>Ga0256843_1000569_pt1 | contig 31319 bp, 31 predicted proteins | sample AlvinellametaG_FD_191572 | JGI IMG/M metagenome (GOLD analysis project Ga0256843, IMG submission 191572) | Pompeii worm associated microbial communities from hydrothermal vent at the East Pacific Rise, Pacific Ocean - Alvinella | ecosystem: Host-associated > Annelida > Integument > Unclassified ...
TTCAAATTATAAAAATATCAATAAAGAGATAGAGATACTAAAAACTTATCAAATAAATAAAAAAGTTATAGATATGATGAACTTTAGAGTTCAATTTTTTATAGAAGACAAATATAAGAAAAGAGAGCTCTATGATAAAGAGATTCCAATAGAGATAAAAAATATAAAAGTATATGATAAAAAAGTCATTGGAAAACTCATAAAAGTTACACTAGAAGAGAATGGATATCGCTTAGAGTTTGAAAGACCAAAACTATTGGACAAAATTTTAAAGCTCAAAAAGAGAAAAATGGATATAAATCAGACTCAAATAAACCCTTATGGGCAAAATATAGAAACTGAATATTTTGAACTATCTCTAACTAAACTAAGCGATAAATATAAAACAATATTCTTTAAAATCAATGGAGATAGTAGAGATATATATGAGAATATTATAAAAAATAACTTAATAGTTGAACAGCTCAACAAAGATACTCCACTAATTAAAATATCTTATGAAGATAGCGTTCCAAAGAGAACAACAGATTACATTAATAACCTAGTAAATACTTTTATTAATGAAGAGAAGAAAAATAAAGATCAAAAGGCAAATGAGACACTAAGATTTATAGAAAATCAATTAAAAAGTGTAAAAGCGAAATTAGATGATGCAGAAAAAAGGCTAAGAGATTATAAAGTAAAAAATAATATTATCAACCTCTCATCTCAATCTCAAATAATTATTAAAAAACTAAATGATATAGAAATAGAGATATCTGAAAATAAAATCACAAATATTCTAATAGATACAGCACTAAGAGCCATTAGACAAAATCAAAATCTAGAGTCTGTTATGGCTATCTTAACAAAACTAGACAACAATGGAATACTTCTAACTATTAAAACTATAAATGAACTAAAACAGAAAGAGAGAAAACTTAAAAAAGAGTATACAGATAGATATCCAGAACTAATTGAGACTAGAAGGGAGATAGCAAAATTAAAAAGAAACTTAATATTAAATATAGAAAATTTAAAAGTATCTATAAAGCAAAAAATAAAAAGCTTAGAGAAAGAAAAGGCTATGTATGAAAAAAAGCTTTTAACATTTCCTAAAAAAGAGATTGTGCAAATAAATCTAAAAAGTAAATATGATATCAACTCTCAACTATATCTATATCTACTACAAAAAAGAGAAGAGAGTAAAATGATGAATATTGCACTATCTGCTATAAAAGATTACAAAATAGTAGAAAGAGCCTATATCCCAACCTCATCAATAAAACAAAAAAGTCTTATAAAAATAACTGCATCTGCTCTAATAGGTTTTATAGTGGCTTTCATACTTGCACTAATTATGAATATCTTAAATAGAAAAGTTAAAAGTCCAAGAGATATAAAAAGAAAGGAAAAATGGTTATTTAGCGCAGAAATTCCACCGGCTAAAGAGGCATATAAACGCTTTGAAATAGAAGTATTTAAAAATCCAAAATCTAAATTTACAGAGAGCTATCGCCGACTCAGAACAGACCTAGAATTTCTATTGAAACCAGATAAATCACACATTATTTTGGTTACATCAACCATTCCACAAGAGGGTAAAAATATGGTTGTTGTAAATCTTGGGGCTATATTTCAGCTTACAAGATTTAAAAAGAGTATTATTGTAGATTTAGATCTAAGAGAACCTACAATATGTAAATATTTTGATTTAATCGGGTGTGATATAGGTGTTAGCAAATATTTAAGTGGAAAAGTAGAGAATATAGATGATATTATATTTAGCACAAAAGAGCCATACCTAGATATAATTCCAGCTGGAAATACTCCAGAAAACCCATCAGAACTACTCATATCCAAAAAACTAGATATCCTATTTTATATATTAAAAAGTAGAGGATATGATTATATTATAGTAAATGCTCCATCAATAAAAGTATCTCTTCCTGATGTTATTACTCTTAGTAAATATAGCGACATTAATATCTTTGTATTTAGAAGATTGGTATCTAAAAAACATTTTATTACAAAAATTGAAGAGATTATATCTAAATATAAAATTAAAAACTTCGTGATGGTAATAAATGATTCCAAAAAAAAGAGTGAAGAAGATGAAATATAAATTTATTACTCTTATTGCACTACTTGGACTTATATTTTCTATATGGTATAAAACTAAACAGAAAGATGATGTATTATATATTCACTCAATAGAGTGTAATGGAAGTTCCAACCAAAAACTAATAAATAAAAAATTATCCCTAATATCAAAAAACAACCAATACTCCACTCTATATCTAAAAGGAGAAGGAGAGTGTATTATTGATGAACCAATTATAATCCCAAATAATACTAAACTATTAGGAGATAACCTATTTACAATAAAATTAAAAGATAACCTAAATTGGGAAAAATATAAGCCAGTTATTGGACAGTATGGAGTAAATAGATGGAGCCCATTTGGAGACGAGAATAGCTCCATATCAAATATAGAAATAGGAGGTTTTAGAGTAGATGTTGGTTCTCAAAAGGTATCTGCTGGAAAAGGATACTATCCAATAATAGTGCTCTATAATCCAAAAAATATAAGAATTCACAACTTAGTTTTAAAAAATAGCAAATGGGACTCTATTAGATTATCAAACTCCCCTAAAAGAAGAGCAATATATACAAAAGTAGATCATAATAGAATATTTGATTCTGGACATGAGGGGATATCTATTATAAGAGCAACAGATTTTTTAATATTTAAAAACGAGATAATAAGCACTAGAACAAATTGTGGTATTAGATTGAAAAATTGCAATAGATTTAAAGTATATAAAAATATTATAGGTAATACATTAGGAAAAGATCCTAGTGGATATGCTGGTATATTAATAGAAAATAGAGATAGTCAAATTGATAAAGCAGAAATATTTAATAATTTAATATATGGCAAAAATGGTGGTATTGTATTAGAGGGCAGAGATAAAAATAGAAAAAAAGTTAAAAAAAATGGAGTATATATATATCAAAATATTATATATCACCCAAAACAGATATTAGTTAAAAATAGAAAACTATCTGGTGGAATTAGAATTGAAGATTTTAATAACACACTAATTGAAAAAAACCTAATTGAGGGGAGTTTTGGAGATGGTATTATATATGAGGGAAAGAACAAAAACTCTCTGCCATATCAGACAACTCTAAAAGAGAATATTATTATAAATAGCAGAGGGGTTGCAATCAATAATAGTAAAAACTCAAAAAATAGCCACAAATTTATTTTAGATAAAAACTTGCTATATGGGAATAGAAAGAACTATTTAAATACCTCTTCACTAAATGATATATATAAAAAACCAATTTTCAAAAATTCACATACAATAAAAAATAGTTGGCACCACATAGCACTAACCCACAATAGCAAAAATAATATATTCAAACTATATATTGATGGAGAAGAAAGAATAAATAAAAAATTTAAAATATCATCGAACATAGATAATCTCTCCTCTTCCAATAGGCAACTATTTATTGGTAGTTATAGAGGTATTGCTCATTGGTTTAGAGGAAAAATAGAACTAACTATATTTAATAGAGAATTAAACTCAACAGAGATTCAACAAATATATAAATCTCATAGAAAAAGGAATGGCTATGATAAAGATATAAATAAAACTTTTAGTATTACAAATCTAAAAAACCCATTAAATAAGGAAAATAGATATGCTACGTGTAAAAATGGATTATCTATTGCAAAAGATTTTACTATATCAGCTTGGATCTATAGTATGAATAAAATAGGCGATATGAAATATAGGACAATCTTAAATAAGGGAAAAGAGGGGGCTAAAAACTATATATGGCTCTATATAAGAGAGGATAATCTATTTGTAAATCTAAAAATGGGAAATAGAGTTCTAAAAATGGATAATCCAATTTTAGATTTAAAAAAAATGTTTAATTTTAACTTAAATTAAAAGGGAGGATATAAAAATGGGAAATAAAAATTTTGCTCTAATAGGAGCAGCAGGATATATAGCGCCAAGACACATGAAAGCAATAAAAGACACAAAAAATATACTAATAGCAGCATTAGATAGATGCGATAGTGTAGGAGTAATAGATAGCTTCTTCCCAGAGGCAAGCTTTTTTACAGAGTTTGAAAGATTTGATAGATTTATAGATAAATGGAGAAGGGACACACACAATAAAATACACTATATATCAATATGCTCACCAAACTATTTACATGATTCTCATATTAGATTTGCACTAAGAAGTGGAGCAAATGCAATTTGTGAAAAACCTCTGGTATTAAATCCTTGGAATATAGACCAACTAAAAATAATTGAAAGAGAGAGTGGAAAAAAGATATATAATATACTCCAACTAAGACTCCATCCATCAATTATTGCACTAAAAGAGAAAGTGCAAAAAGAGATAAAAAAGAACCCAAACAAAAGATACAATATAGATTTAACATATCTTACAAGTAGAGGAAAATGGTATTTTGTATCTTGGAAAGGAGATGAGAGCAAGAGTGGAGGAGTAGCCACAAATATTGGAGTCCACTTCTTTGATATGCTCTCATGGATATTTGGGGCGGTTGAAGAGAGCATTGTGCACATAAAAACTCCATCAGCAAATGCTGGATTTTTGAAATTAAAACATGCAAATGTTAGATGGTTTTTAAGTGTAGAGTATGATTATATTCCAGACGAAATAAAAGCTAAAGGGCAAAGAACATATAGAAGTATCAAAATAGATGGAGAAGAGATAGAATTTAGTGGAGGATTTACAGAACTGCACACTAGAAGCTATGAAGAGATATTAAAAGGTAATGGATTTGGACTAGATGAAGCTTATAGCTCAATTAGCACAGTCTCAATGATTAGAACTCTCACACCAATTGGATTAAAAGGAGAGTATCATCCATTCTGCAAAAAGGTAAAGTATGCCTAACTACTTTGTGCATAAGAGTAGCTATATAGATATAAATGTCCAAATTGGAGAAAATACAAAAATTTGGCACTTTTGCCATATTCTTCCAAATACAAAAATAGGAAAAGACTGCTCATTTGGACAAAATTGTGTAGTTGGACCAAATGTAACAATTGGAAATGGTGTAAAGGCTCAAAATAATATATCAATATATGATGGGGTAGAGATTGAAGATGATGTATTCCTAGGTCCATCTATGGTATTTACAAACGTTATAAACCCTAGAGCATTTATATCAAGAAAAGATGAATTTAAAAAGACTTTATTAAAAAAAGGGTGCTCTATTGGAGCAAATGCCACAATAGTTTGTGGAGTAACTATTGGAGAATATGCTCTAATTGGTAGTGGAGCAGTGGTTACAAAAGATGTTAAACCCTATGCACTTATGGTAGGAGTTCCGGCTAAACAGATTGGGTGGGTTGGAATTAGTGGGAAAACATTAAAGTTTAATATAGAAAATATTGCATCAGATGAGTTTGCAATTTATAAATTAATAGATAATAATTTAGAGGTATTTTTAAAATGAAGATAGATTTTGCAAATTTACAATATCAATATCAATTATATAAAGTGGAGATAGATAAAGCAATACAAAAAGTTTTAGATAAATCAAACTATATTTTAGGTCAAGAAGTAGTAGAATTAGAAAATAATCTATCAAAATTTACAAACTCTAACCATACTATTAGTTGTGCCTCTGGCACAGATGCTCTACTTCTTGCACTAATGGCAATAGATATTAAACCAGATGATGAGATTATTACAACTCCTTTTACATTTATAGCCACAGCTGAGACTATTGCACTCTTAAAAGCAAAACCTGTATTTGTAGATATTGATGAGAAAACATATAATATAGATATAACTAAAATAGAAGAGAAAATTACTTCTAAAACTAAAGCAATTATACCTGTCTCTTTATATGGACAACCAAGTGACTTAGATGAGATAAATGAGATTGCAAAGAGATATAACCTAAAAGTTATTATAGATGGTGCTCAAAGTTTTGGAGCAACCTATAAAAAAAAGGCTGAAGTTCAATATTGTGATATCTATACAACAAGCTTTTTTCCTGCTAAACCCCTTGGGTGTTTTGGAGATGGTGGTGCAGTCTTGACTAATAATGAAGAGTTTGCAGAGAAGATAAAGATGTTAAGAGTTCATGGACAAGATAGAAGATACCATCACAAATATATTGGACTAGGGGCTAGAATGGATACAATACAGTGTGCTATTTTAAATGTAAAACTAAAATATTATTCAACAGATTTAGCCCTTCGCCAAGAGGTGGCACAAAAATATAATAAAGCTTTAGAAGCTTCATCTATAACTCTACCTTTAATTAAAGAGGATAGAACATCAGCTTTTGCTCAATACTCAATTAGAATTAAAAATAGAGATGAGTTACAAGAGAGATTAAAAGAAAAGGGCATTCCAACAGCTATTCACTATCCAATGCCTCTACACCTACAAGAGTGTTTTAAATATTTAAAATATAAAAGGGGCGATTTTCCAATAGCTGAGATGGTAAGCCAAGATATTATTAGTCTTCCTATGAATCCATACTTAACTAATAGTGAAATTGAATATATATCTAAAAGTATAGAAGAGGTGCTACTATGGTAAAAGTATATTGCAACGCTTCTGAAATTGAAAAACTTTTGGGGGAGATAAATAGAGGTTTAAATACTGGCGATAGAGTAGAGTTAAAAATCCATAAAGATAAAAATATATATTATGGATTTTTTGTATATGCTGGGTTTAAAATACTAAATCTAATAGAGTCTGGAAAAGAGTTAATAGTAGATATAGCAAAACAAAAAAATGTAGATAGAGTTGTTCCAAAGAAATACTCTTGGATAATTAAATTACCAAGAACTGGGAAAGATGGTAAGAGAATATATGTATATAAATTTAGAACAATGCAACCATACTCAGAATATCTACAAGATTTTGTAGTAAATGTAAATGGTTTAAATAGTGATGGAACAATAAAAAACGATTTTAGAATTACAAAAATTGGTAGATTCTTAAGAAGGTATTGGTTAGATGAACTTCCTATGATATGGAATCTTATAAAAGGAGACCTAAAACTAATTGGATTTAGACCACTTAGCGATGTTATGCTTAGTGCATACCCAAAAGAGTTTGTAAAAATTAGAAATAGATATAAACCAGGTCTAATTCCTCCATACTATATAGATAAACCAAAAACATTTCAAGATATTATTAAATCTGAAAAGAGATATATAGCAAAATATAAAAAGTATGGAGTATTAGCTGATATTGAATATTTTTTTAAATTCCTATATGCATTTATTTTTAAAGGAACAAGAAGTTCATGAAAAATTTTGACTATTTAATAGTTGGGGCTGGAATTATTGGTATGAGCATAGCATATCAATTAAAAAAAAGAGAACCAACCTCAACTATTGCAATCATAGATAAGGAAAAAGAGGTAGCACTCCATGCTAGCGGTAGAAATAGTGGAGTGTTACATGCAGGATTCTACTATAGTGCAAATAGTCTAAAGGCAAAATTTACCCGAGAGGGCAATGCCTTGATGAAAAAATTTTGTAAGGAAAATAACATCTTTGTCAAAGAGACAAAAAAAATTGTAGTAGCAAAAGATAAGAACCAATTAGATGGAATATATGAACTACACAAAAGAGCAAAAATAAATGGAGTAGAAACATATATTATAGATGAAAAAGAGGTTGAAGAGATAGACCCAAATGTCAAAACATATAAAAAGGCTCTTTTTTCTCCAACTACTGCAAGCGTCAATCCCAAAGAAGTTTGCTATAAACTTCAAGAGGTTTTAGAGAGTATGGGAGTAGAGTTCTTTTTTAATAGACCATTTAAAAGTTCAAATATAAAATATAAATACCTCATAAACTCAGCTGGAGCCTATGCTGATAAAATCGCAAAAGAGTTTGGACTTGCTAAAAACTATACAATGCTTCCATTTAAAGGAATATATTTAAAATATTTGGAAAATAAAAGTGATATAAAGACTAATATCTACCCTGTTCCAAACTTGGCAAACCCATTCTTAGGAGTCCATTACACAATTACAGTCGATGGTAGCATTAAGATTGGACCTACTGCAATCCCAGCTTTTTGGAGAGAAAATTATGAAGGATTTAAAAACTTTAACTTAAATGAGATGGCAGAAATTATATATTATGCCACTAAACTTTTTATATTAAACTCATTCAACTTTAGAGATCTAGCTCTATCTGAAATGCAAAATTATAATAGAAAAAAATTTATAGCAAAAGCAAAAAGTATGGTTAAAAAGATTGGAGATAGATTTGCCCCAATTCCAGCAGGAATTAGAGCCCAACTCTTAGATACATCTACAAATGAACTAGTCCAAGATTTTGTAATAGAGCATACAAGAGGCTCAACTCACATATTAAATGCTGTTAGTCCAGCCTTTACATGCTCTTTTTCATTCGCAAAATTTGTCGTAGATGAGATACAGAAAAATAAAAATGGAGGAGAGTAGATGAGAGAAGATATATTTATTCATAATAGTGCTATTGTCTCTGATGATGCAAAAATTGGAAAAGGAACTAAAATTTGGGTAAATGCTCAAATTAGAGAAGAGAGCAAAATTGGAGAAAACTGCATAATCTCAAAAGATACCTATATAGATAGAGGTGTGCAGATTGGAAATAACTGCAAAATACAAAATGGTGTCTCTATTTATAGTGGTGTAGTAGTAGAAGATGATGTATTTATTGGTCCAAACGCCACATTTACAAATGATAAGATTCCAAGAGCCTTTAATAGTAAATGGAAAATTACTCCAACTATTATAAAAAAGGGAGCTAGTATTGGAGCAAATGCCACTATTGTGTGTGGAGTTACTATTGGAGAGTATGCAATGGTTGGGGCAGGAGCGGTAGTTACAAAAGATGTAAAACCATTTAGTCTAGTGGTAGGAAATCCTGCTAAACATCAATACTATATAGATAAAATGGGCAATAGAGTAGGAGATAAATAATGATAAATATAGGACTTATTGGATTTGGATATTGGGGACCAAATGTTGCAAAAAATATACACAATAATCCAAAATTTAACTTAAGCGTAATTTGTGATTACAAAGAAAATAGATTGGAAAAAGCAAAATCCATCTATATAGAGCAAACAAAATATGAAAAGGATTATAAAAAACTTATTGAAGATGAGACTCTTGATGCAATTGCTATTGCAGTTGAGACTAGTGGACACTATAAAATTGCAAAAGAGGCACTAGAGGCTGGAAAACATATATATGTAGAAAAACCATTTACCCAAACTGTAGAAGAAGCACAAGAGCTAAAAGAGTTGGCTAAAAAGAAAAATCTAATTATACATGTTGATCATATTATGATATTTCACCCAGTAGTCAGAAAGATAAAAGAGATGATAGATAGCGGTGAAATAGGTGATATATTATATATGGATAGTGTAAGATTAAATCTTGGTAAGATAAAAAAAGATGTAAGCTCTATGTGGGATTTAGCAGTTCACGATTTATCTATTATAGATTATCTATCTGGAGCAAAAGAGCCTTTTTATATCCATGCAGTGGGAGAGAAAATCTATAATCCAAAAGAAATATTAGTATTTTTATCTCTTAGATATGAAGGGTTTATAGCACATATTCAATCTAGTTGGCTCTCTCCACTAAAAGAGAGAAGATTTGTAGTGGTGGGAAATAAGAAGATGGTTGTATTTGATGATATGAAACTTGGACAAAAGCTCATGATTTATGATAAGGGGGTAGATGTAGTATCAGGAGAGGAGAATATAGAGTATAAAGATTATGCAGTCAAAATTAGAGAGGGTGATATATATATTCCATATATACCAGAAGAGGACGCACTCTATAATAGTCTAAATCACTTCTTAGAGTGTATAGAGCAAAAAAAAGAGTCAATCTCTGGAGCAGATCAAGCAATTAGACTCCTAAAGAGTCTCTATATAGCAGATAAAAATATGAATAGATAAGGAGAAAAAAATGGGAGATATCAGAGGAAGCAGAGTTTTAGTTATTGGAGGAGCTGGATTTATTGGTTCTCATGTAGTAGAGGAGCTTATAAAAGAAGATGTTAAAGAGATTGTAGTATATGATAACTTTAGTAGAGGAAGTAGAGAAAACTTAGAAGAGGCTCTAAAAGATAGCCGAGTTAAAATTTTCGATATAGGTGGAGATATTCTTCATACAGATATTTTAAATGAGGCTGTAAAGGGCAAAGATTATGTATTTCATCTATCGGCTCTTTGGCTCTTACACTGTTATGATTATCCAAGAAATGCTTTTCATGTAAATATTGAAGGAACCTTTAATGTATTGGAGGCTTGCGTAAGACACAATGTAAAAAAACTTATATTCTCTTCATCTGCTTCGGTATATGGTAACCCTGTAGAGCTCCCAATGCGAGAAGATCATCCATACAATAACCAAACATTCTATGGCGCTACAAAGATTGCTGGTGAACACATGTGTAAAGCATTCTATCATAGATATAAGTTAAACTATGTAGGACTTAGATATTTTAATGCTTATGGTGCAAGACAAGATTACAAAGGAACTTATATTGCAATTATTATGAAGATATTAGACAGGATAGATAAAGGACTTCCACCAATAGTCTATGGAGATGGTTCACAAGCTTATGATTTTATTTATGTATCAGATATTGCAAGAGCTAATATTTGTGCTATGAAATCAGATGCTACAGATGATTTTTACAATATTGCAACTGGAAAGCAAACAAGCATAAAAGATTTAACCAAAACCCTACTAGATATTACAGGTAGTGATTTAGAGATAGTCTACCAAGAGGCAGAACAGATGTTTGTTACAAGTAGAATCGCAGATGTATCAAAAGCAAAAAGAGAACTTGGATTTGAATATACAATAGATATTCAAGAAGGGTTAGAGAAATTAATTGCTTGGAGAAAGGCACACATTGAACAAGTAGAAAAGAGAAGAGGCTTGAAATGATAAAATTAATAAAACCATACATATCTTTTGATGAAGTAGAAGAGGGATTTAGAGATATATTTGAGAGTGGCTGGTTTAGTAAAGGCAAATTTGTCCAAAAATTTAGAGATGAAATTGCAATCTATACAAATGCAAAATATTCACATCTGACAACTTCAGCTACAACTGCCCTTAGTATCTCACTAAGAGCTTTAGATATTAGATGTGGAGATGAGGTAATTGTATCTGATTTCTCATTTCCAGCAACATCAAATGTAGTAGAGGATTTAGGTGCAACTCCAATCTTTGCAGATGTTTCAAAAGAGAGTTACAATATGCTCCCAGATGAGTTGGAGAGAAAAATAACTCCAAAGACTAAAGCTGTAATTTTTGTAGATGCACTGGGAAATCCGACAGGATTACATACTATAAAAGATATATGCAAAAAACACAATATTCCTCTAATAGAAGATGGAGCTTGTGCTTTAGGCAGTAGTGAAGATGGCAAGATGTGTGGAGAGATTTCAGATATTACATGCTTTAGTTTTCACCCTAGAAAACTCTTAACCACAGGAGAAGGGGGTGCTATTACATTCAATAGTGATAGGTTTGCTGAATTCTTTGATATAAAACTAAATCATGGAGCAAAAATTGAGAATGGTAAATTTGAATTTATAGATTTTGGATATAACTTTAGACTCTCAGAACTACAAGCTCTAATGGGTTTAATTCAAATAAAAAAATTGGACTCTATTGTAGAGTCTAGAAATAGAATTAGAGATGAGTATCTAAAAAGATTGGAGCCTCTAGGTTTTAGAGCACAAAGAAGAGGTGATAATGTTGTCCATAATGTGCAATCTTTAGTCTTTGTAGTGCCAAAAAATATAAATAGAGATGAACTTATTAAGTTTTTAAGAGAAAAAGGAGTTGAGACTACTCTTGGGACTTATGCTCTAAGTGCTACAGCATACAATAGAAGAAGATATAATCAAATTCAGCCAAATAGCCTCTATCTTCAAGAAAATACAATAACCTTCCCATGTTATGATGGAGTAGATATTGAGTATATTGTAGATATCATTAAGGGGTATATGCGATGAATATGGAGTTAATCTCAAAAATTAAATACTCTATAGATAAATTTAATTTAGATTTAAAAGATAAAATTATATTAACGGAAGGAGCAACTGGAGATTATATATCTACTCCAATCATTGCAGACTTAGCAGGAGCAAAGAGAGTTTATGCCTTTGAAAAAGAGAGTAGCTATGGAAGTTTTGAGGATATAGAGAGAGGTTTTAGAGAATATTTTAAATATAATCCAAATAGCAATATTAAACTGATTAAATCATTAGATGAGATAGAAGATAGAATAGATATTGTTACAAATGTTGGACTTCTAAGACCAATAGATAAAAGAGTATTTGATATTTTAGATGACAACTCCGTTATTAGCCTAATGTATGAACCTTGGGAATTTAGAGAAGAGGATATTGACTTAGAATTGGCATTAAAAAAGGGTATTAGAGTATATGGAACAAATGAGAGTGATGAGAAGTTAAAAACCATGGAGTATATAGGTTATACTGCACTATATCATCTACTAGATTTTAAAATTAGTCCCTTTTCAAATAAAAAAATTTTAATAGTTGGAAATAAAGAGTTTACAAAACCAATTGAGAGAGTCTTAAAATCAAATGGATATAGATTTAAAACTATAAATGATTATATAAAACCATTTAATAACTATGATAAAGAGTTAGCAATTATAGTAGCAGAGCATAAAAGACCCATATTAATAGTAGGTGAGAGTAGAGATGGTGCATTTATAAATAAAGATAAATTATCAAAACAAGACTATATTATTCATATCTGCGGAAATGTTGACTTTAATAATATTAAATCCCAACACAAACCTCAAAATCCAAAGCCCTTTGGATATATGAGCTATAGAACAGATTATATAGACTCTCAAGCAGTAGTTGATCTACACACAGCAGGATTATTAGTTGGGGCTGGAATGCTAGAGGCAAATAGATTAAACTTACCAAAAGAGCAATATAAAAAGTTTATGGAACAAAATTATATAGCATTAGCTTTTGAAGATAAAAGGTTTTGGTAATGGGAAAATTTAAAATTTCTATTTTAGAAAGAGAAAATATAAAAGATTATAAAAAGTGGCAAACCCTATTAAATAGTGCAGATGGAGCAACTATATTTCACAACTTAGACTTTTTATCATATCATAAAGATAGGTTTAAAGAGAATCATATAGGAGTATTTAAAGGTGAAGAGCTATTTGGAGTAATGCCACTTGCAATATCTAATAAAGAAAAAAAAGTGGCAAAATCTCCTTATGGAGCTAGTTATGGAGGATTTATATTTAAAAATAACTTAACATACTCTAGCTCAAAGGAGATTGCAAAACTCATAAAAGAGTTTCTAAAACAAAACAATATCTCATCAATGGTTATTACTCCACCACTAGAGATATACTATAAAAATAGTAGTCAAACTTTTAATTTTGCACTATTAGAATCTGGCTTTAAAATAGTAAATGCAGATATTACAAGTGTAGTGCCTCTATCCAATAATATAGATTTGGAAAAATCTATATTTACTTCAAAACTTAGAAACATATTAAGAAAAGCGGAAAAAAATGGAATAGAGATTATAAATAGAGCATCGATTGATGATTTTTGGATATTAATGGAGGATACATTCAATAGACATGGTGTCTTACCAACACACACAAAAGATGAACTCATATATCTAAATCAAAAATTTCCAGATAAAATCTACTTTAATGTGGCATATATCAATAAAATACCTGTAGCTGGTATTTGCATATTTACTATAAATAGTCTAGTTGATATGAGCTTTTATCTCTGCTCCAATAGTAAATATAAACAGACCCAAGCCCTAAGCCTTTTAGTAGCAAATACAATTAAAGAGTCTCAAAAAAAAGGCTTTAGATATTTTGATTTTGGAACATCATCTGTAAATATGATAGGAAAAGAGAATATCTTTAAGTTTAAAGAGAGTTTTGGAGCCATTGGAAAGTTTAGATTTACATATAGACTGTAAGGAGAGATAGAATATGCAATTTATAGATATATACAAATATATAGAACTAGTAAAAAAAGCTCAAAATATTATTTGTGTAAAAGATTATAAAAAACACAATAGGGGATTAATTTTAAGACATGATGTAGATGAATCATTAGATTTTGCTTATGAGCTATATCAAATAGAAAAAGAAAATAAAGTAAAATCAACCTTTTATATACTTTTAACATCTGATCTATACAATCCATTTAGTCTAAAAAATAGAACTAGACTAAAAGAGATGGTAGAAAGTGGGTTTGAGATAGGATTACACTTCGATCCAATGGCATATAGCAATAATCAAATGCTAAAAAATTTTAAACAAGAGATGGAGATGTTTGAGAAGTATCTAAATATAAAACTCTACTCATATAGTATGCATAATCCATCAATTACAGGAGAATATATAAAGTATCCAAACCTAATAGATGCATACAGTAGTGATATCTTCAATAATGAGTGTTATATATCAGATTCTACTTTCAGTTTTAGAGGAAAAGACTTAAAAGAGTATATAGAAAAATCAAATAACCAATTGATACAACTTCTAATACATGCAGACCATCTAATGTCAGAAGGGGAGATATCATATAGAAAACCTATAGAAAAAATGCTAAAAAATTATCTAAAAAAGATAGATGATACATATTTTGTTAATAGTATATATCAAAAAGAGAGAGAGGAGATTTTAAAATTAATAGGATAGAAAGATGGTAACTAGAACTAAATTAAAAGATAATATAGAAGTTACAACAAAAGAGATAGTAGATTTTCTAAAATCAAAAGGGCTTTATATTTTAGATAATAAGGTAGAAAAGAGTGCTTCAACTATTGGAGATTTAAAAAATAGCACCCCCTACTCTATTGGTTGGATAAAACTCTCCAATTACAATTTAGATAATCTAAAATCTTCAATATTGATTGTAGGAGATAACTTTAAAACAGATATAAAAGATAAGAGCATTATATACACTAAAAATCCAAGACTAGCTATAGCTTTGATTATAGATGAATTCTTTTTAGAAAAGCAAAAAGAGTATATATCAAATTTAGCATCAATCCATGTTAGCACAAGAATTGGAGCAAAATGTATTATAAACGAAAACGTTGTAATTGGAGAAAACTGCACAATTGGAGATAATGTAACAATATATCCAAATGTAACAATATATCCAAATACAATTATAGAAGATGGTGTTACTATAAATTCTGGCACAACCATAGGACAAGAGGGATTTGGATATGTAACCAATACAGATAAGAGACTTATCCAATTTCCACATTTAGGAAGAGTTATTATAAAAAAAGATGTAGAAATTGGTGCTAATGTATCTATAGATAGAGGAGCACTCAGTAATACATATATTGGAGAGGGAACAAAAATAAATAATCTAACTCACATAGCACACAATGTAGAAATTGGAAAATGGTGCCAAATATGCTCTAAGGTAAATATTAGCGGAAGTAGCAAAATAGGAGATAGAGTCTATATAGCCCCAAGTGCATCAATTATTGATGGAGTATATATTGGAGATGAAGCTACTATTGGAATTGGAGCAATCATTAGAAAAGATGTAAAAGCAAAAAGCACGATAGTTACATTTGATGGATTAGAAAAACGAGAATACATCAAAATTAGAAAAAAATTAAAGGCTTAAAATATGAAAATTGCACTAATAGATAATATGAACAATAACTTTTTTGCTTTTGCAAGATATCTAAGAGATTTTGGAGTAGATGCACACTTATATCTTATTCCAAACTCAAAATTTGAACATTTCAATCCACAAGCTGATACATTCGAAGATGTTACAAAGATGGATTGGATACACAACTTTCCAACCCCAATAGATGCCTACTCAAATCTATTTACTCCAAAGAAAAAATTGATAACTGAATTTAAAGACAGATATAATCTAATAGTCTCTTGTGGGCTAAGTAGTGCTTTTTTAAAAAAATCTGGAATAGATTCTGATGTAATTATCCCTTATGGGAGTGATCTATATGATATCTCTGTTATGGATATGAACTACTCCATTAGAGATTTTTTTAGAAATCTATATTGGTATAGACTTGGATATTCACAAAGAGAGGCCTATAAGAGTGCTAGAGTTTTAATGGTAAATCTAAATCATAGCCGATACAAAACTGCAGTAGATAAAATAGGACTAAACCCAATAAATGGAATTGTTCCTATGGTATATAACAAAGAGGACTTTAGCAATATAAAATTGGAAAAATTCTCCTTTTTAGATAGACATGATTTTGTAGTATTTAATCATGCAAGACAAGAGTGGCGTTTAAATATTGGGACAAATAAGGGAAATGATAAAATCATTAAAGCCTTTGCTAAATATATGAAGGTTACAAAATTTAAATCTCCAATCTTAGTTCTATTTGAATATGGGGTAGATGTAAAATACTCAAAAGAGTTAATTAAAAAGTTAGGAATAGAAAAATATGTAAAATGGCTTCCAAAGAGTCAAAGAAAAGAGATAATGATAAGCCTAAAAAAGGCAACCTTTGGAACAGATCAAATAAAAGAGAATATGTCTGGAACTGGAGGTACTGCAAATGAGGTATTAGCTAGTGGAGTAGCACTTATAACTCATACAAATGGGGCAATTGAAGATAGAAGTAGTCTATTCTATAAGGCTCCACTCATTGATGTATTGAGTATTGATGATATTTTTAATGTATTTGTAGATTACGAAAAAAATCCTAAAAAGTATGAAAAAATAGGAAGAGAGGCTAAGGCTTGGTATGATGAAAATCTGGGCATAGGATTAGCAAAAAAGTATTTAAAGATGTTTGAACTATTAATAGCAGATAAAAATCTAAATCAAAATAGTAAAGAGATAAGGGAAATCTTTGAAAAATAAACTATTTACTCAAGGTCTAAGTGACAGCTTTTACTACTTGGTTGCAAATATAGGAAATAAGCTATTGGCTTTTTTAATTATTCCTTTTTTAGCAAAGAGTGTTGGAGTAGAAGAGTTTGCAACTTATGACCTTTTTTTAGTAATTAGTAATTTTTTAAATATATTAGTAATTCTTGGTATAGACTCTGGTGTTGCAATATTTCTAGCAGAAAATAGAAATAGCACTATAGTATCATTTCTATACGTATGTGCCATATCAATTAGCATATTACTCGTAGCCCTTATCTCAATAGCTTTGAGCCTTATATTTTTATATACAAATGAACTATTTACTCTAAATAAAAGTATATGGTTTTATATATGTATCTATCTACTATTTAGCGTTATAAATTATCACACATTTAACTTTTTAAGATGGGAACAAAGAGCAAAAGAGGCATCTTTTATAAATCTATTCTCATATATTGCTGGAATGTTAGTTGGACTTATATTCTTATATTTTATAGAAAATAGAATTGAGAGTTATCTTCAAGGTTTAATCATAGGAATATTTTTAGGAACTCTTATATCTTTATACATATCAAGAGAGTATATATTGAAATTTAAAATTATCAAAAATGGAAGAGAACTCTTAATGGAACTTATAAAAACTTCTCTCCCATTTATTCCAAACTATCTAGGCAATAGCCTAATGCAGATGGCAGATAGAGTTGTTATCTTAATGTTATTTGGAAAATACGAACTAGGAGTCTATGCTCTTATTGTAAAATTAGCTAGAGTTCCACAAATTATTATTGGGACACTCTCTGGAGGATTTATTCCAGTAATGCTTAGAAACTATAAAACTAAAAAAGGTGTAAAATTAATACAGAACTTTTTTCATACATATATAGTTGCAATTCCAATATTTTTTATACTCTCATATTCTATATCAAAATGGGCTATCCTACTATTTGCAGGAGAAAAATATGTAGAGTATGCATATCTATTCCCAATAGCTCTTGTAGCAACTCTATTTACTCAAAGTAGCAGAGCTGGTGGCTTTGGATTTATTATCCAAAAAAGAACCCATTATATTATGTATATTACATTTATATCTGTAGCCATAAACTATATTTTAAGCTTTATATTTGGCTATTTAATGGGTTTAGAGGGAATTATTATTGGAACTCTACTTACTGGCATATTTAAAACATACATATATATCTATTACTCTGAGAGACTCTATAGTTTTAATTACAATATAAAACTTCTAATATTAAGTAGTATATTTACTATCTTATTGATAATAATCAATCAAGGAGGCTTGAGTTGCTTCCACTAATAAATAGAATATACTTTTTGAGTATAATATTTCTATATTTTGTGCTATTTTTTAAAGTAACAGAAGACTTCAAATTGATATTAATATTTGCTACACTAAATGCCATAGCATACTTTTTAGTATTACAATATCATACTCTACGCCCTCATCAAATATACAATAGAAAAAATATTAGAGATGATTTAATTATAAAAGTGCTTATATACTCTTTAATTGCAGTAACGATAGAGGATTTTATCTCATACTACTATAGAAATAACTTTTTTCTATTTAGTGAAGCTGATGCAGTATTCTATCATGGAAGCACAATAGAGATAATAGATATGACTTTTTTTAAAGGCATATCTTACTACCTTAGTTTTATGGGATTTGATGATTTGGGAATAATTTTAGTATTATATCCACTATATCACATATTTCCATCAAACTTAACATTAAATATATTCTATATAGTTATGGGCATACTCTCAGCACTTAGTATATTTAATATAAGCCAATACATTATGAGTAGAAAATATGCATATCTTACTGCCCTAGCATACTGCACCTCATCATTTGTTCTATATTTTCATGGGACTGGTTTAAAAGAGAGCTTTATGGTATCTCTTATTATATTCTCTTTTAATTTCTATTTTAAATTTCTATATAGCTCAAAGGGAATATATCTAATCCTATCTTTACTATTTGCTATTTGGATAATGCTATTTAGACCAATATTGACAGTTATGATAATTGGTTCAATTGGAATTGGAACCCTATTTGGAAAAAAGACAGGAACTGGAGTAAAAATCTTTGCTTTTATTCTATTTATTGCACTAATGCTATTTGGAGGTTTTATATCTCAACAGATAAACAGCTATACTACTGGAGGTGTTGATTCTTTAATACATGCTAGAGAGACTCAAGGTGGCATTATTGGAGGAGTTGCATTTACATATAGCGTAAATGTTCTATCTCAACTAATAGGTCCACTCCCTACTGTTATATCTATGAGCAAAGTTGGAACAATGTTTTATACTGCAGGACTCATATATAGAGTCCTTTTGGCCTTTCCTTTCTGGCTTGGAGTTTTATATGTAATAAAAACAAGAAGTGAGAGACTATATCCATTAATTATCTTTACAATTATAGAGATGTCCGCTCTTGCCTATTTAATAGATGGATTAGAACTTAGAAAGGCTATGCCACACATGCCTTATGTCTTTATTGTAGCTTTTTGGTTTCTAGATAAATATGATAATAAACTAATAAGATTTAAGAGTGACTCAAGCTTCAAACAGCTCTTTTGGGGAGCAATGATTGTGCTTGTAGGTCTAATGTGCTATTGGAACTTTAGATAGGAGGTGTTATGAGAGTTCTATTTGTAAGTAGTGGAAACAGCAAAGCTGGAATTAGCCCAATAGTAAAAGCACAAGGAGAGTCTCTAATAAAAGAGAAAATAGAGTTGGACTATTTTACTATTAAAGGAAGGGGAGTTAGAGGGTATTTAAATAGTGTATTGAGATTAAGAGAGTTATTAAAAAGAGAGAGTTATGAGATAATACATGCTCACTACTGGCTCTCTGGAATAGTTGCAACTCTTGCTGGTGCAAAAAATTTAGTTGTATCTCTAATGGGAGATGATGTAAAAGCCAATGCAGTTTTTCGTTGGATTATAAGATTTTTCTACTATATATCATGGGATAGTATAATTGTAAAATCTCAAGATATGTATCATAGTTTAAATATAAAAGATGCACACATTATCTCAAATGGGGTAGATATGAAGCGTTTTAGACCAATAGATAAAGAGGTTGCACTAAATAGAGTGGGCTGGGATAAAACTAAAAAACATATTCTATTTACCTCAAATCCAGATAGAAAAGTAAAAAATTTTGAACTTGCAAAGAGAGCCTTTGACTATTTAGATAATAGAGATTTAGAGTTACACTATCTAAAAGGGGTGCCTCAAGAAGAGGTTGTATATTACTATAATGCATCTGATGTAGTCTTACTTACAAGTCTTTGGGAGGGCAGTCCAAATGCTATAAAAGAGGCTATGGCTTGTAATATACCAATTGTCTCTGTAGATGTAGGAGATGTTAGAGAATTAATATCAAATACAAAAGGGTGTTATATTACAACCTTTGATTATAGAGATATTGCATCTAAAATAAAAGAGGCTCTAAGTTTTAAAAGAAGAACTAAAGGCAAAGAGGCAATATCTCATCTAAAATCTGAAAATGTAGCAAAAAAAATAATAGATATATACCAAAATATAAAAAGAGGTAAAAAGTGAAAAGAAGATTGGTTTTTAAAATACTAAGATATTTAGGCTTAGCCAAAATATTTAAATTTCTATTTCAAAGAGATAATATTACTATTATTCTCCTACACGACATTGATAAAAAAAGAGCTGAAATGACATTTTCATACCTCTCTAAAGAGTATAATATTATTGACTTAAATCAATATATAGAGGCACACAAAAAAAGAGATTTTAGCAAAATTCCCAAATATGCAATGATAATTACCTTTGATGATGGTCACATAAATAACTATCAGATGTTAGATGCCATAAAAAAATATAAAACCCCTGTGACTATATTTCTGTGTGCCTCTATTATAAATACAAAAAGACACTTCTGGTTTATGTATAACAAACTCCCAATACCAAAGAGTGAACTAAAGGAAAAAAGCAACAAAGAGCGTTTGGAGATACTAAAAAAGTATGGCTTTGAACAAGAAAAGGAGTTTGAAACTCCACAAGCTCTAACAAAAGAGCAAATTGAGGAGATGAAAGCCTATGTAAATATGCAATCTCATACCTGTTTTCACCCAATACTTCCCAAATGCACATATCAAGAAGCTAAAGAGGAGATTGAAAAATCAAAAGAGATTTTAGAAAAAGAGTATAACCTAAATATAAATGCCATAGCCTACCCTAATGGAGACTATAGCAATAGAGATATAAAAATAGCAAAAGAGGCTGGATATGAGTGTGGCATTACAGTCGATTATGGATTTAATAACCAAAATAGCAATATTTTTAAACTAAAAAGAATCTCTGTAAATGATACAGATGATATAAACGAACTCATAGTAAAAGCTAGTGGATTGTGGGCATTCTTAAATACAAGAAATGGTAAAAAACAGAAATATGGATATAAAGAATCTATAAAGGAGTAAAATAGTGAATATAGGGATGTTAGTATCAGATACTATATCAGATTTCAGACAAAGAACACTTAAACCAGTAATAGAAGATGAAAGATTTAATATAAAAGTAGCAATTGTTGATAAGAGACCAAAAAAATCTTTCAAGGAAAAACTCATAAAAAATATAAAAAGAGGTCGTGGTGGCTATATGATAGTTATGGCTTTCCAAAAACTCTTTAGCAAAAAATCAAACCAAAAGAGTATTTCAACAAAAGAGTTTTGTAAAAGACATAATATAGATATAATTGAGACAAAAGAGCCCTACTCTAAAGAGACAATAGAGGCTATTAGAGCCTATAATCTAGATGTGCTTATATTAGTAGGAGGATATGGAATTATAAAAGAGCCTCTTATCAATCTTACACCAAATGGAGTATTATCATATCATCATGGAGATATGAGAAAATATAGAGGAATGCCCCCTGCTTTTTGGGAGCTATATAATGGAGAAAAGGAGATTGGAGTAACTCTTCAAAAATTGGATATTGGATTAGATTGTGGTATTCCAGTTGTAGAAAAGCATATACCAATTAAACCAGATGATACACTAGAGTCTTTAACCAAAAGGCTCTATAGAGTTAGTGAAGATATGCTATACAAAGCTCTAATAAAAATAGACTCAGGCAAGAAACTAGAGACCATAGAGGAGTTTGGTAGGGTATATACTCTACCAAATCTAAGAGAGTGGTTAATTTTTAATCTAAAAATGTATTTTAGAAAAATATCTAATGTAGGGAAAAAATAGTATGTGTGGAATTGTAGGAAGAGTCAATTTTAATCAAAAAGAGATTGATGAGGTTGAAATTAGAGCTATGATGCAAAAGATAAAACATAGAGGTCCAGATGATGAGGGGATATTTATAGATAAGAGTGTAGGATTGGGATTTGTTAGACTTAGCATTATAGATCTCTCAGAAGCTGGTCATCAACCTATGTTTAGTGATGATAAAAGATTTGTAATTACTTTTAATGGAGAGGTATATAACTATATAGAATTAAGAGATGAACTAAAAAAATTGGGTTATAGTTTTAAGAGCAATAGTGATACAGAAGTAGTATTAAAAGCTTATGAGGAGTGGGGAGAGAGTGCATTAGATAAATTTAATGGAATGTGGGCATTTGTAATATATGATACTAAAACTAAAGAGCTTTTTGGTGCAAGAGATAGATTTGGAGTCAAGCCATTTTACTACTATATAGATAAAAATAGTTTTATTTTTGGTTCAGAAATAAAAGCTCTAAAAAAAGCAATAAAGACACCTCTTTCAATAAATGAAGAGGCTCTATTTAACTATCTACTCTTTAATAGAACTGACTACTCAGATAAAACCTTCTACTCTGAAATATTTAAAGTCCCACATTCTCATAGTTTTAGATTAAAACCAAATGGAGAGTTTAAACTAAAGAGGTGGTATAACTTAAAAAATAGATGTAAAAAACAACAAGATATCTCTCCTAAAGAGTATTTAGAACTATTTAAATCTTCTCTAAAACTTAGAATGAGAAGTGACGTCCCAATTGGAGTATGCCTTAGTGGAGGAATTGATTCATCTAGCATAGTAGCAACCCTATCAAAAGAGTTAAATATTAAAAATCTAAGAAGCTTCTCAGCCGTATATAAAAAGGGAGATAGAGGAGATGAGAGAGAATATATTGAAGAGATGAGAGAGTTTGTTACAGAGATGAACTATACTACCCCAAGTGCAAAATCACTGTTTAAAGATTTAGAAGATTTTATAAGAAGCCAAGATGAACCATTCCCAACAACTAGCATATATGCTCAATACAAAGTAATGGAGTTAGCAAAAAAAGATGTAAAAGTAACTCTTGATGGACAAGGTGCAGATGAGCAGTTGGCTGGATATACATACTTTTATGGTTTCTATTTCAAAGAACTTTTAAAGAGCCTTTCTCTATTAAGACTCTTTGAAGAGATATATAGCTACTTTAAAGTTCAAAAATCGCTCTTTGCAATTAAAGCTATGCTATTTTTTCTATTACCATCAAAATTAAAACTAAAACTTAAAGTCAAAAAACTCTCATATATAAAAGAGAGTTTCTATCAAAAACACAATATCTCTAATATCTTAACAGAAGAGTTATATGGTTCTGCATCTCTTAGAGACTCATTAATAAATCACTTTGAATATAAACTAGAGCATCTTTTAAAATGGGAAGATTTAAACTCCATGAGATTCTCTATTGAAGCTAGAGTTCCATTTTTAGATTATAGATTAGTAGAACAAAGTCTATCTCTAAATAGCAATTACCATATACAAAAAGGGGTTACAAAATATATATTAAGAGAGAGTATGAAATCTATTTTACCAGAAAAAATTAGAAAACGATATGACAAAATAGGCTTTGCAACTCCAGAAGCTAACTGGTTTAGAGAAAAGTTTTTTAGAAAAAAAATAGAGAATATATTAAAAAATCCAACTAAAACATTTGAAAAGTATATAGATACTAAAGTGGCTTTAGATATGTATCATAAACACTTAAAAAAAGAGATAGATTGTTCAAAAGATATATGGAAATGGATTAATTTAGATTTATGGTTAAGAGAAAATAGATTTTAATAGGATATAGAGATGAAAAGTGGTGTAATAGTTTTAGGTGGACATATTCAAGGTTTAAATATTGTTAGAATTTATGGAAAAATACAAATAGATGTTGTTTTAATAGATAAGGATAGACTAAATCTAGCAAAGCACTCAAAGTATTGTAAAAAATTTTATCATACAGAAAATTTTCTAGAACTTCTATTGGAATTTAAACAAAAAGAGAAATATAAAAATTGGTTAATAGTTCCAACAAATGATTTTCAAGTAAAGATTCTAAGTCAAAATAGAGATATATTAGATGAACACTTTTTAGTTACAACAGATAGATGGGAAATTATTTCTAACTTCTATAATAAGATAAATACATATAAACTTGCTAAAGAGTTAAATATACCAATACCTTGGACACTTTTTCCAAAAAGTATTGAAGATTTAAAAGAGGATAATATAAAGTATCCTTGCATCATTAAACCAGCCATTATGCACACATTTTATAGCCAATTTAAAAAAAAGGTATTTGTGTGTAAAGATAGAGAAGAACTAATCCAAAATTATAAAAAAGCTATATCTGTAATTCCAAAATCTGAAATTATTATTCAAGAGATAATAGAAGGAGATAGCACCAATCAATACTCTGCATGCTTCTACTATAATAAAAATAAGAGCCATATATCTCTTGTAGCAAGAAGAACTAGACAACACCCACCAGATTTTGGAAATGCCACTACTTTTGCAGAGACAGTAAATATACCTATATTAAAAGATATGGCAGAGAAGATATTAAAGAGAGTTAAATACCATGGATTGTGTGAAGTGGAATTTAAATATGATAAAAAAACTAAAGAGTATAAACTATTAGAGATAAACCCTAGGACTTGGAAATGGCACTCAATAGCAAACAGAGCAAATACCCCTTTTCTTATCTCTATATATAAAAAAATGGTTTATGGAGAAGATTTAATTATAGATGGATTTAAAGAGGCATATTTTAAACATATACTATTAGATACAATTATGTTAATAATAAATAAAAACTACAGAAAAAACTATAAAAAACCTCCAAAAGATAAAATTCAATATGCAGTCTTTGATATAAATGATATACTTCCGTTCTTTTTTGAACTTATATATTTTCCATACAATTTAATAAAAAGGTAAAACATGAGACGAATAATATTTGATATAGGACATCCTGCACAAGTTCATAACTTCAAATATATATATTGGGAGCTACAAAAAAGAGGTTGGGAGGGACTATTTATAACTAAAGATAAAGAGATTTGTATATATCTTTTAGAAAAATATGATCTCCCTTTTAGAGTTTTAAGTAAAAATAGAAAAGGATTATTAAAAAAAATTCTATTCCTAACTAAAGATATATTTAGATTCTACTCAATCAAAAAGAAATTTAGAGCAAATATTATTATAAATAGAATGTCTCTACACTCAACTCTAGTTGCAAAATTGACTAAAACTCCACAAATATCTATTGCAGATACAGAAAAATCCCTAAATCTTACATCTTTAACAGATTATATATTTACATCAACCTCATTTAGAAAAGATTTTGGAGCAAAACATTTTAGATATAGGGCAAATATTGAACTATTTTATCTACACAAAAATTGGTTTAAACCAAATGAAAATATCTTTAAACTACTTGGTATAAAAAAAGGAGAAGATTATGCAATAATTAGGTTTGTATCTTGGAATGCTCACCACGATATTGGACAAAAAGGCTTTAGTTACTCTCAAAAATTAGAACTTGTAAAAGAGCTATCTAAGAGATTAAAACTTTTTATCTCCTCAGAAACTCCACTACCAGATGAATTAAAAGATTATCAAATAACAATCCCACCAGAAAAAATTCACGATGCACTCTATTTTGCTACGCTATACATTGGTGAGGGTGGAACCATGGCATCAGAATCTGCAGTCTTAGGAACTCCAGCTATATATGTAAATAGTTTAAATGAGGCTGGTGTATTTTTAGAGGAAGAGAAAGCCAAACTTTTATATAGAATTACAGACGGTAAAGAAGCAACTCAAAAAGCTATTGAAATAGTAGAAAAAGAGTCAAAAGAGATATATAAAAAGAGAAGAGAGGAGTATCTAAAAGATAAAATTGACGTCACTTCATATATGAGCTGGATTATAGATAACTATCCAAATAGCATAGAGATAATAAAACAAAATCCAAATTATCAAGAGAGGTTCAAATAGTGAAAGATTTTACATACAATATATATATAGAACTATTAAAAACTCTTCAAAAAAGAGAATTTCAATTTTTAACTATCGATGAGTTTTATAATAAAAAATTTGATAAGTCAAAACCATTTATATTGATTCGTCATGATGTAGATAGAAGACCTAAAAGTTCACTTGATATGGCAAAAATAGAAAATGGTATGGGAATAAAAGCCACATACTACTTTAGAACGATTCCCAAAACATTTAAACCAGAAATTATAAAAGAGATAGCATCTCTAGGGCATGAGATAGGATATCACTATGAATCATTAGCCCAAACCAATGGAGATTATAAAGAGGCAATAAGAGACTTCAAAAAAAATTTAAACAGATTAAGAGAACTGTATCCTGTTAAAACTATTGCAATGCATGGAAGACCCACTTCAAAGTGGGATAGCAGAGAACTTTGGAAAAAATACAACTATAAAGAGTATGGCATAAATATAGAACCATATTTCGATATAGATTTTAAAGAGATACTCTATATTACAGATGCCAGCAGAAAATGGAATAATGAAGATATCAATTTAAGAGATAGAGTCAATAGTAACCTAAATTTTAAATTTAACCATACAAAAGATATCATAGAGCTAATAAAAAAAGAAGAGTCTCCTAAAAAAATTATGGTAAATATACATCCTGAACATTGGGCTAAAGGGGCTTTTGAGTGGTATATAATATATACTACTAGAAGTATAAAAAACTTTATAAAAAAAATTATTATAAACAAAAATTAAAAAACCTCCCACAAAAAAGGAGGCTTTTATTTATATCTAAAAGTAATTCTACCCTTATCCAGACTATATGGAGTAAGCTCAACTTTTACCTTATCTCCAGGTAGAATTTTAATGTAGTGCATTCTCATCTTTCCTGCAATATGACAAAGCACCACATGTTTATTTTCCAATTCAACTCTAAAAGTAGCATTTGGAAGTGCCTCAATTACCTTACCATCAATTTCAATTACATCACCTTTTGCCATTTGTCTCTAATCTCCTTGTGTTAAAATTACTGCTCTATTATCGATAATAGCTACAGTGTGTTCATAGTGAGAACTCCGTAATCTATCCTCACTAATTACAGACCACTTATCATCTAATACAACTGGATTCCCACTCACCTGACACACCATTGGCTCTATACAAAATACCATACCATTTTTAATTTTTGGTCCCTGTTTTGGTTTACCCTCCAGATAGTTTGGAATATTTGGCTCTTCATGCGGTTTTGTTCCAATTCCATGCCCACAAAACTCTCTAAGAGGCACAAAACCTCTACTAGTAATAACCTCTTCCAATATTGCAGTAAGCTCTTTAAATCTCATTCCAACTCTTATATTATCTATTGCTATATAGAGAGCATCTTTAGAACAAGCAATAAGTTCCTCATCTCTTTTTGAAACCTCTCCAATAGGAATGGTAATTGCTCCATCGCCATAATATCCATCAAGCTTTGTTCCTAAATCCAACCCCAGAATATCACCCTCTTTAATTTTTGTATCATCAGGAATTCCATGAATACATACTTCATTTAACGATGTGCAAACAGATGCTGGAAATCCATATAAACCTTTAAAAGATGGTTCGGCTCCTTGACTTCTAATAAAATCTTCACCCATAGCATCAATCTCTTTTAAGCTCATTCCAGCAGTAATATTTTTTTGGAGATAATCAAGTGTTTTTGCAACAATCAAACTAGCCTTTTGAAGTTTGGCTAGCTCTTTAGGTTTTCTAAGTGCAATAGCCATTTTATAGACCTACTGCACCTAGCGTTTCATACTTATTCATATAAATTTGAGCCTCAATTTTTCTCATAGTATCTAGGGCTACTTGCACTACAATTAAAACAGCAGTTCCACCAAAATAGAATGTAGCTCCCATGCTATTTATTAAAATAAAAGGAACAGTTGAAATTAGTGCTAAATATAGAGAACCTGCACCAGTTAATCTGCTTGCAACCTCATTTATAAACTCTGCAGTGTGTTTACCAGGTCTCACCCCTGGAATAAATCCACCCTGTCTTTTTAAATTATCTGCAATATCTTTTGCATTAAATACAATTGAAGCATAAAAGAAGGAGAAGAATATGATAAGCACAAACATTAAAAAGTTAAATAAAAATCCACCCGGATGAAGTGCATCAGCAATTGTTACTAAAAACTCATTTGTGCTACTTTGTAGCATTGTAACAGGAAACATCAAAACAGCACTAGCAAAAATTGGAGGAATAACACCAGATAGGTTTACCTTTATTGGTATATAGTTCATAACTCTCTTATCTCTATTTTGCATAATTGTCTTTCTAGAGTAAGAGATTGGAATTCTTCTCTCTCCAAGTTCTACATAGATAATAACAAATATAGTAGCAATTATAATTGCAAAAATAGCTAGAACAGATAAAAAGTTTAACTCACCTGTATTTACTAGTTCTATTGTATTTGAGATAGCAGCTGGAATTCCAGAAACAATTCCTGCAAAAATAATTAAAGATATACCATTTCCAATACCACTTTGGGTAATTCTCTCCCCAATCCACATAAGAAGCATAGTTCCAGTTAACATGGAAATTGTTGCAATAAAAGTAAATGTAAGTGGGTCAATCATAACAGCAGAACTTCCATTTGAACCTGTCATATTTAAAAGACCCATAGAAACACCAATTGATTGGACTATTGTAATAAAGATGGTTGCATATCTAATAATTTGCATATATTTTTGCATTCCATCTCTCTCTTTTTTCATCTGCCCTATTGCTGGAAATGTGGCAGCTAAAAGCTCCATTACAATCGAGGCTGTAATATATGGCATAATTCCAAGGGAGATAATACTCATTCTACTAATGGCATTTCCAGAAAACATATTTGCCATTCCTAGCATTCCACCACTGTTAGAGTCAAAGAATGATGCAATAACAGCAGTATCAACCCCAGGAACTGGGATATATGCTAGAACTCTATAGGCAAATAGAAACCCAAATGTAATAAGTATCTTTTGAGTTAAGGCACTATTCATGGCTACTTACCACTAGTTGTTACAGCTTCATCTTTAATCTTAGATACAAGCTCTTTTGCTGTTGAGCCAATTAGTTTAACTTTTGTAACGCTCTTTTTTAACCTATAGACTTTTCTAATATTTTCTAAAGTTATCTCTTCTAGCGAAGCAATAGATTTAACCTTATCTACATTAATTGCTAAAGGTTTATCTACTCTTGAAGTAAATCCAATCTTTGGAACTCTCTTATATAGAGGCATTTGACCACCCTCAAATCCTCTCTTAATAGAGAAACCGCTTCTAGCTTTTTGTCCTTTGTTTCCTCTACCAGCAGTCTTACCAGTTCCAGAACCTTGTCCTCTACCAACTCTTTTTCTATTTTTGGTAGCACCACTTGCTGGTTTTAAATTATTTAAAGCCATTTTAACCCCTTAAGCTTTAATTCTTGAGAGAGCATCAATTGTAGCTCTTACAAGATTGTTTGGATTATTTGAACCAAGAGACTTTGCTATAACATCTTGAATTCCTGCAAGCTCTAATACTGGTCTCATTGCACCTCCTGCAATTGTCCCTGTCCCTTCACTTGCTGGTTTTAAGATAACTCTACTAGCACCGCTCTTTTGTTCAATGTCATGAGCTATAGTTTTACCCTTTAAATTAATTTTTACTAGAGATTTAAATGCATCATCAGTGGCTTTTTTAATAGCCTCTGGAACCTCTTTTGCCTTTCCAGTTCCATACCCTATTGTTCCATTTTTATCTCCAACAACAACTAAAGCTGTAAATCTAAAGCGTCTTCCACCCTTTACAACTTTAGTCACTCTTCCAATCTTTACAACTTTCTCTTCAAACTTCTCTCTATCTATAGTATTTTGCACGAGATTCTTCTCCTTATAACTTAATTCCAGCTTCTCTTAGAGCATCTGCAAAAGATGCAACTACTCCATGATATAGATATCCATTTCTATCAAATACAACTGTATCTATACCTTTCTCTTTTAGAGATGAAGCTAGAGCCTCTGCTACTTTTTTCGCATCTTCTCTATTTGCTTTTAGCTTCATAACTCTTCCATCTGCAGAAGCTAGAGTATGCCCTTTTGTATCATCAATTGCTTGAGCATATATATGTCTGTTTGATTTAAAAATAGATACTCTAGGTCTAGTAGCTGTTCCAGATATTTTTCCTCTAACTCTTTTTTTTCTCTTTGCTCTTACTCTATTCTTTTTTAACTGAATACTCTTTAACATTAGCTACTCCTACTTACCAGCTGCTTTACCAGCTTTTCTAATGATAACTTCATCACTATATTTAATACCTTTACCCTTATATGGCTCTGGCGGTCTAAAGCTTCTAATCTTTGCAGCAACTTGTCCTACAATCTGCTTATCGGTTCCTTTAATTGTAATTGTATTTTTATTAACTACAACCTCAACCTCTTTTGGGATCTTATAGTTTATATCATGAGAGTATCCAAGTTGTAAGTTTAGAGTATCTCCTTTAATAGATGCTCTATATCCAACCCCATTAATCTCTAATGATTTCTCAAATCCCTTATCAAGACCTATAATAATATTATTAAATAGAGCTCTATATGTTCCCCAAAAAGCTGAACTCTCTTTAGAGTCGCCAACTCTCGAGAAGATTACCTCATTTCCCTTTATCTCGACACCTACTCTACCATAAGTCTCTAATCTCTTTTCTAATTTACCTTTTTTAGCAATAAGAGTCGTACCATCGAGTGAAACCTCAATTCCACTAGCAATAGTTACTGGTCTTTTTCCTATTCTTGACATCTATTCTTTCCTTACCAAATACTACAGATTACTTCGCCACCAACTCTTAGCTTATATGCCTCATCATTAGGGATTACACCCTTGTTGGTAGATACTACTAAAGTTCCATATCCATTTTTAAAACTTCTAATCTCTTTTGCACCCTGATATACTCTTCTACCAGGTTTAGAGATTCTTTTTATCTCATTTATAACGCTATGTCCATTATTATCATATTTTAATACAACTTTAATACTTTTTTTATTG
>Ga0256843_1000570_pt1 | contig 31298 bp, 29 predicted proteins | sample AlvinellametaG_FD_191572 | JGI IMG/M metagenome (GOLD analysis project Ga0256843, IMG submission 191572) | Pompeii worm associated microbial communities from hydrothermal vent at the East Pacific Rise, Pacific Ocean - Alvinella | ecosystem: Host-associated > Annelida > Integument > Unclassified ...
GGTAGGGAAAGTAGTGGGATTGCAGTAGAGTATAGGGGTATTTTAGCAGAAAAAAGAGTATTCCAAAGAGTACACTCAGATGAAAACCACTCAGTGCTACAAGATGACTTATTGTCAAGTTTCATAGTTAAATGTATTATTTCAAAGTAAATTGAACAACAAAATTTAGCATTTTTCATAATTTATGAAAATTATTATGATAAAGTTGTAAAAATAAACATTGCAGGAGCTGTAAATGAACAAAACATATGATATTGCATTTGTATCATTGGATACAATCATTCAAGAAGCAGAACAAGGGCTTAGAGCATTAAAAAGTCAAATATCACCAAGTGGTGCATGGGATTGTTATTGTACTATTTCAATAGATGAGGAAGAATCTGCTTCAAATTCATGTGATCGCATAGAAAAGCTTACATCATCTATAAAAAATGCTTACACAGAAGCAAATAATACTATAACAGTTGATTTAACATGCAAACCTGGTATGCGACCTTATGACATTGATGGACCATCCGGTATGATGATGTAAGATAAAAATTCAGAATTTCAGGAGTATTAAAAATTTCATGTCAATCTGATAAAATAATATCAAGAGTTGACAATGAACGAAGAGATAGATTTCAATTTTAATGAAATTTTAGAGCAAGATAATTTCATCATATTTTTCTTTCATCTTAATATGTCCTAATGTATAAATTTTATACAGTACAAATTTTGTACATTAGTATGTATAAAGTAATAATTTTAGATACATTTACTTATTTGTTTAGTTACTTTTATTTAAAAGTTCAATTAATTCACTAATTTTATTAATTCCATCATCAGTATGATATTTTATTACTTTATATATATTAGGTAGGCCTAATGCCATTAATGATACATAACCTTCACCAACTTGTAAAGTATATTTTTTATGATCAGGATTTTCATATTCTACTGGATGTGCTTGAAGTTGTTTATCATCTTTAAAACAAAGAATTATTGGTATCTCATTATTAGCAGCTATCTGTAATTCTATACCAAGTCCTGTAGATGGATAACTTGCTTCGGCAATTATTACATCAGCTTCTTCCACCATATTTCGATCCCAATAATAACATAGTGGAGCTCGTTCCTCAAAAGGTTTTTTTGCGAGCTGAGGATCACTATCTACTAAGGCATACTTAACAATATGTTTTTTTTCTTTTAAATGGTGGGCTAAAGTATGTATAAATTCAGTATATGTGTAAAAAAACTTTCTTGGTACATGCGTAAGCCCACAGGCAATATATATTTTCATTTTTTTCCTTTATTGTGCTGATCTGACATTTGGTGTAAGAAATTGATATCCAGTTATTTCAGATGAAATTGCATCTATGAATTGTATAGGGGATTCTTGTATAAATTCACTTAATAGCCAGTTTTTTTGACCATTTAAAAAAGATGCAAGTTCAAGAGGACGATAACGACAAATTTCGCTAAGACGGTGCATAGCAGCTAATGTTATTGTCATAGGAAAGCGTTTTAAATTTTTTGGTCCAGCTACAACACTTTTTGCATACCATAATGTCTGAGATCCATTGATATAATGAATGTCTTGACGAATTTCTCTTTGTAAAATTTTTATTTGATTTAAATCTTCCTTACTTGGCCTTTTAGGGTTAAAGAAAGGGACTTCAATAACTGATTTAATTTTATATTTTTCACCTGAAGTTTCATCTTTTTCTAATCCTGAAGGTAAACGATTCAATACATGATGAGAACAAAAATCTTTAGATAACTGTGCACTAAAGTAAGCAGATTTATTTATGGTATCAACTACATAGCAACAATCTACTAAGGGAATAAACATTTCAGTTTGTTTTGGATAAGAGATGCAATATGTACGGTGAATATATGGCAAATTAAATAAAAGTTCTTGTAAATTATGATTACGGTTTGTTTCTATCTCTCCTAAGTATGTTGATAAAGCGGGTAAAATTCCTCTGTTCAATATACTAATTCCTTCATTAACAATACTGATTTTATTACTAGGTCCTCGCATATTGTGAGCTCTAACTCCATGCATTGGATCAAAAGTAATATTTTTAGCAGTTAGTAAAGCTTTAACTGCATTCATAAAGGAATAATAATGAAGCAAAGGAGCAGATTGTATCGGCATGCCCTGTGATGCTTTATGAAATTCTTTAGCTTGATGCCAATACAACAATGCATTTTTATGACCTTCTTTTTTCAACCATAATGAAACAAAATCCCAAGAACTTTGAGTAAGGACGGTTGGAGCACCAATTAACGGAGACACTATAGCTTTATAGGGTTTTAATTCACGCCCTTTATATTTAATAGTTATTATTGACATTGTTCTCCTTGACCTAAACGCATTTAGTTTGAGTGTTTATAATATATCATGATTAAGCTAAGAATATAGTGATGTTATTCTGATATATAAAGTGCTTGCAATATGATTTGATTTTAAAGTAAAGATATTATAGCTTGATAGTTATATTTACTTTTTTATGTAGATAGTTGTGTTAAAATCTTTAATAATTAGGAATCTAAATGAAAAAACTGATATTAACTTTACTACTAATAAGTTCACTTTTTTCCAATAATGAATCATTTTCCCATTCAAAAAAAGAGCTAAGAAAGATATATAGAGACCATCAAACCACTATTTATTGTGATTGTAAATATAACTATAAAAACAAGAAGAATATGATTGATAAAAAGTCATGTGGTTATGTTCCCCGTAATAAATATACTAAAAAGGGAAAGCTCAATATTCGTGCAAATAGTATTGAATGGGAGCATATTGTCCCTGTCGAGAACTTTGGTCGGCAATTCTCTTGTTGGAGAGATGGAAATATTCAGTGTATAGACTCTAAAGGGAAATCTTATCGAGGTAATAGATGTTGCATGAAGGTGAGTAGAAGGTTTAGAATAATGAAAGCGGATATGCACAACCTCTTTCCTGCAATTGGGGAGCTAAATGCAGATAGAAGAAATTATAGATATGACTTTGAACTGCCATCTCAAGGTCAATATGGGCAGCAGTGTGAGTTTAATGTGCTGTTTAAACAAAGAAGAGCGAGAGTTCGTGAAGAGATACGAGGGGTAATCGCAAGAGACTATCTTTATTTTCATAAGCGATATGGAATGAAGCTTTCCAAACAAGAGCTGAAAAAATATCAGACTTGGAACAAAGAATATCCCCCGTCTGATTGGGAGATTGAAAGGAATAAACGAATTGCTAAAATACAGGGTGATTTGAATGAGTTTATTAAGGAGCAGTGATGCAAAAAGAGTTTATAGAAAAACAGTATTTTATTGTCAATTTAGATACAATGGATATTGCTGATGTATTATTTGATAATGGAGAACAAACTGAAGAAGAAATAGCAAAGTCGGATATACAATATCTTGATAAGCTATTTGAAAAAGATGGATTAAATATAATTTTGTTGGAAAATTCTCGTGCAAAAATGAAGTTTAATCGAAAAGAAAGGGTATTATACATCACACTTGATCTTAATCATAAGGAGTATAAGCTTTCATTACTTAATTTCTTAGAATATAATAAATATAAAAAACTTTATCAATATTTTTTAGCAGAAACAGAAGTTTTATTACATGATGTCTCTTATCAAATAGGTGGTATGATAGACAAAAATTATGGATTTAAATTTATGATCTGTATATAAAGATTTAATATTTATAAGAGAGGAATTTATGTCAAAAGAAGAACAGATAGAGAAAATGAGGACATGGTTTTTTGAGAACTATGATGATCCAGCTAATTTACTTCCCTACGAATCAAAAGAGGGTGGTTATATTCCGATATTTGGTGATCTTCAATATACAAGTGATATATTATTCGAACAATTTAGTGATGAATTTGATACTGATACTATACAAATATTGATAAATGAACTTGGAGAATTGAATCAATGGTCTCCTTTGCCAGATGAAATATGGTATGGAGATGAAAATTATAGTGATATCGTTTTTTATGATACAGATGTAATTGTATCAAATACTTTACAAGCATTTGAGAATATTGAAAAGCAAATAGCTATTGTAGAGGCAATGGATGAGTACTCTGATGATTTTTTACGTATGTTATTTGCAAGAGTTTATGCTGTTATTGAATCATTTTTATTTGATTATGCCTTAAATTATTCGCTTGAAAATATAGAGGAAACATTGCTTATATTAGATACGATAAAATATATTAAAAAAGATAGTATTACTCTTCAAGAAATATATAAACTTAAAGAAGCAGAGAATCTACATGATGATGTGGATAGTTTGATTAAAGAGAAGCTTTCATATAACTTTTTACAGATAGTATGGCACAGATTTGATGATGTACGTAAGTTATATAAGAAACTAGGTTTTGATATAAAAACTGAAGAATTAAAAAATCATTTGAATATTCGAAATGATATAGTCCATCGTGATGGGAGAAGGAGAAAAGATATGAGTGAATATCATGATATAAATAGAGAACTTATTGAAAAGATTATTAAGGAATCACGTAAAATTATTGAAGATATAAATTATACAAACAAAATTGATTTTTAATGATAACCTTGATTTTTGATAAGAGTTAATAAGTGACAGATTATAGAGTCGTGTATTGCAACATATTACAGTATAATATCGCAATATAATTGAATGTAAAATGAGGGATATCATGGATTTTCAGATAAAAGTTTTGAACTTTATTCAAGAGTTAGGGCTTGATGAAAGAAACTATTATCAGATTAATACACTTAAAGATTCTACTCTGCCTAGAGATATAGTAGATAAGCTAATGAGATTAAATATTGATTCTGTTTATTTTTTCGGTGATACACCTACTTTATTATTTAAATACAACCATAATACAAATAACGAAGAACTCTACAGTACACTTTTAAAAAGTTGGAATTTTGATAAAGCTCCTATCTTATTTTATATTACTAATAGTAATATAATTATTTATAATACTTTTATTTTCCCCGATAAAGAAAAAATTGATTCTAATATTATTGGGACTAAAGAAGATATATATAAGTATCATTTCAATAATTTGTCTAGTGAAAGTTTTTGGGAAAATGAAAAAAATAATTTTACTAATAAAAATCGTATAAATAAAAGATTACTTCAAAATATTATAGATTCTAAAAAAGTTTTGAAATCTAAAAATCTTAAAGTAGAATATATACATAATTTGATAGGAAGATCTTTATTTTTACGTTATATTTCTGATAGGAAGCTTATAGCCAATAACCCATTTGAAGATATAAAAGATATTTTTTTAAATAAAGATAATTTATATAGTGCATTTAGTCTCATTAAAAAATATTTTAATGGAGATCTTTTCCCTGTCACTCAAGAAGAACAAGATGCTGTGACTGAAGAACACTTGCAAGTATTATATACATTATTTTCAGGAGGAGAAATTTTAACAGGACAACAATCTTTGTTTTCTTATTATGATTTTTCTATTATCCCTATAAAATTAATAAGTAATATATATGAAAAGTTTTTACATGATGGAGAAAATATTCAACAAGCATATTATACTCCACTTGCTACAGTTGACTTAGTCTTTGAACAATTATTGAATACTCAAAAAATGAAAGATTCATCATTTAAAATTTTAGATCCTTCATGTGGTTCGGGTATATTTTTAGTTACATTTTTGAAAAAATATTTTGAACAAAATCCTGAAAAAATAACTCCTGAAAATATTTTGAACTTTATCGAACAATCAATTTTTGGTATAGATGTGGATGAAGATGCAATTAAAATTTCTATTTTTTCTTTATATATAACTGTACTTGAGTTTTTTGAACAACCTGCAATTCAAGCAGAAGATTTTAAATTTCCAGATTTGTTACATAAAAATTTTTTTATTATGGATTTTTTTGATATAGAAAGAAAAATTGAAAAAAAAATAGGAAAATTTGATTTTATCGTTGGAAATCCTCCTTGGGGAACTATAAAAGAAAGTTTAAAGCTTTATGATAAATATTGTCAAAGTAAAAACTATCATTTAAGCGATAAACAAATTGCACAAGCATTTATGTATAGAGTCAAAGATTTTATGACTCCTGATACAATTACTGCCATGGTAATTCCAAGTAAAATTTTATATAATAGTAGTGCAAAACAATTTAGAAAAAATTTTTTATCTTTATTTGATATAAAAGCAATTATTGAGATGTCTCTTGAACGACATAAAACATTTAATAGTGCAATTCACCCTTCAGCGATTGTATTCTATACAATGAGCTCTAAGAACAAAGAGAATATTTTTAGTCATTTAACCCTTCAACCATCTATATTTTATGATATCTTTCAAATATTTATTTTTTCAGAGGAAAATATAAAGTATATCTCACAAAAAGAAATTTTAGAAAATGATTGGCTTTGGAAACCATTATTATATGGATCACAATATGATATTAATTTTTTAAAACGGCTAAAAAAAAATTGTCAAACTACATTACAATTTCTTAAAAATTATGATAGTAATTATGGTGCAGGACTAATTTATACAAAAAAATATTCTTCAACAAAAGTTATAAATGAGAATATTTATTGTAACTATAAATTACTTTTAACGGAAAAGAAAACTAATTCTTTTTATCATAATCATATTGATTTAAAGCAATCTCCAAAATTATGTGAAGTTTATGCTTATAACACTTTTCATGATATAGGGAGTATAATATCTTATGAAGCTCCTCATCTATTGATAAAACGAGGTGTGTCATCTGATGGGATAACTGTAGGTATAACAAATGAAGCATGTGTCTTTAAAAATAGTGTTTTTGGTGTGCATTTAAAAGATATTACTATTTTAAATTTCTTAGGTGCACTTTATGTGTCAGATTTATATAAATATTTTTTATTTATGATTTCTTCAAGTTGGGGTGTTGAAAGACCTGAAGTACTCATGAAAGAACATCGACAACTACCAATTCCAAAGGATCTTAAAGAAACAGATATTATACTACTTGCTGATTTATATACACAATTAAGTAATTTTTCTTCAAAAAATAGGGGTGTTGATGGTTTGTTTGAGGAGAATAAACAAGAAATCATTTTATGTAAACGCGAAATAAATAATAAAGTTGAAAAATTATTTGGATTGAAAAAAATTGAAAAAAAATTAATTAACTATGCTGTCAATAATTATCCTCAAATATCAGAGAATAAAACGAATAAACAAAAAGTTTCTATAAAAATCATTAAAGAATATACATTAAACTTTTTAAAAGATATTAAAGTCTCTTTTCCAAAAAAATCAAATCACTTTCAAATATATATTTCAATAAGAGAGCGATTTGTTTTTATTTATTTTAAGAAAAATGTTCAAATGCTCACAAATTTGCAGGAATTTGTTATTTTAGATAAACCATTACAAATAAATGATTATATATTAGAATCAACATTTAATTTGTCATCTGAGAGAATAACAACTGAAGTCACATTCCAAAGAAAAATAATTGGAATAGATGGAGAAAATTTTTATATTATAAAACCAAATTTTGAAAATATGTTTCATCCTTTAAATGCTTTATTAGATGCTAAGCTATTTATTCAAACATGGATGTACAATGTTTAACTTATTAGCAGAAAAAGAAAAAGTACCAGATTTTGATAAGCTAGAAACATTATTTTTAAATGTATTAGATTATTTTTATAAAGCTTATATAAAAATGACTCTTGACATGCCTTTTGGATATCAAAAAGAAGATGATATTAATGATAAAATATATACTTATCTTATAGATATTCTTGAAGAAGATGAAGTTGAAGGGCTTTGTCCAATACTACAATCATACAATCCAATGCAAAGACCTGTACATGGTAGAGCTTCGCAGGTAGATTTTTTAATTAGGTGGAGTCTAAATCCAAGAGATAATTACCAATTTTTTATAGAATGTAAACTTCTAAGATGCAATGGGAAAAATAGAGAGTATTATCGTAATGGTATACAAAGATTTGAAAATAATTTTTATGCAAAAAATATGCCATTTGCTGCAATGATTGGATATATAGAAAGAGGAGAAGTTAGAACAATCACTGAAGATATTAATAATAAAATTGAGGCAACTGCTACGCATCTTATGCATGATATAAGTGTTAATACGGGTATTCCAAATAGTTGGTGTTCTGGTCATCAGAGACATGCTAATATTGATATAAAATTATATCATTTATTTTTAGATTTTAGAGATTGCCAGAATGACCCATTTAATATAAGGCCTTGTCCAAGAAATAATTCTTTACAAAGTAATTTATGATACAAGAATGTATAATATAATATAGCTTAATAGTTAAGGTAGGGTTAAATGTATTGTAATATAATTTTAAAATTGTAATATCCACAAATTTTATCTATAGAAGGCATTGAAAAATTGTTTTTTTTAAGTATTGATTTCTTTCAAACAAGATTTTGCAGAAGTTTAGTAGTGTAGTCATGTCTGTAAAATATAGTGATCAACAAATTGAAGACTTCATTAAAAATGGACAAGTGGAACCGTACTATCAGCCCATTAGAAAAAATAAAGAGTTTACTTCTACTTATAAAAAATTTGAAATTTTAGCAAGAATAGATATCAGTATTGGAAAAGGTGAATTGAAAGAATTGTCACCTTATTTTTTTATAAAAACTGCAAAAAAATTAGGTATATACCATTTAGTTACGGAGCAAATAATTTTAAAATCATTTGCAAGAATTAAAGCACTTGTAGAAAAATATTCATCTGAAGATTTTAAATTTTCAATAAATATTCAAATAGAGGATATTAAAAATGAAAAAACAGTTCAGTTGATAAAAAATGAGATAGTTGGATTGGGGATTGAAAAAAATATTATTTTTGAACTTTCAGAAGAAGATTCTTTAACAGGTGATAACATTGAAAAAACAAAAGAGTTTATGAAAACTTTTAAAGATTTAGGTTCTGAATTTGCATTAGATGATTTTGGTACAGGATATTCTAGTTTTCATCCATTAATAGAATTCAACTTTGATTATATTAAATTGGATCAAGTTTTAATTCAAAATATTTATGAAGATCCAAAAAAATATTATTTATGTGATATGCTTGTAGAGTTTTCAAAAAGAAATAAATTGGTTACTATTGCTGAATATGTTGAAGATATAGAACATGAAAAAGCTTTAGAAGCAATTGGAGTTGAATATTATCAAGGATATAAATATTCAAAAGCAATTAAAAATATTGAAGAGTTAATAGCATAAATTAACAAAGGAGAATAGGGATGGCAGGATTGTTAGTAAAAAGATTTCTGAAAAAAAGAGAAAACCATAATATAGAGTATCCTACAGCGTTGGAAGAAGCATTTCGTTTACCAAAAACGTTTAATAGAGTTAAAAGAAGATCTCTACGCAATACTTATAATTATAGTAAACCTACACATACAGTACAGAGAGCCTCAATACTTTTAAACGAGCAGATTGATATTATTGATAATAATGTATTAATTTCTAATCTTTCAGAGATGATACAACATAGGGAAAGTGCTCTTGGTTGAAAAAAAAAGTTATATTATAGCTTTTTTCCAATTTTTTATGGAAAATATACTTCCTTATGAAGTTAAATACAGTACACTAAAAAAAATTAAAAGTTATGATCTTCATAGAGAAGTAATGGAAGAACTTTTGTATGATTTTGAGGAAGATATGGATGATGAAGGCTTTGAAAGTATATTAAACAGATTGGAAGAGATAGCTCTTAAAGTTCAAACAAATTATTTTGATAAGCTATTACAGTTTTTTAAAGAAAAGATACGAACGGAATCATTAAAACAATCTTTAGATAAAATTAATTGTCCTGAGCCAAATTATATAGAAGCGATTAATATTATTGAAGAAGATTTAAAGATTGCTAAAAACTCTCAAAGTATTGGTATTCAAAATATAGGTTTACATATTTCTGACAGTATATATGAAATTGAATATCGCAAGTTAAAAACTGCTTTAGAAGATTTTAGAGAAGCTTTTTATTATTTAAATAGTGATGTAGAGATAGTAAAAGTTGATAGTCATGTTCAGTGTCAAAACAGTAATGAAGTGTTTCCAGATGTTGTTACAAGAGGGGAATACCTTCAGTATGTAGTATACAATGAGGCTTGGAACTTTTTGTCACATATGGCTTATGCTATTGCTAGTTTTGGTACTCCAGGTGTTTATATAAGTAATATAGATAAGGGTACTTCACATTTAAGAAGAGCTATACTTGATATATATGATGGTTTAATTCTTGAAACACAAGAAATTGATGAAGAATATTTATCAATTAGGGCATTAAAGTTAAATAGCTTGGGCAATAATGAAAAGATAATAAGTTTGAGTAGTTCACTAAAAGAATATTATCTAAAAAAAAGGAATATTTAATTATTTTATGAGATAAATGCAGCTTATTGAACATTGCCTAAATTATAAATAGGACTTTTGTCCCTTTATCTACTTTAGAATGAATGGAAAATTTTCCACTATGCAGTTCAACACTATTCTTAACAATACTAAGTCCTAAGCCAAATCCTTTAATATCTTTGTTTCTCGATTCATCAACTCTATAAAATCTATCTGTAATTTTTGAGATTTGAGACTTATCTATACCTATCCCCTCATCTTGAATTTCAAAATATACATGTTCATCTTTAGTATAGAGGGAAATATAGATATTTTTCCCTTTAGGTGTATATTTAATAGCATTATCTATAAGATTTGAAAAGATAGAATAGAACAAAGTTTTATTTACTCTTGATAAAACGCTTTCAAGTTTTTTGAGTTCTATATTCAATTGTTTTTCTTCTATCTGTTTAGAGAATTTATCAAGAACTTCCAATAGCATTGAATCCAATTGACACTCTTCGAATGATTGTTGAATATTTTGTTGAGAATATTTTGTGAGTAATAATAGATTCTCGACTATTGATTGCATTTGTTTTGCCTCATAATAAATAACTTGCATACTCTTTTGATACTCTTGAGGCTCTCTTAATTTTCGTAGTGTGATTTCTATCTCACCTTGAATAACAGTTAAAGGTGTCTTTAACTCATGAGAGACATCATTATTAAATCTATCAAGGTTTTCAACTCCCTCTTTCAATCTGATTATCATTGTATTAAAAGAAGTGACCAACTCTTTAATTTCATCATCTTTTTTAGGTAGTTCAATTGTGCTTGAGAAATTATTTACACTAATATCTTTAGCTGTTTCAGTGATCTTTTTGATCGGAAATAATATTTTATCTATAAGTTTCGAGGCTACAAATAACAAAAGTAAAAGTAGGATTGGATCTAAGAATAAAAGAGTATCCTCAAAATTCTCTATTTTATTATCTATATTCTTTTTGTATACAATGATAGTGAAATTCTTTTCTTTTAAAACATATATAGCACTCACTGTATCGTCATCATCATTCTCGTACACTTGAAAGTTAGTTTGATTCTCTATAAGCTTATAAATGTTCTGTAAATTAAGTGTTGTTGAGTTGTAAAGTAGTTTTTTGTTCTTTAAAATAGCCATCTCTTCACCGTAGAGTTCATAATCAGGTGGTGGTGTAGCATTCTGTTTAAAATCAGTTAAAATCTCAACAGCGTCATTGTGAAGATGTGCTTTGATATTATTGTTGATACTCTGATTCATGAAATATCGAAAAGAGATACTAAAGAGTAGTAATATGATAGTTACAACACTGCCAAACCATATCAAAACTCTTGTTTTTAAGCTATTTGTCTTCAATTTTGTATCCTAAATTTCGAGAGCTTTTGATAAAAGTTTTACCAAGTTTTTGACGCAAGTGATAGATAGTGACTTGAATAACATTACTGTTGATATATTCTTGATTATTCCATAATTGTTCTTCAATCATTTTATTTGATACAAAACTATTTTTATATTTGATTAAAAATGTTAAAAGTTCATACTCTTTTGCAGTAAGCTCTATAGTTTTATTTTGATGTAGTATAGTTTTTGTATTAAAGTCAATTGCTATTTCGCCAATTTGTAAAGTATTTATCCCTTTTGATACATTTCTACGATGTAGGGCGACAACCCTTGCTTGTAGTTCTTCAAAGGAGAAAGGTTTTGAAAGATAATCATCTGCTCCTATATCCAAACCAGAGATTTTATCTTTAGTCTCACCTTTGGCACTTAACATTAAAATTGGTGTTGTTATTTTCTTTTTTCTTAAAGATGCAAGTATTTCGATACCACTTTTTTGAGGTAGCATCCAGTCTAAAATTACCACATCATAACTGTTTGTAGAAGCCAAGTACTCACCATCTGCACCATTTGCAGCACTGTCAATAATAAAGCCATCCTCTTCAAAACCTCGTGTTAAAAAAGAAAGGATATTTAAGTCATCTTCTATTATGAGTATTTTCATTTGTTAATTGTACCCTAGATTTAATTTTTATATTCTCAAGTGAGGCAAAAGCAACAAAAAGGGTGAGGAAGGAGAAAATGAAATTTATAAAAATGCTTTTGTCTCACTAAAAATAAAATTCTTCATACTTGTATTTATAATTTATATGAAGATATGGAATCTTATAATGTGAAAATGAAAATTGTATGAAAAGGAGTCACTCAAACAGGAGATATGTTTTTTTCACTAAATCAGAAGAGATATCTGTTAAAAGATTATATCTTTTTTTATACATTGATCTTTTATTAGATTTTACTTCAGATAGGTTTCGGAGCTCATAGTTAGAACTTAGGACATACCAAAACGGAGTTTCTCTAATGGGATTTAATTCCTGCCAAAATTTATCATAATCAAAAGAGATCAAACCTCTTGTCCTTTTTCGAGCATTGCTAACATGAAAAATATTTTTAATTCCATAGACCTCTTTACACCCTAAAACTTTAACAAATTCCATTAAGCAATAGAGTAAAAAATTATGTGGACGCATACCAAAGCATTCTTTTGTCAAATTTCGTATGACATCTTTTGTTGTTTGACCTTGAACACCACCAATATAAAATTGATGAGAGTTAATCAATCCTGTCATCTTAAAAATTTTATGTTGTGTATTTCGATCTTCAAGATAGAATGTGAGTTCTCCTTCATGTCTGGAAAAATGATCATATTGTATCTTTAGATTAACATCTATATCATATTTTGACATATCAAGTAGCATAATAGATTGAGTGTAGAGTAGATACTTATATACAGGTTTAAATGTTGATATGGTTTTAAAATGTTCTTCCAAATATTTAAGTTTAGAAGAGTTGTCTATATTTTTGTTAAGTAACGGATAATATGCTTTATTATAATGATTTATATCTTTTTGCAGAACAAAAGCAAGATCATAATTTTTATAAAGTTTCTGTAATTTTATAACTGTTGGTAAATAGAGGAACACTCTATATATAATTCTTCTTTTTGCTTTTGGAGCTATCAAGGTTGTATGTTCACTTTTATGATGACTGTGTAGATTATAAAAGATATTTTTTAATGAAGTTATCATTGATTACCACTTATAACTTAAGTTAAAACCCTTAAAGCTGTTATCAACGATAGGTGTCATTTGTAAATTTTCATATGGGGTTACAAAATACCAGCTTGATAAAATACCAAGTGCAGCACCTGCAAAAACATCAATGGGATGATGCTTATTTGTTTTTACACGACTGTATCCTGTATAAATAGCTGCCATATAAGGTAAAATCGCATATTTTAGTCCGTATCTTTTATGTATAAAACTAGCACCGGAAAAAGCACTTGAAGTATGACCTGATGGAAAAGAGTCTTTATTATTACTATCAGGTCTTTTTTCTCGTACTGTATATTTTAGAACATAAGTTGCACCCATGGTAGAAGCATAACTTTTGTAAAATTGAGTTTGTCCATTTTTATCATCTAAATATAAAGTTGTACCATAAGCTGTTAGTGGTATTAATCCGGAAAATACATCACCTATGACTTCTGTGCTGCTTTTAGCGTAAGCAAGAGAATTTATAGCAGTGATAATTAAGGGAATAGAGTAAAATTTTTTCATACATTTGCTCCTAATTTGCATGAAAAATTTTAGACTCCAAAAATGAAAAGAGAATGAAAACTATTTGACTCTAATAAAATGAAAAAAGAGAGGAACAATATAGAGATTGATAATGATTGCAAAGAGTAATCCACCCATAATGGCAATAGCTAAATCTTGAATAATTTGTGTTCCTGTTCCTATGGCCAATGCTATTGGAAGAAGAGCTAATGCATTGGATAACATTGTCATTAAAATAGGTTTTGCGCGTAGAGAAAGAGCATCAATCTGTCTTTGTATTTCCGATTCTCCCTCAGAGTTCATTTGATAAAAATCAAATATTAAAACATTATTATTAATGACAATACTAAGGACAATTAAAATACCCATAAATGCCATAATATCAAGTGGTTTACCTGTTAAGAAAAGCGCGACCAAAACACCGGTAGAGGTGAGCATTAATGCAATGAGTATTGAAAATGCGATGCGAAGTGAACTAAAGTTTAATAAGAGACCTATAAAGATGATAATAATGGCAAAGAGAATAACAAGACTCATCTCTTTAAATGATTTTTGCTGTTCTTTGTAAAATCCACTAATATCTGTTGTTATGCTGTCAGGGATATTGGCTTTATTAAGGGCATTTTTAATATTGCTTACAACCAAGCTCATGTCATTCCCTTCAAACCGTACACCTAAAACACATACCGGTGAAAGATTGTAATGGGTCACTTCTGCTACTCTGTTTTTATAGGATAGTGTTGCAAGTTCATGCAATGGAATCTGTTTTTTTAGCTTTGGAGAGTAGATTTTTAGTGTGTTTTGAAGATATTTAATAGGATCAATATTTGGACGACTTAAAATCACTCTAAAGTCTGTCAGCTTTTCGCCATTGGCAATAGAGGCAACAACCTCTCCATAATAAAGAGAACGGATTTGTGTTTGTATCATGTTCTCATCAATTCCATATCGAGAGAGTGCACTGCTTTTTACTTTTATATTTATAGATGGGGATGCGTAAGATGTGAGTACATTAACCTCCTGAATATTAGGGATTTTTCTTAACTTGTTTTGAAGTCTATATCCCTCTTTTGTAAGTAACTCTGGGTTAGAGCCAAAAAGCATTACAGCAATAGGAGCATCGGCTCCCATAATATCACCTAATCTGTCTTCTAAAACTTGAGATAGCCCGAGTTCAACAATGTTAGGTATTTTACTTTCTATTTTTTCTCTTATCTCTTTTATTACTGCAAAACTGCTTTTTATATGCCCTTTTTTGAGAGTGACTAAAAAGTCTCCTTGATTGATTGGTACATTGAGTCGTCCAAGCCCTGTACCAATGCGCATACTCCATCCTGCAACATCATCTATGCCATCAAGTATCTTACCGATTTGATGAAATTCATCTTGTGATTGTTGAAGTGTAATATCTGTAGGCATTACTAAATCAACAACGATGTTTCCTTCATCCCATTCAGGCAAAAAAGTTGATGGAATGTGCAGGTAGAGATAGGCAGATGTTGCTAATGAGACTATTATAAGTGGCAGTGAGATCCATGAATAATGAAAACTTTTATGTAAAAATCTCGTATAAGCCTGTATATATTTTTGCATAAAATCTTCACTCTTATTATGCTCTTTTGGTAGTGTCAAATAAGCAATAATAGGTGTTAAAAATATTGCAATGATTTGAGAAACAAGATAGGTAATTACCAGTACAGTCGCAAGCTGTTTAAAGAACTCTCCTACTATACCGCTTACTAAAAGAAGAGGGATAAATATCAATACAGAGAGTGTTGTGGCAATACTCATAATAGGAAGAATCTCTTTGGCTCCTTTAATGATGGCATCTTGCTTAGTCTCACCATTTTCGTAGTGGCGTTCAATATTCTCTATGACGATAAGCATCTGATCTATCAATCCACCAAGTGCAGCTACCATACCGCCAAGAGAGAAGATATTAAAATCAATACCTATAAGTTTCATTCCAATCATTGTAATAAAAAAGGTAATAGGAATAATGACAAGAGCAGCCAAGGAGAGTTTAAATTTTCTTAAAAAGAAAAAGACGATAAGTACGGCAATAAGAGAACCAAGAGCAATCGCATCAATAACACTTCCAACCGCTTTTTTTATAAAATCTGTTCCATCATAATATTTTTCTATATGGATGCCATCTTTGGAGAGCTTTTTATTTAACTCTGCTACTTTTATATTGAATGCTTTTTGTACATCTACGGCATTGGCATTTGGTTGTCTTAGTAGGTCAAACACAAGACTATTGGTATATTTACTTGAAGCACTAAACTCTTTTATTGGTTTTTGGTCTTCAAGAAGCAGTGCTATCTCAGAGAGTTTAATACTTTTGTTATTACCAAGATCAATAGACATATTTAAAAATTCATTGGCATTTTGATGTTTTTGATTGAGTGAAAGAATGTATTGCGTATGATTAGAATTGATAAGACCTAAAAAGTCTATATTGTTCTGTTTTTTGAGTTGAGTAATAATATCATTAATATCAAGTTTATAGTATGCAATCTTTTTACTATCTAATATAAGTTTGTATTCACTCCATGCCGGTGCTTTCATCTGTATATCATAAACACCTTCTACCCCAAGCATTACCGGCTTTAGTTCATAATAGAGTTTTTCACTCAATTTCGCACGAGAGATTGAATTTGAACCTATTGCATAAATGGAGACAGGATACATACTAGGAGTTGCTTGTTTAATCGTTACTTTTGCATTAGGACTGATAGAGTTTTTGATATCTGCCATTCTCGCTTGAACAAGTTGGTATGCTAAATAGGGATCAATACTCCAGTTGAAATAGATATTTATATCAGTACTTCCTACCGATGTTGATGAGACTATCTTTTGGACATCCTGAACTGTTTTAAGAGCCTCTTCACTTGGTTTTGTGACACTGTAAAGCATCTGTGAGATAGGGGTATGCCCATTATCAATGCTGACTTCAATACGAGGGAAAAAGATATTTGGCAACACACCCTGCGGAATTGTTGTCGCAAGTTTATAACCTACCGTTGCCAAAAGTGTGACAATAAGAATAATGGCTAGTTTATTTTTGAGAATATAAAGGTAAAAACCTTGTTTATTATCTTTTATCATTTTACAGATACCTCTAAATTGTTACGAAGCATATAGGCATTTTCCAAAGCTATGTTTGTATCTTTTGGGAGGTTGTCTTTGATAAGCACTCTATCTACCATATCTTTAACGATATCTATAAAAAATTGATGGGCAACTCCATCTTTAATAATGTAAATTGTTGGAATATTTTGTGTTAAAACAACTGACTCTTTAGGGATATAAGTGCCATGATAATTTTTAACGATAATGTTTGCAGTGATCTGTAAGTTCTGAGGGAGTTGCATTTGTGGAAGAACAATGACTTCACTCAAATTATCAGAAGTTTTTGCTAAAAGAGCAGTAATGATGCCTTTTGTATTACCAAATGAAGAATAGATTTCTACTTCCATTCCTTTTTTTAGTTGATGAATATATTGTGAATCTACAAAGAGTTTAACAATACTGTTTTGTGTCAAAAGAGTTGCTAATGGCATACCATAGCTGATATAACTGTTTTGTGGTAATAAGTTGATAAGAGTCGCGTTTTCATCTGCGATTATATGAGCGTTTGTCTCTTCTTGTTGCAGTGTAACATGGGCAGTTTTTGTATTATTGTAGAGTTCTTGTAGTTGTTCAAGAGCGAGCTTTTCACTAAGATAAATATTCTTAGAACCAACCCCCATTATATACATCTCTTTGGCATCAGTTAACTTATACTGTTGCGCTTGGAGTTCTCTTTTTTGAATAAGCAGTTTTTGTTTTAAGAGTTGCAGCTTCTTTTTTCTTCTTTCATCTTTGACATAGGCAATAAGTTCACCTTGTTTTACGGAAGCATTATTATGAGTAAAAAGCTGTAAGATTCCTGTAGTTTGAGCAGTAAGAACTCTTTTATTCTTAGGAATTACAATTCCATTGGCTTCAATAGTAATTGAAGCATCTCCAACTTTAGGTTTTATAACGCTCACTTCTACAGATGATGATGCATAACTATTTAATATTAGAATGAGTATAAGATAAATTTTTTTCATGTTCTTCCTTATGTTGCAAATACTATTGCAGGTTGTAATTTTTTCAATGCTCTTGTACTGATAAATCCGGCAACACCACTGACGATTAAAACACCCAAGATTCCAAGAAGCGGTGCAAACCACATAAGCCTGTATGGGAAATCTACACTAGATATAAGAAAACCAAAGAGTGTACAAAATCCCACACCGATACCGCTGCCTATAAAAGCAGTGACAAAAATTTGTGTAAAGACCATTGTTTGTAGTTGTGAAGAGGTCGTACCGAGTGCTTTGAGTATGGCATACTGTTTGAAGTGATCCTGTGTAAACATATAGAGCATAACACCCGTCACCCCAAAACCGACCAACATGGCAAGTACTACCATATTAACCATATCCCCGACATCTTCGGAGTTGGCAAGATACCAAAGAACAGTTTGCTTTTTGAATGCATCACTTGTAAGTGCTTTAAGTCCTGTCTGTTTTTCAATATTGTTGGCTACTTTTTTTGCAGTAACTTTATCTTTCACTTTTACCATTACAAAAGTTAGTCTGCGATTCTGTGCAGGTGTCAATCGTTTGAAATTTGAGATTGTTGTATAGATAAGTGGTCTTGGCGGAAAGCGCGGAATTGTTTGAGAGACACTACTGACAAATACTCTTTTTCCATCTATGAGAAGGGTATCGCCAAATTGAAGTTTTCGTGTATCTATATTAAAATGAGCACCATTATAAGGCCATATGTCTTTTTGATCTCTGGGTGTTTGCAGTTTACCATCAGTTCCTCCACTATCAACGATGATACTTGAAGGAATATGTAAAGCTTCTGAGAGTTTGAGTTTGTTTGTAGGATGTGGTGCTCCGCTTAGAGTTGCATCATCAACACCGATGACCTGAAACGATTGAAAAGATCCATTGGCAAATCTTGCTGTCATATCCTCAATATAAAGCGGCATTGCTGCAACAACACCATGAACACTCTTTACCCGATATAAAGCAGAATCACTCATATTGATAGTCGCTTCACAAGAGCTTACTGCACTATCCATCACCCAAACATCAGCGCTTGGATTTTCACTCACAAGGGCAAAACCCCTTGTCATAAATCCTGCAAAATAAGCCATTGCAAAACTGACTAAAAATGCCGTAAATGCTATACCTATAAGCAGACCGATATATTTAGTCTTGTCTTCTAAAAGCATTTTGATAGCAACTCTAAACATATTATCTATCCGTTTTTATAAAGACATCAAGCTGCTCTCCTACATAGAGAGGAGATGATATGTTTTTATCTACAGCATAGAGGACGTGCAATACTCTAGTATCACTCTTTTCTGTGCTGCTGCCTATAAAAGAAGTTTTTGGTCTAACAAAGGGAATAGTGTAGAGATAGTGTATATCTGTTTTTAATTCTGGATGTCCACGAACATACGCAACTGCTGGAGTACTTTTCTCAAACTTCCATATGTCATATTCATTAATGCTTACATTGAGATTGAGTTTATTGCTTCCAAGAATAAGCAGATCTTTTGAATTACTTTTATCAAAGTAACTACCAATAGTTAATTTGGAGCTTAAAACTATACCATCAAGAGGAGCATAGATTTTGTAAAGTTCTTTTTTCTCTGTAAGTATTTTAATCTTTTCATTGAGGCTTTTAAGAGATGCTTTTGCTGTTTTATAGGCATCCTCTTTTGCTTTAAACTTTTCAGAAGTAACCATCGCTGAAGAGAGATGGGAAAATTCTTGAATCAATTTAAATTGATCTTTGGCAGCTTGCACTTTGGCTAAGAGGAGTATTTTTTGTGTCTGAAGCAGTGCTATGTTATGAGATAAATCACTGTCATCCAAAGTAAAAAGCAGTTCTCCTTTTTTGATCTCTTGTCCATTTTTGACAAATATAGCTTTAATTACTCCCGAAACCAAAGATCCGATTACAATATTTTTACTCCCTGATTCCACTATACCTGTAGCCGCTATAAAAGAGTCAAAAGGAAGTCGCATCGTTGGAATTGGTTCCGTATCTCCATTATGCAATTTATCACCGATGTAAATACCGATAAAGGTTATAAGAAAGCCTGTTAGAGCGACGATAATAAAAATAGTAAACTTCTTCATTCTCTTCCTCTTTTGATATCTGTGATTTTTCCATCTTCCATCGAAGCTATGGTATTGGCATATTTGTATATTCTATTATCATGCGTTACTACGATAATGGTTGTTTGATATTTTTCCTGCATTGTTGCTAAGAGTTGCATAATTGCTTCTCCCGCCTTGTGATCCAGACTGCTTGTCGGTTCATCGCAGATAATAAGTTGCGGTTGATGTATCAGTGCTCTGGCAATAGCTACTCTTTGTTGTTCCCCACCACTGAGGTTTGCAGGCTTTGCATCGTACTTTGATGCCAGACCGACAGCATCCAAAAGCTCTTTGGCTCTGTGTTTGAGTGCATCACTTTGATCTCCTGCTATAGTAAGTGGTAGTGTTACATTCTCAAGAGCACTCAGAGCAGATATAAGGTTAAAAGATTGAAATACAAACCCGATATTTTCTCGTCTAAAGAGTACCAGTGTATCATCATCCATAGCTCTTATATCTTGTCCTAAAAGTGTGCACTCACCACTATCAATAGCCAATAAGCCACTGATACAAGAGACAAAAGTTGTTTTCCCACAACCTGAAGGTCCAACAAGCATGAGTAACTCCTGTTTGTAGGCATCAAGAGTGATTCCTCTGAGTGCAAAAACCTCTGCTTCTCCTTGTCCAAAGCTTTTTACAATATTTTTGCAGGAGAGCACTATTTCACTCATAAAGAACTCCTGCAGCAATTGAGTTGATAAATGTAGCATTTTGGTTTCTTTGTTGTTGCAGATCAATTATCTGCTCTTGGATATGAAGTGTTTGAGAGAGTACTTGCAGATAGCTGTTAAAATCAACATACTGTTTTACAAAAGCAGCTTTTACTGTCTGTTGGCTTTGAATATAATCATTAAGATTTGATTGTAAAACCTGTAGCTGTTTATTTGCACTTTCGTAGTTTTGTAAAAGAGCAATGTATTGATTCTCTCTTTGTAATTGCAGTTCAATCTTATGGCTCTCTTGAGAGAGTGCTTTTGCTTTGAGTGCTTCTGCCTCTTTTTGGTCACTGCTGTTGAGTGGAATATGCAAAGCAAGATTAAAACTATAGTTATTCCCATAGGAGGTTGGATCATCCAATTTTTGATATGCCATACCGACAGTAAGTTCAGGTAAATAGTTGTCTCCTAAAGCTTTAGCCTCTGCAAGTGATTTCTCTGCCATAGCTTCATTTGCATTTGAAAGTGGATTATGAGAAAGAAATAACTTTTTAGAGTATCTGATTTTGCTATCTAAGTTTGGAATGTTTTGTTTAGGTGCATATAAATTGAGCTGTTTGTCCATCTTTGCAAGGTTATTTTTCTGGCGTATTATTTTTGTCTGTAATTGTGTGAGTGTATTTTTAAATCGTAACAGATCTAATTTGGAAATGGCACCATGTTCTTGGAGAATGAAGAGTTTATCATAGAGAGACTTCTGTTCATCATAGAGTTGTTGGTTCAGCATAATTTTTTGATTAAGGGCATGATAGAGTGCTATCATGCTAACAAGAGTATGAAAAAGTTGCTCTTTTTTATTTTGAAGGAGATATCTCTGTGACTTTATATCTGATGCAATAGCATCTATGAGATAACTTTTTTTATTGAAAATATCAAGAGTATCACTGATTGCAATATCAGAAGTGTTGAAACTATTTTGCAGTAATTTTGCTTTTGTATTTGTATAAGAGGCATCCAAAGAGAGATCTGCATATTGGGAATAAACAAGAGCATCTTTAGAGAGTGTGGCTGATTGTTTATAGAGTGAATATGCTTTGTCATATTGCAGATTTTGGACTGCACTTTTATAGAAATTTATGACATCTGCTTGTAAAAACAGTGATAAAGTTATTGATATCCATATGATTTTAAGCATTGAAGTTACCTAAACTCTTTTTCAACTAGATCTACCAATGCTAAATCCATTGCTGCTAAAATTTTTAGGATTGGTTTATCTTTATTCCTAGCGCTTACATACAAACCATCGAGCATTAAATCAAAGGCATTGGTTAGATTTTCGTTGTCAATTTCACTTTTTATTTTCAACCAATGCTCTTGAGCATTATTAATATTGTTGGCGATATCTGCATAGGGAATCTCTTGTAGTTTTAACTGTGTTAGGATGGCAAAGCCCATAGCATCTAATTGCTCTATATGGATTTGTTCTTCAATATAGTCTTTATATAAGAAATTATTGATTAATAACTTAAATATTGAAGTTGATAAAAGAGCACTTTTTGTATAGTTATGTGTTGCGACAAAGTGATTGAGTTGTTGAATCTCTTTTTGTAGCTTTTGGTAGGTATTACCATTTATAGACTCTTTGAGTGTAGTTGATTTTTCAAGCTGATAAATACTTTGGAGGCTATCTTGCATTTTATTTTGATCTTCTTGTAAAGAGTACTCGATCATATCTTCAAATGGAGATAGAATCGTATCAAGCATTTTTAATGCATTCTTCTTTGCCTCTACTTGTTCTTCAGCTCGCTCTTGCATAAGAAGCATAGGTCTGTTACTATGCCATCCTTCATCATGGTCTGGTACCTCCAGTGCATTTCCTATTGTCGCAAAAGACAAAGATAATATAGTTAAAAGTGTAAATGATTTCGATCTGTTTTTCATGATAACTCCATTGATAAATATTATGAAGAATAGAAAATGAAAATGAAATCAATATGAAAAGAGAATATTTCACGGTCAATTCATTTTGGTTTCATTTTGAATAACTAGGATGGTGTGAAAATTCGTTTATGGAAATAGGTATGGAGATTTTTTTACAAAGCTTACTGAATAACAGACATAAATATCAAAAAGAGTTGCAGCAGGCTATATCTTCATTCTTATATCGAAAAGATAGGTATTCAAATGAATTTTCAATTGTACTTATTTACATAAAAAACAATCAATATAACTATGAGTTTGAGAAGATTGTTCGGCAAACGGATAAATATATTTATTTTAGCTCTGATCTGCATTGTATTATTTTAGATGAGACATCTAGTAAATCATACATTAAAGCAGCAGAAAATATTCAATACTCTTTACAAAAACTACAACGAAATATCTTTTATACTGCAACTGTGTCTTCAGAATATCACTTTTTAGATGCTGCAAATATGCTGAGTACTCTATTGGATATCTTGATATATGCCATTAGAAATAACCTCAGTAACATTGTAGTAGATAGCACAATTTTAGAAAATTACAATCATTTATAAGTAGAAATGTTATGCATGATTTTTTATCAATACTTTTCTTATTTTCAAGAATATTTCATAGTAAAATGGATTCATTAAAATTAATTTGTATAAAAAGAGAGGTGTAAAAAGATGGAAACAATTGATGTGAGTAATATACAATTATTCAAAGATTATTTGAAAAAGAAAGAGGAGCTTTTTAGTAGTGAGATACATCTCCCCTATTTAATTGGCTCTCCAACCGAATTATTTAAGGATAATACTTTAAGTAAAAAAAATAATGCATTGGTACCTGTAGTTATCTTAATCAAAAAGAGAGATGGAAGTATTGAGTTTGAAGAGGCTGTTTTTAATTGGAGCAGTATTGATTTATTGAGAACTTATTCCACAATTACAGAAACCGGTCAACTAGCATATCTTGAAAATAATGAAAACTTTAAAAATATGTTTAGTGATGAAGTGATTAATGTAGATGTATCTGAAGTAGAAGAACTATCACTTACTGAGGTCATTACAAGATATCCATTTTATAGAAAACTGTCATTGCCTTTACAAGAAAAATACAAAGATGAAAAGTTTTTAAGTATTAAATCTCAAGATATGACTTATGTTATTCCATCTATTGAAGTTGTAAGATATTTTTATTGTTATTCTGCAAGAGACTCTTTGAAACATGCTATATTCCATCCAAGTGGCATTAAATTATTGGCTGGAAAATTAGATAAGGACCTGTTAGAGAAAAGATATGATTTGTATTTAGAGACTATTGCTAAAACGGAAGATAATAAAAAGATATTCTATTTTTTGCGTGATTCTGCTTATACGCTCATGTTTAATCAAGTTTATTATGAATATAAAACAAATCGTATTATACGGGCCCCTTTCCCATTTGAAAAGGAGTTTTCAATGTACTGTCGTGTCTTAAAATTTCCATCTCAAAGTAATGTTGCCTTAGTAGTACAGGTACTAGATAGTACAATGTTAAGTAATCTTTTTACATCCTTGGATATTGAGCTGCATGTACATCATCCTTTATCGAAGCGTAAAGAAAATAAAACAGGAAAAAGAGATGCATCAAAAGATAGGAAAAAGAATGTGCCCACACAACAAAGTGAAGAGGTTGATGATCAATTAAGTTCTCAAACATCAATACCTGAACAGTTGATAACTAATCAAATTCATACCGCATTTTTTCTGGAAGAAGAAAAAAACAGTATTATAGAGAAAAATGGGCAAAGAGAAGAACAGGGTGGAAAAACAATTATAATTCCAAAGGATACCAACGGATTGACAACGCAAGGAAGTTTTGAGACATCTTCAGAAAAAGCACAAAAAGCAGTCACTTCAAGCCAAAAAGATAAAATTGTTGATTATCCTCCTGAAATACCATTTTCTGGAGATGAAGATATCAATGAAAGTGAAAATCTTATTAGTGATTTACTCAATGCCGGTTATACTGTTCATGGTACATTATTGTTCGCTTTCCCTGATAAAAATTCTACAAAGAAGATGGCGATCTCTTATCTTGATAAAGCAAAAACCATCAAAAGAAAATATCTGTTTTTATATTTTTCAACCTCAAGCAAAGACTTTATATATATTGATGTGGAGAAAAAAGACAATATTAAGAAAGAGGTTTTGGTATTGGTAAATCAAACTGATGAAATAGCCCATAAGTGTATTTATCAGCAAGTTTATTATGGTAATCATAAATGGTTATCTAAAGAGTCTCTTGGTCTTGTGGATGGAACAGATTTTTTTAGAATTAGACATGGTAAAACTGCTTCAATGCTAAAAGATATTGAGAATAATATTACTTCGCTGTGACCTTGGAAATAACAGTATTATAGTGAATTCCGTTAAGAAACCAACTTGGAAGAGGAGAATGTCGTGTACTCCTTGCACTTGTTGGTAAAATATGATCAAGATTTGTTAAATCATTGTTTTTATAAAACTTATTCATGCGTCTAGGAAAGTATTCTAAAAGAAAGAGGGTATGAGAAATTATCTTTGCGAGTGTACATGTAGTTAGTTGATTAATATATTTATTTTTAACATTATGTACTTTGCCAATAGTATTAATTAAATGTCTCAAGAGAGGAAAGAAAGAGATTGAATAATAGTAGCGATTATTTACTTTATAATATCCGTAATGCAATATTGAAAGTAATTTTTTTTGAGCATCAATCTCTTTTTGTCTTGCTTTGTGAGTAGAAGAATCTTTTAAATCAAAGGAACACTTGTAACAGATATTCATATCCCTTATGTAGCCATTATCATTGTACATAAATGTTGCATTACATTGTGGACATACAACATGTAAATAACAAGAGTGCTTTTTACAAATATTATAAAACATTACTCTCCATAGTTGAGGAATATAGATTTTTTCTTTGAGACATAGAGGACAAAATCGTGCACCATAAAAATGTTTTGCATTATGTATATGGGTTTTTGATTCTGCAATCCATTTTTTATGGTATCTGTCAACTACTTCATCGAGAATTCCCGAATATTTGAAAAGTTGTAAGTTGTCGATATGAACACCAGTATGCTTGTAAATCATTTCTTTTTGAGATTTATTAAAATAATAGAGGTCAATATCTTTTATATGAAGTTTTGAGGTATGTTTAGCAAGAATATCATTTTTAAAAATATGACATACAAGCGTAGAAACATTAGTTCGATTTTTTCTAGCTAATCGCATAAACCAGGAAGAAAGCAGCTCATCTTGATAAGGTTCAACGATGAACATCACTCTCTACGCAAAGATGGTGGAATATAGTTGATGGATTTTAAGATATCCATGTCTATTTTCTCTTTACCTTGTTTGAGTGCATATACAGCAGATTTCTCTATGACCCTAGCTAGTTCACCGATCATACCTTCGCACATCTCAAAAAGCTTTGTCGCAAGAAGTTTTGAATGTAGATTGGATGCTTCTTTTAAAGGTAAAGTCATTTCAAAACTCATAAGTAGTTTTGCAAAGTTTTTATCAAGTTTCCAGTTATCTAGGCGAAGAGTCTCAAATCTATTTGCTATTTGTGGATCTGATGCCATAACACTTTGAACTTCCCAAACACCGGCAGCAACAATTGGAATTTTTAGGTTTGTACTCAGGTGTTTGACTGCTGTTAAAAACTCTCTCTGAAAGCTGATTTTACCATGAAATATATCTTGAAATTCATCAATAATAAGGATTTTTGTTTTGACATCCTCTAGGATTTTTCTTACTTGATACTCTTTTTTTGATGCAGACTCAGTAGTGCCATAAGGTACTAAAAGCTCATCTAAGATTTTCTCATAAAGAGCATTCTGACTAGGCGAAATAGGAGCGGATATTTTAATTACCGGGATAACATTATATATATCCAGATACATAGGATGTCTTTGCATAAATCTATTTAAAATAGTAGTTTTTCCATTATTTGTATTTCCTACAATCAGCAGATTTGGCATCCTATCTTTTTTTGGATATTCAAACAGATCTTCTAGCTCATTTAATATATTTGTTGCTTGGGGATATGATATCCAAACCTGTTCTTGACATTTTTGTATTCGTACTTTTATTGGCTTGTCTAAAAGCTCTCTTGCAGAAGGTGTGAGTTTTTCAATATGTTCATTCATAGTCTATCCGTTAAATTATTATATCATCATCAGATTTTACAGATGTAGAATTGTTTTTTTGAGCTATGGAGTCTTGTTTTACTTCCATATAATCATCAATTTCATCAAATGGAGTTAAATCTTCATCTTCAAACCAAGATGTAGAATTATCATCAATCTTCTCTTGAGGCTGTGTATATGGTTTCTCTTTTTTAAGAACAACTTCTACAGGTTGTACTTTTGAGATTCTGTTAATTACTTTCCGATGTGCTTTTGTTTTTGTTTTAGAGTTCAGTGCGATTTCTCTTAATCTATTCAATGCTTCAAATACCTCCGTTTCATTATATTCTCTATTTTCTTCTCTTTTTAAATGTCTAAGAGCAGCCCTATACTCCCATATAGAGACTTTTGGTAATCTTGGGTTTCGATAAGGAATACGATAATACTTATTTACCTGTGGATGATAGAACCAAATCTGACTAATATCTCTTGGATCTCTTCTTATAATAAATTTCTTCTTTACTTTTTTGCCCCGTATATACTCAAAAGAATCAATCCAAGCATTTAAGACTTCACTGTAATAGTAGATATTGTCTATTTGAATACCATATTGTTGAACAGTTCTTTCCTCTTTTGGGAGAAGATTAATATATAAGAGATGTTCATCTTCAATTCTCTTCGGTAAGCCACGAGGCGGTTGAGTACTGGTTCCAAAGATTCCTTCTTTATATTTTTGTAAAGGTGACATTTGAAGTGCAGAATGTATCTGATTATGGTACACATCTGCTATGAGAATGGTTAACCAACTTTCAAATTCATTGAGTGTCATAGTTGCATTTTTTTGGGAGTCATATTCTCCTCTTTCTTGAATATTTGAAAAGGTTGTACCATCGAGAGTATGAATATAGTTACTTAAGGTCCCAAGAAGTCTTTCAATATGTGCCCCATATCTTGCTTTTCCTATCGGTCTCCAGACGATATTAATGCCGTACTCATTACAAACATTTTGTAGGTTGACACCTCTGAACTCTTGTGCATTATCCATATGGATCATATTTGGAATTCCCCAGACCGGATATTCTGATTTGAGTTTATATTTTTCTTTGAGTTTATCTTTTGGAGTCATTGCATTAAATAGTGCTTGTCCTGTTCCAAAATATCCCGGTGTTTCAAACGAGACATAAAAGCCTGCGACCATTCTTGAGTAGATATCAATTGCCATAGTAATCCAAGGACGACCTAATTCTTCTCGATATTCATCATCTACTAAAACAACATCAGCACGAGTATGATCTATTTGCAATACATGAAGTGGATAAAGCCCATCAGGATACTCTCCCGTATTCATTTCAAATTTCTCTACTGCTTTTTTGCCTAAGCGTTTTTTTAGGGCATAAGATTCTGATAAAAGTTGTATTCTTCTTCTTAATGAGGACATTGAAGGAACTGGAATGTCTGCATTTCTACATCGTAAAACAAGCTCATCATAAACTCTTGGAATTTTCGGTTTAAGGCTAGTAAGATAATACTCTTTAATCACTATATCAATAAGCTCATCTTGCTCTTTTGAAAGCCTACTTTTTCCTTTGCCACCCTTTACTTTTAAAAACACTAGAGAACTTAATTGTCCCGAACTATCATATGCTTTTAGCCAATTGTAAATTGTCGTTGGAGACATTTTGAGCTCTTGAGCTCTTTTTTCAACTTCTTTTCTTGAATGTATTCCTATAAGGGGCTTAATGATTTCATATCGTTTTTTTGCATCTTCAAGTTTTTTTGGAGGAATTTGAGATAAGTCTTCATGGATTGCTTCTGTCTTTGAAATCGGTTTGGAACTTAAGTCCTTTATTGAAAGCCTTATAGTCTCAAGTGTTTGTGTGTTCTTTGCAAATACATAGTTGAAATCAATTACCTTTGTAATAATGAATTCTTCATCAGCTCTATATACAATAGTGTTTTCTTTAATTGTTAAGCTCATAATAGATATCCTTGTTTGATTTTTCCTTGAAGATGTAGTTTATATTGTCTATCATCATACTGTCGCAGTTGGAGTAGTTGTGTATTGGTAGTGAGTTTTTGAAATAGATCAACAACAAGTATTTTTTTTCTTATCATTGTCCAAATAGTTGTCAATAGAGACAACTGTTCATATGTATCATTTGAATAGCTCTCCATTAGATCTTGAATTACAATATATGGGAAGAAAGTTTCAGAAATAAATTTATAATGTTCATTATCTATTTCATTATAGTTTAGAAGAAAATGTGCATTAAATAAGTAAGTTTCATTTTGTATATATGGGCATCTGTCTGTATGAAACACAAAATCGACATTTTGATTTTCAAGATACTTTACCATAGCCTTATATTTTCGTTTGGATTCTGAAAAAATAGCTTTTAAATCAGAATGATATTTTACTTCGACAATGATATCATTAAAGTTTTCAGGTGTTTTTAGATAAAAATCAGGAGTATAAGAGTATTTTTTATTATCAAAAACATATTCTATGGTAAGAGGTTGTTCTACGATTTTGATAATAAAATTATCAAGTTCATACATGTATAAAAAATCTCGTTCTAGCTTAGATTCATAGCTTAATAGTCTATCAGATTTAATACTTGAGAACTTACCTGTAATATTTCGGTAGTTCTTTGGGATAGCCCTAGATGGTTGATTAAACATAATATATAACTCACCTTACTTATATTGAATAATTTTATCCATTTAATTTAGCAATATTTCAAATGAATTTATTTTTATGTGAAATATATTCATTTTAGTTTGAAAGAATTTCTCTTAAAAATGCTAAAAATCAGTCTAATTGTACATTAAACTAAGAAATCTGTCACTTATGCCTAGATTGGCAAAGGTTTGTTGGAGATGACTTGGTAGAGGCATAGCAAGAAACAGAGCTTTGTATATGGCTGCTATATCATTATTTTTATGTTTTGTAGAGAGAGCTCGTAAGAGTTGTTCTTTATGTGTTAACTCTTTTGGTACTTTTATAATCTTACTAAAAGCAAAAAAACTTTTGAGATAAGTAAGAAAATCTATCTTGTCAGTATAGAACTCTACTTCTATATCTTTACCGACATAAGAGGGTGTTTTTTTAGATGCTATGGTATAAAACTCAAAACCCTCATCACTTTTGAGTTTGAGTACCTGATAGCTTTTTTCTTTGCCATTTGGCTTTATTTTTGTCTTTGTATATTGTTTGAGGACTGTTGCATTAGTGATATAGGTGTCAAACTCATGGAGTTTTGTGTAGTTGTAGTACTCATAAAGGAGTGAGAGGCAAAAAAAGAAAAATGAGAGGATAAAAAACTGTAGATACTCTTTAGAGTTACTAAAGAGTCTGATCCTCTCAATTGTTATCATGTCATATTGGTTGGCATATCAAACTGTGGAATGTCAATTTCAGCACTTTTGGTATCGACATTCTCATAGACTGTCTCAACCGCATTTGCAAAACTAGGCGCATCGACAAATCGCGTAAGCTTTTTCTGAAAGATCAGCTTCACATGCCCTGTTGGACCATTACGCTGTTTACCGATGATGATCTCAGCCTCCTCTTGCTCTTTTTCCACATAGCTAGAGGTGTACTCTTTTCCTTCGGCCTTAGCTGCTTTTTCACGCTCTTTTTCCTCTTTGTAGAGGTAGACATCATCACGGTAAACAAAGAGGATGATATCGGCATCCTGCTCGATAGAACCTGATTCACGGATATCGCTTAACATCGGACGTTTGTCATTACGAGATTCAAGACCACGGTTTAGCTGTGAGAGCGCAACGATAGGGATCTCAAGCTCACGCGCGAGCATTTTGAGTCCACGAGAGATCTCTGATACTTGGAGGTGACGGTCTTGATTACCGATACCAGACATAATCTGGAGGTAGTCGATAACGGCTATCTCAATCTCTGGGTGCTGGTTTTTAAGCTTTCTTAGTTTACTTCTTAGCTGATTGATGTTGACACTACCCTGGTCATCTACAAAGAGTTTTGCAGTTGTCATTCTATCAACTGCACCATTGAGGCTTTGCCACTGCTCATCACTCATATCACCCACACGCAACTTTTGCAGTGGTATGGAGGTCTGGATGGAGAGGAGTCTTAGCATCAACTGCTCAGCTGGCATCTCTAGAGAGAAAAAGGCAACACCTTTGCCTTTTTGGATGAGGTTGTTTACTGTGTTTAGAATAAACGAGGTCTTCCCCATAGCAGGACGCGCTGCAATGATGACAAGGTCCCCCTTACCAAAGCCGGTGGTCATACGGTTTAGCTCTTTAA
>Ga0256843_1000571_pt1 | contig 31268 bp, 34 predicted proteins | sample AlvinellametaG_FD_191572 | JGI IMG/M metagenome (GOLD analysis project Ga0256843, IMG submission 191572) | Pompeii worm associated microbial communities from hydrothermal vent at the East Pacific Rise, Pacific Ocean - Alvinella | ecosystem: Host-associated > Annelida > Integument > Unclassified ...
AAATATTAGATACCCTAACTACACAAGATATTGAACTAATTATTACAAATAATAGTACAATACAACAAATCAATAAGCAATACAGAGATATTGACAAACCCACAGATGTATTGAGCTTTCCATTGGAAGGTATACCAAATATGCCTTTGGGTAGTGTGGTAATAAATGCCAATATTGTTGAGCAAAAAGCAAAAGAGTTTAATCACTCATTTAATGAAGAGTTATGTTTGATGTTTATACATGGAGTATTGCACTGTATGGGGTATGATCATGAAGTTGACAGTGGTGAACATAGAGAAAAAGAGATTGAATTAATTGAAAAATTTAATTTACCAAAAAGTTTAATAGTAAGGACACAAGAGTAGATGGATATTTTTATATTTATAGTTTCAATGGGTGCTTTGATATATGGAGCTGATTTTATAATAGAACAAAGTGAAAAAATAGCTTTACATTTTGATATATCACCTTTTGTGATTGGTGCTACACTTGTAGCTTTGGGTACAAGTTTGCCTGAGATGGCTGTAAGTATTAGTGCTTCATTGCAAGGTAGTGGAGATATAGCTGTAGCAAATGTAATAGGAAGTACAATATTTAATATTTCACTGGTTCTTGGTGCTGTTTTTCTTATGGCAAAAAATATAAATCCAAGTAGAGATCTATTTGCAAAAGACTCATCTTGGGCGCTGTTTCCTATACTTATTTTTATCTTGATGAGTTTGGATGGTAAGCTTAATTTTGTTGATGGTGTTTTATTTTTAATACTTATGGGGGCATATTTACTGTTTCTTGTACAAAGCAATCAAGTTGAAGAGCTAGATATAGATGAAGATGAGATAAAAAACAGATTTAACTGGCCAAAAACAATTCTATTTTTGGCTATTGGATTTGTATTTGTTGTAGGTGGTGCTGATTTTGCAATAGATAGTGCTGGAAATATCGCTAGATCATTTGGTATAAGTGAATGGGTAATTGGATTGTTTTTAGTAGCTTTTGGTACAAGTTTACCTGAACTTGTAGTAAGTGTAAAAGCTGCACTTAAAAACAATGCAGATTTAGCTATAGGTGCAATTATTGGAAGTAATGTAGCTAATTTTACTATGGTATTGGGACTTAGCTCTATAGTAAATCCACTAAATGTAGATTTAAGTGCAAACTTTTTTGATATAGCTGCAGCATTTATAGTTACACTTATGCTTGTGTTTATAACTGCAAACAAACTTTACAACAAATCTGCAGGAATTGCTTTGATGGTGGTACTTGGATTAGTAATACAAAATAGTTTGTAAGGTATGCTCTGTTTTGATTAGATATTTTATATTAGCTATTGTTTTATGTTTAGGTTTATATTCAAAAACATTTACAATAGCATCTTATAATGTACAAAATCTTTTTGATCTAAATGTAGATGGTACAGAATATAAAGAATACAATCCAAATATAAATAAAAGATGGAACAGTAAAGCTTTAAATAAAAAACTAAAAAATATTCAAAAAGTTATAAATGATTTAGATCCTTCAATTATTGCACTTCAAGAGATTGAATCAAAATATATTTTTGAAAAATTAAAACAAAAACTTCCAAAATATAAATACGGCGCTTTTTTAAAAAACAAAGATACTGCAATTGGTGTAGCTGTGCTTAGTAGAATACCAATAATTAAAACATATAAAATAGATATAAATACAAATAAAACATATTCAAGACCTATATTAAAAGTTGTTTTTAAACTGCAAAATAAAAAGTTTATAGTTTATATAAATCATTGGCGTTCAAAAAAAGCACCAGAATCATATAGAATAGATTATGCAACTGCACTTAAAAAAGATATTTTAACTTTGCCTAAAAATATTGACTATATTATAGTTGGTGATTTTAACAGCAACTACAATGAAAATGAAACTATAAAATATGAAAAAGAGCTAAATGATACTTTTGGAATAACTGCAATTAATGATATATTACAAAAGCCTTTAACACTTCAAAATTTATGGTATGAACTACCCTACTTTCAAAGATTTAGTTATAAATATCACAATCAAAATACAACTCCTGATAGTATAATATTATCAAAAAATCTTTTTGATAAATATGGTATATCATATATTGATGATAGTTTTAAAGTATTTAAGCCATTTTATTTATATAAAAATAAAAAAATAAAATCTTGGAATTTTATACATATAAAAAACAACTCAAACCTAAAAGGTTACTCAGATCATCTGTCGATTATAGCTTCATTTGATACAAAACCATTTAGAAAAAAAGAGTTAAAAAAACAAAACAGTTTTACTATAAAAGATTTATACGATATAGATAAACTAAAAAAACCTGTTTTATTAAAAAATGTAGCAGTATTATATAAAGTAAAAAACAGTGCAATACTAAAACAGGAAAACAATAGAGCAATCTGGGCTTACAATTGCGCAAAAAGTCTAAAAGTAGGAAATATATACAATATTGTAGTATCTAGTATAGGAAGATACAATGGACTTAAAGAGATAAAACAGATTGATGATATAAAACTAATCAAAAAAATTAATAATATAAAAAGATATTTAATAGATCCTAATAGTATTGATATGCAAGATTCTAAATATCAAAATGAACTAATAACAAACCTAAAAGCTGTATATAAAATGGGTTATTTATATTTTGGTAAAAATAAGATAAAACTTTATACTAAAAATAAAAAGCTCTTGATTAAAGATGGTCAAAAAGTTATAATACGAAATGCTCACTTATCAAATTTTAGATCTAAAGTGCAGCTTGTAATCTATAAACAAAGCGATATTGATGTTATTTAAAGCAATTTTTACAAATAGTAGTGGTATTTTACTCTCAAGACTTTTAGGTTTTGTAAGAGATCTTTTGATGGCTTCAATACTTGGTGCAAATATATACAGTGATATATTTTTTGTAGCTTTTAAATTACCAAATCTATTTAGAAGAGTATTTGCTGAAGGTGCATTTACTCAGGCATTTATCCCAGCTTATGCAAAATCAAGACAAAAAGTGAGATTTTCAACTTTAATATTTACTCAATTTATGGCATTTTTACTTTTATTGTCATTGATAGTTAGTCTGTTTGCCCATTATATTACAAAAGCTATAGCTATTGGTTTTGATGATGCTACTATTGATTTGGCCGCTCCATTGGTTGCTATTAATTTTTATTATTTACCATTGATATTTATAGTTACATTTTTAGCTGCTTTGCTTCAATATAAACACCATTTTGCCACAACTGCATTTGCAACGGCACTGTTAAATATAGCTATGATAACTGCCTTACTTATATCAAATGGTATGTCAAAATATGATATTGTTTATTATCTAAGCTATGGTGTACTTGCTGGGGGAGTATTGCAAGTAATAGTTCATATAATTGCATTAAAAAGAAAAAATCTGTTTAAAGCTTTTGCTTTTAAATCAAAAGTGCTTAAAAAAGATGCTCAAAACTCTAAATTTTACAAAAAATTTATCCCTGCAGTATTTGGATCTAGTACTTCACATATATCAGCATTTTTAGATACTTGGCTTGCTTCATTTTTAGTAACAGGAAGTATTAGTTATTTGTATTATGCAAATAGAGTGTTTCAATTGCCTTTAGCACTATTTGCTATTGCAACTTCAATTGCCCTATTTCCAATGGTTGCAAAAAATATAAAAAATAAAAATGAGCATCTAGCTTTGATACATCTGCGAAAAGCATTTTTTGCACTACTTGCAGTATTAAGTATAGCTATGATTATTGGTTTGGTTTTTAGTAATCAAATTGTATGGCTGCTGTTTGAAAGAGGTGCTTTTAGTTCAACTGATACACAAAATACTGCTTTGGTATTATCTATGTATCTAATTGGTTTATTACCTTATGGTTTGGCAAAGATATTTTCCCTTTGGCTGTATGCTAATGAGAAGCAAATAATAGCAGCAAAAATAGCAGCTAAATCATTGGGATTTAATATAATTTTCTCTTTAATTTTGATTATCCCTTATGAGGCTGCTGGATTAGCATTGGCTAGTACTCTTAGTGGTTTTGTGCTGTTTTACCTTACAATTAAAGAATTTGGATATAATAAATTTTTACAATTAATAAAAATAGGCGATAAATGATAAAATTTTTAAAACAATATGTTCCTTATTATAAAGATTATATAAGACAATTTATATATGTGTTTATAGGTATGTTATTAGTTTCTGGTGGTACTGCTGGGACAGCATATATTATTAAACCAATTTTAGATGATATTTTTGTAACAAAAAATGAAGATATGCTTCATCTTTTGCCATTTTTGGTTGTTGCGCTATATGCAGCTAAAGGTATTGGTAAATTTATACAAATATACTATACTTCATATATTGGGCAAGATATTATTAGACAAATTAGAGATAAGCTGTTATTACATATTTTAAAACTAGATATGACATTTTTCCAAGGTATGCATGGTGGGGAGCTTATTAGTCGGGTTACAAATGATATAAATCGTATTCAACATGCTGTTTCAGAACAAATTGCTGAGTATATACGAGAGATTATGACTATTATTGCACTTATAGGGATGATAATTTATCAAAGTCCAGAGTTGGCTTTTTATGGTCTTGTGGTACTTCCTTTAGTGATTTTTCCACTTAGTATATTGGCTAAAAAGATGAAAAAATTGTCATTTCAATCTCAAGAGAAAAATTCAGATATTACATCTCATTTAAGTGAAATTTTTAACAATATTGAAATTATTCAAGCCAACAGAGCTCAAGATTTGGAAACAAAAAAGTTTATGAATCACAACTTGGAGTTTTTCAAACTTAATATTAAAGCAGTTAGAAACAATGCTCTAACCTCTCCTATTATGGAGATTATTGGAGCATTTGCAGCTGCAGCTATTATAATTGTTGGTGGACAACAAGTTATTGATGGAGAGCTTACAGTTGGTGAGTTTTTTTCATTTATGACAGCACTTTTTATGCTTTATACCCCTATTAAAAAAGTAGCAGCAACTTATAATATTATGCAAGATGCACTAGCAGCTAATGAAAGAGTAAATCATATTTTTTCATTAGAATCAACTATAGTTCCAGGTGAAAATAAACTAGATGAAAAAATAGAAAAAATTGAGTTTAAAAATGTATGCTTATCTTATGGTGATCAAGAGGCATTGAAAAATATCAGTTTTGAAGTAAATGATGGTGAAAAAATTGCACTTGTTGGTGACAGTGGTGGAGGAAAAAGTTCTGTTATTAATCTACTTGTTAGATTTTATGATATTAACAGTGGAGACCTAACTATCAATGGTAAACCAATCAAAAGTTTTGATCTGGATAGTTTAAGAGATAATATCTCAATAGTAACTCAAAGAGTATATATTTTTAATGATACGGTTGCTCAAAATATCGCTTATGGACAACCATATGATGAAAAACGAGTTCTAGAAGTATTACAACAAGCTCATGCTTTAGATTTTGTAAATAACTTACCAGATGGCATTCATACCACTTTAGATGAGTTTGGTACAAATTTAAGTGGTGGTCAGAGACAAAGAATAGCAATAGCTAGAGCATTGTATAAAAATCCACAAATATTGATATTGGATGAAGCTACAAGTGCATTGGACAACGAGAGTGAATCTATTATATCTGAAGTTTTAAATGAAGTAACAAAAGATAAAATTACATTTATGATAGCTCATAGATTAAGTACAATTAGAAATGCCAATAAGATTTTGGTATTTAATAAGGGTGAAATTGTATGTACTGGAGATGAAAAAGAGCTTTTAGAAAATTGTAAAGAGTATCAACGGCTTTATAATTTAGCAAATTTATAGTATAATCGCGCATTAATAGATAATTAAGAGGAAAATATATGATAAGTTATTCAACTATTAAAAATATAATGTTTAAATTTGATCCAGAAACTGCACATAATATTGCAGAGTGTGGATTAAAACTACTGCCATATTGTTGTACTTTACAAAACAAAATGATAGAAGAGAATTTTGTTGAAGATGATATGTTAAAACAAGAATTTTTTGGAGTTGAATTTAAAAATCCAGTTGGGCTTGGAGCAGGATTTGATAAAAATGCAACTATGATAGAATCTATGACAGCTATGGGATTTGGTTTTACAGAAATTGGTACAATGACACCAAAGCCTCAAGATGGAAACCCAAAACCAAGATTATTTAGATTTGTAGAGCAAGAATCTATCCAAAATGCTATGGGATTTAATAACAAAGGTGCAGCTGTTGTATCAAAAAACTTATCAAAAGTATATCCTGCAGCTATACCTGTTGGAGCAAATATAGGGAAAAACAAATTAACTCCACAAGATGATGCTTTACATGATTATAAGGTGTTAATTAGAGAGTTTAGAGATATTTGCGATTATTTGGTGATTAATATATCTAGTCCAAATACACCAAACCTTAGAGATTTGCAAAATGAATCATTTATAAAAGAGCTATTTGAGATGGCAAATAGTATTACAACAAAGCCGATTTTGTTAAAAATAGCTCCAGATATGGATGTAGATGTAGCTTTAAATCTTTGTAATACTGCAATTCAAAGTGGTGCAGATGGTATTATTGCTACAAATACTACTATTGATTATTCACTTTTACCAAATCCAAAATCTTTTGGAGGAATTAGTGGTGCAGTGCTTGCAGATAAATCATACAATCTTTTTAAAGAGCTTGGTCGTGAACTACATGATAAGACAATGCTAATAAGTGTAGGTGGAATTAGTGATGCCTCTGAAGCATATAGAAGAATAAAAGCTGGAGCTTCACTAGTGCAAAGTTTATCTGGATTTATATTTAAAGGTCCACATATGTGTGCAAATATAAATAAAGGTTTAATTGAATTACTAAAAAAAGATGGATATACACATATATCTCAAGCTATTGGAGCAGATTTTAAATAATATGTTTAAATTTTTAACTTTAATTATATTTTCAGGAGTATTAATGGCAAACAGCCTACCAAAATATTATACACAAACATTAGACAATGGTCTAAAAATAGTTGCTGTACCTATGCAAAACGGTACAGATGTGATCACTACAAATATATTTTATAAAGTAGGAAGCAGAGATGAAACTATGGGTAAAACAGGTATTGCTCATATGTTGGAACATCTGAATTTTAAATCAACAAAAAAATTAAAAGCTGGTGAATTTGATACAATTGTAAAAGGATTTGGTGGAGTTAACAATGCAAGTACAGGATTTGACTATACTCAATATTTTATAAAATCAAGTACAAAAAATGCTTCAAAATCTTTGGAATTGTTTGCAGAGTTGATGCAAAATCTTACTTTAAAAGATAAAGAGTTTCAACCAGAAAGAGATGTTGTAGCTGAAGAGAGACTTTGGAGAACAGATAATAACCCTATGGGATATATGCAATTTAGAATGTTTAACAATATGTATATATATCACCCATACCACTGGACACCAATAGGATTTACAAATGATATTAAAAACTGGACTATTGAAGATATAAGAGATTTTCACAGCACTTATTATCAACCAAAAAATGCAATTGTTGTAATAAGTGGTGATATTGATAAGAAAACTGTTTTTAAATTGGCAAAAAAATATTTTGGTGATATAAAAAATACAAAAGCTATACCAAAAAAAGTTCATACGATTGAACCTGTACAAGATGGTGAAAAAAATGTAGTTGTATATAAAGATTCACAAGTGCAAATGATATCTATAGCATTTCATATACCAAACTTTGAACACAAAGATCAAGTAGCACTAAGTGCTTTAAGTGAGATGTTAAGCAGTGGTAAAAGCTCAATACTGCAAAAAATACTTGTAGATGAGAAGCAACTAGTAAACAGTGTGTATGGATATAATATGGAAACAAAAGATCCAGGAGTATTTGTATTTACTGCTGTTTGTAATCCTGGAATTGATGCAAATGATGTAAAAAAAGAGATTTGGAAAATTATAAAAAATATTCAAAAAGGGAACATTACAAAAAGTGACCTTGAAAAAGTAAAAATAAATACAAAAGCTGATTTTATTTTTTCACTTGAAAGCTCTTCAAGTGTTGCAAATCTGTATGGTAGCTATTTTGCAAGGGGAAATATCGATCCACTTTTTAGTTATGAGCAAGATATTGAAAATCTTAAAATAAAAGATTTGATTAATGTTGCCAAAAAATATTTAACAAAGAAAAATTCAACTACAATTATATTAAAAAAGGAAGAAAAATGAATGATCTAATCGGTGCTATGACGGCACTTGTAACACCATTTAAAAATGGAAAACTTGATGCTAATACTTATGAGTCATTAATAAAACGACAAATTGCACAAGGTATTGATTGTGTAGTACCTGTTGGAACAACAGGAGAGAGCCCAACGCTTAGTCATGATGAACATAAACAGTGTATAGAGATAGCTGTTGCAACTTGTAAAGATACAAATACAAAAGTGATTGCTGGTGCTGGAAGTAATAGTACAAATGAAGCAATTGAGTTAGCTAAATTTGCACAAAATGTAGGAGCCAATGCAATTTTGTCTATTGCACCATACTATAACAAACCAACACAAGAAGGGTTATATCAACACTATAAAGCTATTGCCTCATCTATAGAGATACCAACTATGTTATATAATGTACCAGGTAGAACTGTAGTTGATATTGATGCTAGTACAGCTATTAGATTATATAATGATGTTCCAAATATCTATGCGATCAAAGAGGCTACAGGAAGTTTGGAAAGAGCTATAGAATTACTTGTAAATGCACCAGATTTTGCAGTGATAAGTGGTGATGATGCTATTGATTATCCAATGATGGCACAAGGTGGAAGCGGATGTATATCTGTTACAGCAAATTTGGTTCCAAATTTAAAATCACAACTTATTCATGCAGCTGCAAATGGTGATTTTTTAAAGGCACGAGAGATTAATAATATGCTTTATCCATTAAATAAGATTTTATTTTGTGAAGCAAATCCAATACCAATCAAAGCTGCTATGCATATGGCTGGTTTAATTGATACTTTAGAGTATAGATTACCATTAACAGCGCCAAGCAAAGAGAATATGAAAAAGATTGAAGCTGTATTGGCTCAATATGATATTATAAAATAAGGAAAAAAATGAGTAATAAAACATTAGTAATAACTGGAGCAACAAAAGGTATAGGTAAAGCTTGTGCATACAGATTTGCAAAAGAGGGAATAAATATTGCATTTACATATAACTCAAATGAGGAAGTTGCCAAAGAGATTGCACAAGATTTGGAATCAAAATATGGTATAAAAGCAAAATATTACCCTTTTAATATACTTGAACCAGAAACTGCAAAAGAGTTATTTGCAAAAATTGATGAAGATTTTGAAACTATTGATTATTTTATCTCAAATGCTATGATTTATGGTAGAGCTGTTATTGGTGGATATGGTAAATATATGAAACTAAAACCAAGAGGTCTAAACAATATTTATACTGCTACAGTTGATGCTTTTGTAACTTGTTCTCAACAAGCAGCAAAAAGAATGGAAAAAAATGGTGGTGGAGCAATTGTTTCATTAAGCTCTACAGGAAATATTGTATATACTCCAAACTATGCTGGGCATGGTACGAACAAAGCTGCTGTTGAAGCTATGGTAAGATATGCTGCAACTGAGCTTGGTTGTATGGGTATTAGAGTAAATGCTGTAAGTGGTGGACCTATTGATACAGATGCTTTAAAAGCTTTTGCAAACTATGAAGAGGTTGTTAATAAAACAAAAGAGCTATCTCCATTAGGTAGAATGGGAACTCCTGAAGATTTGGCAAATGCATGTTATTTTTTATGTAGCAAAGATGCTGGTTGGATTACAGGTACTACTTTGATAGTTGATGGTGGAACTACATTTAATAAATAATGACAAATAATAAAAATATAAATTTACCAAATATTTTAGCAACATTTAGGATACTACTGGCTCCATTGATGTTGTGGTTACTAGTAGATAGAGATAATGCAATATTTGCTACATGGGATCCATCATGGCTTGATTATTTTGCCGGATTGGTTTTTGTAATAGCTTCTGTTACAGATTTTTTTGATGGATTTATAGCAAGAACCTGGGATCAAATGACTCAACTTGGAGCAATAATTGATCCACTTGCAGATAAAATGCTTATGTTGGCTGGTTTTTTAGGATTAATGATGTTAAATAGAGCCAGTGTTTGGGCAGTTTTTTTAATCCTTACTAGAGAGTTTTTTATAACTGGTTTAAGAGTTATGGCAGTTTCAAGTGGTAAAAGTGTGGCTTCAACAATGGCTGGAAAGATTAAAACAGTTGTACAGATGTTTGCTATAGGGTTTATGATTATGAATTGGCCTTATGCATCTACAATATTATGGATAGCAGTTGCAATAACACTGTACTCTGGATATGAATATATAAAGGATTTTTTTAGTTAATGGGTACTATTACTTTTTTACTTGTACTTTCAGTACTTGTTTTTATACATGAATTAGGGCATTTTACAGCTGCTAGATATTTTGGAGTAACTGTACATGTTTTCTCTATAGGTTTTGGTAAAAAGATTTACTCTAAAATGTATAAAGGAACACAGTGGACTATCTCTTTAATACCACTTGGTGGATATGTCAAGATGAAAGGTCAAGATGATATGAATCCTGCAGCTGTTAGTAGTGACAAAGATAGCTACAACAATTTAAAACCTTGGCAAAGAATTGTTATACTAGCTGCTGGTCCAGGAGCTAATTTTATATTGGCATTCTTTTTATATTTTATGATAGCACTTATGGGAAGTAATGCCCTGTCTCCTACTATTGGTAAAGTATTACCAAATTCACCTGCACTAAAAGCTGGTTTGCAAGTAAATGATGAGATTATTAAAATAAATGACAAACCAATAAGAACTTGGAATGAATTAAGTAAGGTTATAAAAGTTTCAGATCAAACTATGAAGTTTGTAATAAAAAGAGATAATAAAATTTATATAAAAACAATAAGACCACATCTTAGTGATACTCAAAATATGTTTAGAGAAAAAGTTAAAAAACTTATGATTGGTATTGCTCCAGCTCCTAAACTTGTTATTGTTCACTACTCTATTGGTGAAGCAATATCATATGCATATGATAGAACTTATGAAGCTAGTAAGATGATATTTTTAGGTGTACAAAAGATGATACAAGGGATAATTCCAAGTAGTGAAGTTGGTGGAGTTATAACAATTGGTAAAGTTATCAGTGATGCTTCCCAAAGTGGTATAATTGCCCTTTTTACTATAATGGCACTAATATCAGTAAATCTTGGAGTTTTAAATCTATTGCCTATACCTGCACTTGATGGTGGGCATATTATGTTTAATCTTTATGAGATTATTACAAGAAGAAAACCAAGTCAAAAAGTACTTGTATATCTAACAATTGGTGGATGGGTAATACTTGCAGGTCTAATGGGACTTGGTATGTACAACGATATAATAAGATTAATAAATAATTAGGATAAACAATGACAAAAGAACAAGCAATTATAAATTTGGATGAGATGATTACAGCTATAGAAAAAGCTAGAATTGATCTAAGCAAACATCATATTGTAAAACTAATAGCTGTAAGTAAATACAGTACAACTACTGATGTACAAACACTATATGAAGCTGGTCAAAGAGCATTTGGGGAAAATAAAGTACAAGATTTAAAAGAGAAATCTTCAACTTTGGAAAATCTGCCAATTGAGTGGCATTTTATTGGTACTTTACAAAAAAATAAAATCAATAATCTAATAGATCTAAATCCATCTTTAATGCATTCTCTTGATAGTTTTGATTTGGCTTTGGAATTAGATAAAAAATTAAAAGCAAAAGATAAAAAAATGAACTGTTTGCTTCAAATAAATAGTGCAAATGAAGATACAAAATCTGGTGTTAGTGTTGAAGATGCAGTAGATATCTATAATCAAATTCAAAAAGAGTGTTCAAATATAAATCTAAAAGGTGTTATGAGTATTGGTGCACATACAGAAAATAAGGATATAATCAAACAAAGCTTTTTGGATACAAAAAAGATATATGATATATTAGAACAAAACAATGGTGCAACTATATGCTCTATGGGTATGAGTAGTGATTTTGAACTTGCAATTGCATGTGGTTCAAATATGATTAGAGTTGGCTCTAAACTTTTTAAGTAGTATTTAACTAAAATATAATATGAAACATCTAAAAGGGTATGGTAAACGATATTTTTCATTGGCAATTATTGCTATGTATTCAACTATTAGCAAACTTTGTAATGCTGATGTGAATTTTCAATACCATATAAAAGCTTTTGAGTATTTACCACTTAAACAAGCTCCACCAAAAAGCTTGTTTATATAATTAAAATAGATAAAAAATACAAAAAAAAGGATAAGATATGCATATAGAAGCAGGAGTAGTAGCAGGAGCTAAAATGTTATTGAGTTATGGTACAGCTGCAGCTGTACTAGGTACAACAGCTAAATTAGCTATGGATAATATAAAAGAGAATGGATTTATATCATTAATTGTTAAATCTATATTAGCAACAATAATAGTATTTTGTTGTTTTGAAGTTTTACCCCACTACCCTATTGGAGTTAGTGAAGTTCACTTAATACTTGGTACAACTATATTTTTAGTATTTGGAATTGCTCCAGCAGCAATTGGTTTGGCTGTTGGTTTATTGATTCAAGGATTGTTTTTTGCACCTTTTGATCTTCCACAATATGGTATTAATGTAACTACACTGTTAGCAAGTATGTTAATTTTAAATTATGCCAGCAAAAAAATCATTCCAAAAGGTATCGCATACAAAGATATCAATTATGCTCAAATGTTAAAAATGAGTATAGTATGGGAAGGTGCAGTTGTATCTTGGGTTGGATTTTGGGCACTATATGGTCAAGGATTTGGTGCTGAAAACTTAAGTAATGTATTTAGTTTTGGATCTGCATATATGGCAGTTGTATTGATTGAACCATTGGTTGATTTAACTGTATTGGCTGCAGTAAAAGCATTTACATCAAATAAATGTAATATCTTTTTTGATAAACAATTACACAATTGTAAAGCTGCATAAACATATATATAATTTGTAAAAAAGGTAAGGCGTATATTTGCCTTGCCTTTTTTATTTTTAAGAGGAAAAAATGAAAAGATATAGACATTATAAAAAAGATAAAGCAATTGTATTATCATGCTTTGGATCAGTAATAGAACAAGATAAATATCTTGACTTAAAAAAATTGGTAGAACAAAAATTTGATGACTGTGATGTTTTTTTATCATTCAGTTCAAGAATGGTATTAAAAGATTTACAAAAAAGAGGTATGGATTATAAAAATTTACCTCAAATATTGGCTGATGTTGATATGTTGGGTTATAAAAATATAGTTGTTAGTTCAATTAACCTTTTTCCAACAGATGAACATAAAGTACTAAAAGATATAACAAAGGGTTTTAATAGCTTCTCATTGGCTAATATTAGAGCTACAAAAGCTATATTGACAAAAACAAAAGATACATCACTGTTTTTAAAAAAACTTGATGAAACAATAAGCAAAGATGATACTGCAAATTTATATGTAATACATGGAACTCCTACACTTGAAGTTAGTGGAATAGATTCTATTACCTACAGTGCAAACTTTTTAGAGCAAATAAACTCTAATAACTACACTTGCAGTTTAGAGGGTGCATTTCCATTTTATGCTATGAAAGATTCTATTGTAAATAGAATGAAAAATGATGGTGTAAAAAAAGTTCAAATTGTACCTATGTTGCTTGTAAGTGGTAATCACTATATAAAAGATATGGTTGAGATCAAAGATGAGTTAGGTGAATTTTTTCAAAGCAGTATTGTGGCTAGTTGTACTGATTCTGATAGATTTAATATTATAGAGATAGAAGATATTCAAAATATCATTTTAAATAATATCAAAGAAGAGATATTTAAACTTGGACACTAAGAACAAAAAACTATATATGGTTTCACTTGGACCTGGTGATATTGATCTTCTTACAATAAAAGCTTTGGAGTGTCTAAAAAACTCTGATGTGATATGTGTACCAACAAAATCAAAAGATGGTTTTGAAAAATCTTTAACAAAAAAGATTATAGACAAACTGTTTGAGAAGCACAACTTTAAAAAAGAGGTAGTTGCAGTATATACCCCTATGCATTTTAAAAAAGAGGATTGGCAGTATCAAGTAGATATTTTATATTCTCAATTAGATATATATAATAAAATAAGTTTTGTAACTTTGGGTGATGCAGCAGTTTACAGTACAGTTTATTATTTGCTTGATATCATAAAAGAGCAAAAAAGTGATATTTATAACAATTGTGAAGTGATTGCTGGTGTTACATCTTTTAGTCATGCAAGTGCAAAGGTGAAAAAACCACTTTGTGTAGGGGATAGTTCATACTCTATTGTGCCGTTATTGGATAAAAAAGTTCCAAATACAACAATATATATGAGACCCAAAATAGGTATGGATACAAGCAGTATAGAGCAACAAGGTGATATATATACTTTTGAAAATCTAAACTACAGTGGCGAAAAAATAAGCAATAATAAAATAGCAAAAGTCAATAAATATATGACACTGTTTATTGACTTTTTTAAAAAGGATTAGTATGCAGTTTATTCAAGAACAACCACCAATAAATATTGGAGCTGATATCTCTGTAAGGTCTTTTGAGATGATCGAAGAGGAGTTAAAAGAGTATGAAAAAGCAAAAGAGTTTGATAAAAATGAGATTGAAGTAATAAGCAGACTTATACACACTTCTACTTGTTTTGAACAAGTGCTAAATAATATCTGTTTTACAAAAGATGCAATACCAAGAATTCAAAAACTTCTTTTAAACAAAGCAAAAATCATAGTTGATGTAAATATGATAAAAGTTGGGCTTAGTGAGTTTTATTTAAATACTTATGGTAATGAGGTTGTATGTTATATAAATGAACCTTTTACATTTGAACAAGCCAAAAAAAATAAAACAACAAGAAGCTATGCAGCAGTTGTAGAAGCTATAAAAAAGCATAAAAATGAGCCGATGATATTAGCTTGTGGTAATGCCCCTACTTTTATATATGCTGCAATCAATACTTTACTTGATGAGAAAGTTGATCTGTCTAATGTAGCTTTTTTACTTTTTCCTGTAGGGTTTGTTAATGTGGTTGAGAGTAAAGATTATGGGAAAAGGTTTTGTGAGCATTTTAATATACCTGCAGTGATTATGGAGGGTAGATTTGGAAGTTCTACTATGACTGTTGCTACACTTCATGCTACATACAAACTTATCAAAGATTATGATAAAGATGAAAAGTATAACGGTAAATAGCTATGTGTGGATTTTATGATGATGAACAAAAAATAAAAAAAGGTGACAGTGCTTTGTATAATGGAAAGGCTGTAACTATCATAAATGCAACACATATAAAGCAAAATAAAACAATGGATATTCAAATACAGTATGTAGATACAAATGAGAAACAAACTGTAAATATACCATATAAAACTGCTGGTTATGGTTTTGTTAAAACCAATATTATGGGTAGTGCTGTAGTTGAAGGTTTTGAGTGTAAACCTAAGGTTTTAGATCCAAACAAACCAATAATGCACTATAAAACATTGATATATGTTTGTGAAGATGAAAGGTGCAAACAAGCATCAAAAAATCAAGATAAAGCAAAACAATTAAGAGATATTATAAAAGATTTGGATTTAGAAAAAGGTGCAAATCGTATAAAAGTAAGTAGAAGTTTATGTCAAGGAGCTTGTAGATACAGACAAGTAGTACAAATAAATGAAAATACTCAAGCAAATGGATATGAACCCAATAATGGTATTTGGTTAAAGCATACTCACAAATATGATACTTCAAAATGGGAAGAGTTGTTTTTGGCTCTTAAGCAGAATAAAAAATTAAATAATTTGGATAATTTTGACAAGATTGATATGAAGGTGTTTTAAAATATATTATGTCTGATTTAAAAAAGGGATATACTACAGGAGTACATGCATCATTTGCATTTAAAAGTGCTTTGGAAGTGTATCTAGCAAATAGACAAAACTCTATTTGTAAAACTTTTAAAAGCAATAATGATGATCTTGATGTAACAAAAGGTTGTGAAATTATTGTAAGTATATCTTCAACTTTAGATGATTTGACATTAAATACAATTTTTCATAAACCATACAAAATTAAATCAGATAATACTACACTAAATATCTATGCTGGAATTGGAGTTGGGGTTGTTACAAAAGATGGATTAAAGCCACCAAAAGATTATGCTGCAATCAATCCTACTCCACTACAAGCTATTAAAGATATATTTTTATCCTACAGTGCCAGTATTGATATAAAAGAGTTATATTGCACTATTGGTGTTACAAATGGAAATGAAATAGCAAAGCAAACAGCAAATGCAAAAGTTGGAGTTTTAGGTGGTATTAGTATATTAGGAACTACTGGTTGGGTCAAACCAATAAGTGCAAGTGCATATATAAACAGTATTGAAGCTGAATTAGATTTTGCAAAGGCAAATGGTTTTAAAACTATAGTTTTTACACTTGGAAATACAGCTTTTAAACAAACAAAAGATTTAGATGACAGCTATTATGTTATAGAAATAGGAAATTTTATCTATGATGGGATCAATTTGGCTGTAGAAAAAGATTTTGAGTATATAAAATTATGGCTTGGTATTGCAAAAAGTGTAAAAATTGCACAAGGATTTAAAAATACACACAATAGATTTGGGCAAATAGATTTTAGTATAGTTCAAACTTGGTGCAAAAATAAGAATATTAGTGATTGCTTAACAATTAAAAGAGTTAGAGAACTTTTAGGCAATGATGTAGAGCAATTTGATAATATAATTGTAGAAAAAACAAAAGATCAACTAAAAAGTTGGTTTGGTAAAGATATAGAGGTAAAAATATGCTGACAATTATTGGCAATGGTATGGGGGATTATACTTTTGATAATCTGGAAATCGATTTTTGTAAATTTGATAAAATAATTTGTGATAAAAATTTTAATGAAAATGGTAACAATGTATTAAAATTTGGATATAAAGATGCAAAAGAGTATATTCTTGATAATTATAAACATCAAAATATACTTTATGTAGTAAGTGGAAGCCCTTATTTTTACAGCGCTGGAATATTAATAGCAAAACTTATACCAAAAGAGTATATTAAGATTATAGATAATACTTCAAGTCTAAAATATATGCAGGAAAAATTTCTAATAAGTGATGCTTTAATTAGCACTATATCATTACACGGAAGAGAGAATATTGATCTTAATAACTTTTTGACAAATCAATATACTTTTATCCTTTGTGATAAATTTACTATTGATAAGATTAAAGAGGCTACAAAATATTTGACAAATGATGATATAGAGGTATATATTGGGTATAAGTTAGGATATAATGATGAAGTTATTGAACAGATTAATATATTTGATTTTTCATACAGAGCTTTTGATCTAAGTAAGCCTTATGTGTTGGTTGTAAAACGAAACTATGAACCAAACAATTTAATAGATGAGGATAGTGCTTTTAATACAGAACGGGGAATGATAACCAAAAAATATAAAAGACATCTAAGCTTACAAAATCTTGATCTAAAACCTAATCAATTATTTTGGGATGTTGGAGCTGGTAGTGGAAGTTGTGGAATTGAAGCATACAAAAGATACAAAGTAAAAACAGTATTTTTTGAAAAACAAGAGCAAAGATCTGAATTTATACTACAAAATTTAAAAACACATCATGTAGTAGATACCCTGCTTTTGCAAGGTGAAGCGCAAGAGTTGTTTGATACACTTAAAACAGATCCAAATAGGATATTCGTAGGTGGAGGTGGCAAAAAAGTTATAGAAAAATTACCATATTTGTATGAAAGACTACAAGATGATGGGATAATGCTTATAAATGCCATCACTTTAAAACATTTAAGTCTTATGATAAATATACTAAATGAATCTAAAATAGAATATGAAGTACACTCTGTAAGCCTTACAACATATAAAGGCAAGCTTGATCTTGTAGAGCCAGAAAGACAACTTTTTCAAATAAAAGTGTATAAAAAGGAAAATAAATGATATATTTTATAGGTGCAGGTCCAGGTGATCCTGATCTTATTACTGTAAAAGCTATGAAAATTTTACAAATAGCAGATATTGTACTATACACAGGAAGTTTGGTACCAAAAGAGGTATTAAGTTGGTGTAAAGATGATGCAATTATACAAGATAGCCAAGGGATGAAATATCCTGAAATTTTTGAGATACTAAAAAATAATAGCGATAAAATAGTAGCTAGAGTTCACACAGGTGATCCATCTATTTATTCAACTATTGCAAAACAAATAGAGTTTTTAAAAGAGCAAAATATAAACTATAGTGTAATTCCAGGAGTTAGTGCAGCTTTTGGTGCAGCTGCAAGCTTGGGTATAGAGTATACAATTCCGGGAGTTTCTCAAACAATTATTTTAAGTCGAGTTGCAGGAAAAACTCCAAACCCAGAAGATTTAAAAAATATACTTGCTTGTAAAAACTCATCTTTAGTGTTTTACCTATCAATTTTACTACTTAAAAAACTTAAAAAAGAAGCATTGGATCTAGGATATGATTGTAATACTCCTTGTTGGGTAATACAAAAAGCTACATGGGAAGATGAAAAAATCTATAAAGGTACAATTTGTGATATTGAGCAAAAAGTATCACATATAAAAGGGATTGCACTTATTATAATGGGTGAATTTTTAAACCAAAAAGAGACACAAGAGTCCCATTTGTATGTAAAACCACTTGTAAAAGAGATAGAAAAACAAAAGGAAAACTCTTGAACAAACTAAAAATAGCACTTGTAAGTATAAATAAACCAAGTCTTACTTCATCTGTAAAATTAAACAGCTATTTAAAAGAGTATGATGTAGATATATACACTTCAAAAAAAACTGCAAATCTTGTAGATGATATAGATTCAAAAATAATCACTTATGATAAATTAGATGATATATTAGTGCCTGCTTGGGAGAAATATGATGCTATTATATGCATATTGGCAATTGGTGCAGTTGTGCGAAAAATTGCCCCACTTTTAAAAGGTAAAGATATAGATCCAGCAGTAATTGTTATAAATTTGGCTTTGGATAAGATTGTGCCACTTTTAAGTGGGCATATTGGTGGAGCAAATGAGCTTAGTGATATACTTGCTTCAAAACTAGATGCAATAAATTTTATAAGTACTGCAACAGATCAGACAAAGACTTTGGCATTTGAGGTGGTAGCTAAGAAAAATAATTGGCAAATATTAAATCTTAAAGCTTTGGCAAATATCTCAAATAGGCTTTTAAATAAACAAACAGTAAAAGTAGCAACATATAAAAACATATTTGAAAGCTTAGATTATAAAGATAATTTAGAACTTGTTGATTTTAATAATATTGATGAAAATACAGTATTAATATCACCTATTCATACAAGTAATTATCTTCATTTTAGACCAAAAATCACTATAGGTATGGGGTGTAACAAAGGTACAACCAATAAGAGTATAACAATAGCTTTTAATGAGTTTTTAAATAAATACAAATTAAAAAAAGAGGATATACAATCTATTGCATCATTTGAGGCAAAATCAAATGAACAAGGGTTGTTGGAGTTTGTAAAAACTAATAATTTTGATATAGAATTTTATAAAAAAGAGCAAATAAACTCACTTGAACAAGAGTTTAGTCACTCAGCTTCAACCAAATTTTTTGGTCTAAAAGGTGTGGCTGAACCAAGTGCGGTATTGGGAAGTGTGTATAAAGAACTAATAATCAAAAAAGAAGTATATAATAAAGAAGTAACAATAGCAGGAGCAATATAAATGGCAAAAAAACTATATATAATAAGCAGTGGTGCAGGAAGTGATACATATATCACAACTCAAGCAATCCAAGCGATAGATGATTGTGATGTAGTTGTATCTTATACAAAATATGCAAAAGAGTTAGATAGTCTTATAAAGAATAAAGAGCTTTTTACTTCAGGTATGACACACGAAATAGAACGGGCAAATCAAGCTATCCAGTTTGCAAAAGCAGGGAAAACTACTTGTATAATAAGTAATGGTGATGTTAATGTTTTTGGTATGGCAACACTTATAGTTGAGCTTATAGATGAGCAAAACTTATGGGATGAGATTGAAGTTATTTCAATTCCTGGTGTAACTTCATTTTTAGCTGCAGCTAGTCGTGTTGGAGCACCAATATCTCAAGATTTTGCCATTATCTCACTTTCTGATAGACTTACAGATATAAATATGATAGATAAAAGGGTGAAAAATTCACTTGAAGCTGATTTTATACTTGGTATTTACAATCCAAAATCAAAAAAAAGGATACAACCATATCTAAACTTTATCGATGCATTAAAAAATGTAGAAGAAAGAATAGTAATTGTAGCATCAAATGTAGGCAGAGACAAAGAGCATATCAATATCACCACTACTACTGATCTGATTAATCAATCTTTAGATCATCCTGATGTATCTATGAGTACACTTATAATTGTATGTAATTCAAATACAAAGCTAACAAAGAATGGTAAAGTATTGACTCCAAGAGGTTATTTAAATAAATATGATATGAGTGGTGAATTGAAGTAACCAATGAATTTTGATAAGTCTGATTCAAAAATATTAAACAATATCATTCTTGCAAGAAGAGATGTAAGAGGTGATAAATTTATATCAAAAAAGATTAAAAGAAAAACCATAAACAAAATATTAGATGCTGGGCTAAATGCCCCTTCTGTTGGCTTTTCTCAACCTTGGAAATTTGTTGTTGTAAAAGATATTGAAACAAAACAAAAAATATATAAAAATTTTAAAAAAAGCTATAAAAAAAGTAAAAAATATTTTAAAAAAAGAAAACAATACAATACTTTAAAACTAGAGGGTATTTTGCAAACCCCAATTAATATTGCTGTATTTTACAAAAAACCATCAAAACATATTTTGGGACAAACTTCTCAAAAACAAATGGGGCAATACAGTGTAGTTTGTGCTATACAAAATATGTGGCTTATGGCAAGAAGTTTAAATATAGGGATTGGTTGGGTTAGTATATTAGATCATAAAAAAGTAAATAAAACTCTAAATATAAATAATAAGTATAAGCTTGTAGGATATTTGTGTGTTGGTTACACTAAAGAGTTTTTAAATAAACCACAACTTGAGATTTTAAAATGGGAAAAAAGAAAAAAAGCAAGAAGTGTTATAAAATGGGTTGAATAACAACCCATTTAAATTTTAATCCATAGATTCGCCAGTCTCTATTGCCATATTGGTTCTTGAATATTCAACCATACTTCCATCATAAACCCTTACATCTTTCATATTAATTATAAATTTTGCTACAAACCAAAGACCTCTTGCTTTATGTCCGGTGTTGCAGTATACAATAAGAGGTTTATCAGTTTGTATACCATATCCACCGTTATTTAGAAGTTTTTTTGCTTCTGCTGGTGCAAGAAATTCATAATACTTACCCTTTGATTTACTATATCTTATCATTGGTGTTAATTTTGCAGTTGGGATTCTTCCATGTCTTGCTAAATCTTTTCTATTGTCATTGCCTGTATAAAATTTATTAACTCTGGCATCAGTTAATTGTTTTTCGTCATCATATATATACGATACAACATCATATAATCCAGCTACAACTGTTTTATCGAATTCTTCTATTTCAAAATCGCTTTTTTCAATTTTTGGCAAAATATTTGTGGTATCTTTATTTTCATAAATCCATTTTGCATAGCCACCGTTTAAAATAGCAATATTTTTAATTCCATAAAGCCATAAATTCCAAAATCCACTAGCAGCATCTGCAAAGTCTTTATTTGATGTTCCAGCACTGTAAAATACTATTATGCTATCTTGTGTAACTCCTGCATTTTGTAACATAGTTTGTATTTGTTGGGCGCTATTTGGGTATTTGACAATATTTCCAAGTTTTCCTTGAAACCAGCTTTTTTTTGGATAGTTTACAGAGCCTTTTATATGGGAGTTTATATACTCTTTTGTATCTCTTGTATCTATAAGTACAAGATTGTTATTATTTATATTTTTATATAGCCAATCAGTAGTTACAATGTGATTCTTTGGTATATCCAAAGCATATATATTAAGTGTAGAGATGAAAATAAAGATTGTTGTTAAGATTTTATTCATTGCTCTAGCCTATTTTGCCAACAGCACAAGAGATAAAACTTTTTGCTTTTGTTTCTATATTCTCATATCTTCCCAATTGTTCATCTGCCATTGGGTATCCAATATGTTTTAAAAGTTGTCGTAATCTCTTTATATCAGTATTGTCCTGATATACGGTAATAACTCTTGGAAAAAGTTCAAGGTTTACTTCAACTTCACCAAAACCTTCATTTTTCAATTTTGTTTTTAGTGTATTGGCGCAGCCACTACATTTGACATTTAGTACTTCAAATTTTTCCATTTTTATTCCTTATACATAAAACTCTATCATAATAGCTTTACATATAAGAAAAACTTATTAAGTAAGTTTAAATATTTATAAAAATTTAAACCTCTTATTTAGAATCATTACCCCATTTTAAGTACTTAAGTTCAGATTCTATATCATCTTGACGCATAAAGTGTTCACCTATTAAGAATGCATCTGCTCCTATATCTGTAAGATGGTCAATCACCTCTTTATTGTTAACACCACTTTCTGCGACAATAATTTTACCATTTGGTATCATTGGGATTAGCTTATCGCAAAGTTGCATATCCATCTCAAATGTATCAAGATTTCTATGATTTATCCCTATAATATTAGCTCCACACCACATAGCTTTTTTCAGATCATCTTTATCATGAACTTCAACCAATACTTCAAGTCCAATATGTAGTGCATAATCATAAAGTTCTCTTAGCTCTTTTTTCTCTAAAGCTTTTGCAATAAGCAAAATAAAATCAGCTCCATATACTAATGCTTCAAGTATTTGATATTTGTCAACAATAAAATCTTTTCTTAAAAGTGGAGTTGGTACATATCTTCTAATGCCAGTTAGGTATTCTAAATCACCTTTGAAATAATGAGGTTCAGTAAGAACTGAAATAGCATTTGCTCCTGCATTGCTGTATGATTGTGCAATTACAAGTGGATCAAAATCTTCTCTTATGATACCTTTGCTTGGACTTGCTTTTTTAACTTCTGCAATTATTCTTACTTTTTCATCTGGTGTTGAAGTAAGATACTGCTTCACATCTCTTGGTGGAAATGGATTAAATGCCAAACTTTTACCTAACCACTCAGGTGGAAATTGCTCTTTTCTTTTCTCTAAATCTTCTTTTGTTTTTGCAATAATTTCATCTAAAATCATCTATTGTTACATCCTCTTATTTTATTCCAATGAAGTATAATTTCTTCATCCTTTAAACCAACTTCATCAACTACTTTTTTCATATTTTTATAAGCTTTAGTACACATATTTAGTTTGTATTGAGCCCATGCCAATGAATCAATATAAGCAATATTGTTTTTATCTTTTTGTAAAGCAAGTTTAACTAGTTTTAAACCCTCTTTGATATCTACATCATAGTCAATTAATATATATCCCAAATAGTTTTGATAAGATGCATTGTCAATTACTGCAAGTGCATCTTTGAATTTTGATATGACACTAGGGAGTACTTTCTCTTTATCTTTTGCCGATTCAAACTCAAGAATAGCCATTTGAGCGATTATATTAATATCTGCAGTTTTTAAATATATCTCATTCATAAGTCGTATTGCTTGAGATATTTGATTATTCTTTTTATATAGGAAAAGAAGTTTATTATCATCAGTATGTTCTTTTTCTAAAAAAATCATAGCAAGTTTTTCATTTTTTTGTTCTAAATATTGTACAAGCATATTTGCAGCTTGTTTTTGACCTGCAATATTATTTTGCTCTTTAAAATTATAATATATTTTTTGAAGCATTTTAATTGTACCATCTGTATCTTTTTTAGCATTATACATAAATAGCAAATTTGAACATATTGGCATATCACAATCGTATTTATTTGCATACTCTTCTAAAAATATAATGGCATCATTAGTTTTATTAAGTTTTTTATATAAAATCTCTGTTACACTTAAAGCTCTATTTGTACTAGGGTTTATATTAAAGGCTTCCAAAGTATATTTGTAAGCTTTTCTGTACTCTTTTTTACCATAGTATATTTTTGCCAACAGCTCTGCAGTATTAACTGTTTGTTTTTTTATATATAGCTTTTTGGCAATTTTTAATGCTTCATCATATTTTTTTGATTTTAAATATGTTTGAGACAGTAACATATTTAGTTTATCATTTATAGATGGATGTTTTGTTATATTGTTTTTAATTAAATCTATAATTTTATCATTTTCATTTATATCATATAGATCTACAAGTAATTCTAATAGATACTCTGGTTTATTTGTGTTGTTATATAATTTTTCAAAATAATAGCTACTATTTTTATAATCTTGTTTATTTTGAAATTCCAAAGCTAATAATATATCTAAATTCTCTTGATCGTATGTTGTATTGTTTTCAATAATATTGATATTTTTAGTTGTTGGTTTTATTATTGTTGTTGGATTTTTTGATTTATCTACTGCACAGCCACCTATAGCAATACATATACTAAATAATGTTATATACTTTTTATAGCTGGACATTCGTCAAATACCTCTTGTTTATTTTTTTTAAAGTGTTCCCAAAAAGGAAATGTTCTACATTGAGTTGGTCTTGCTTCATATATACCACACTGCTTTTTATTTAAGTCAAAAAAACAACATATATAATTGTCTTGTGACAGTTTAATCTCTTTTATAGAATATTTATATCCTACTTTAAAAAGATATTTACTTTTTGTATCCTCTACACTCATATTTAATAATTTAGCAAGGTTTTCAATCTCAGTTTTATTTATCCAAATATAACCAGATTCTCCAATACAACAGTTTCCTTCACATGTTTGACAACCAGACGGATCAAAAGCAAAATCATAACCATCTTTAAAAACCAAATTACTCATCAAATTGTCCTAAAATATCACATTTAATACTGTGTGTAGATGTTAGTTTATATATATTGTTTACCTCTTGAGTATAGTTTTGATTATCAAACATCACTAAAGGTGGCTTAATACTCATCAATGATTTAGAATTTTTTCTAGCATATACCATAACTAGCGTAGCATCTTTAGTTTTATTAGGATGTACAAATCTAACCGATTCTATGTTTAACTTATTACTATTTAAACATCTTATAATAGCATTAAATTGCTTAACATCATAGCAAAAAAATAGTTTACCATTTTGTTTTAATAATTTGGCACTTTTTTCTATAAATATATCTAAAGTCAGAATATCATTATATCTTGCAATTTTAATATTTTCATTATTGCTTTTTATTACATCTTGATGATAAAAAGGGGGATTTGAGACAATAATATCAAACTTTTTATCAATATTTGCATCAATTATTGAATCTTTGTAAAGTGAAGTTTGTATATTATTTATTTGTGCATTTTTAGAACTTAAAAATTGAAAAACTTTCTGTACTTCACATTGATGTAAATTTAATTTTGGATAATGATTTGCCATTAGAAGTCCAAGTATACCACTGCCACTACCAATATCTAAAATATCACCATTGATATTTTTAAATTTATCTAAACATTTAACAATAAAATCAAATAAAAAATGTGTATCGCTATTATAGCAATAACCATTTAGTGGTTGATATAAAACCAAAAATATCCCCTTTTTAAATATTTTTTGGTATTATATACAATTAAAACAAAAAGTAAGGTGCAAATATATGACAAGCAACAAATTTAATCAAAAAGTTACAAAACAAGAGATGATAAATAAAATGGCTGATTTAAATGACATTTTAAATAACTCTTGGGATGGTATAGCTATTATTGATGAATTTGGAAACTTTGTATTTACAAATAAAGCTTTTTCACCTATGCTAAACTACACAAAATCAGATCTGTTAAAATTAAATTTTTTAAATCTAATAGACAGTTCAACAAGAGATGTTATAAAATTTGGTCTTATCAAAGCTAAAAAACTTGGTTCTATTAGAAATTTAAAACTAATATGTAATAGAAAAGATAAAAAAAAGGTATTTTTAGAAGTATCTTTAACCCTTATGGGAAATAATAAATATTTTGTTTTAAATGCAAAAGACTCAACAGAAGAGATAAGTAAAAAAACACTTATGAACAAATATATATTATCTTGTAGATTAAATATGCAAGGTATTGTCACAGAAGCAAGTGATGCATTTATAAGATTATTGAAGTATGATAAGCATGATATAATTGATGAATCTATAGAAAAACTAGATTATGAACTTGATGAGTATAATAATCTAAATGAGATACTAGAAAATATTGATGACAATGAAGATTGGATAGGTATTATGAAAATAATATCAAATGAAGATAAACAGCTTGTATTAGATACCAAAATTAATGTGGTTCATAATAAATACGGAGATAGAATTGGATATGAATTTATCTTTTTTGATATAACTAAAGACTATATACAAAATATAGATATACAAAATAATTCAGAGCATAGTTTTGAAAATATTTCACAAACAATAGATAAAATTACAAATGTATGGCTTGACCCATTAAATAAATTAGATGAAGATATAAATAAAATTAAAAATCAAAATGATATAAATAAAGTAAAACAAATAGCAACAAATATGTTAAAAACAAAGCAATCATTAGTAAAAGATATTGAAAGCTTTAAAAAGAGTTTTATTGTAGATGAAAAGTATCAAGTAGTTGATGTAAAACAGATCTTAGAAAATATAGCTGATATGCTAGAGAACAATAATGCAAAACATAAAATAACTATAAATAAAAGCTTTAATGAAGTAAGTAAGATAAAATCTGTTCCTCAAAAACTTACAGATATTATATTTAGTCTTATAACAAACTCTCTTGAAGCATTTAAAAGAAATCTAAAAAAAGATCCGATGCTTGATATTGGTGTAAATGAAACAGAAGATGAGATTATTATTCAAATAATAGATAATGCAGGAGGTATTGATCCCAAGATAATAGATCGTATATTTGATCCATATTTCTCAACAAAAAATCAACCTGGCAAAGGTATGGGATTATATACAGCTAAAAATATTGTTGAAAACTATCTAAAAGGTACAATAACTATAGAGTGTGAAGGAGATTTTACAATAGCTACTATTACTCTTCCAATCTCTTCATAATATTATCTAAGATTTTTTTAATTTGATCCTGAGTAATGTTGCCATCTATAGCACCCATTGGTACTTCACCATCAAATAAAAATTTTACAATCCCATCTTTTGATATCTCATATATAAAATATTTTACAGGATTTAGATCTTTTAAACCTAAAGATTTAACCAGCCAACCATTATAATCATATATCATTGGTGTTTTGATATCTTTATTTATTTTTTCAAGAGTTGGAAGAATACCCATCTTTTTTATTATCCAAGAACTGTTTGATATATTTGCAGCTGTTATATAATTAAAATTTGGTTTATAATATTTTTCTAGTTGATTTATTACAACCAAAGCATCAAGATTGGCTATAGCAATAATATTTCTTTTGTTTTTTATAAATATATTCTCTTTCTTCACAAGACCTTTGTGATTTACTAGTTCATACTCCAATGGTAAATTTTCATATTTTAATTGAATAGTTTTTGTTGTATTTGGTATATTTGTTGGTTTTGGAGCAACCTTATAGCTAAAAAATACTAATAGTGCAGTAGTTATTAACCCTATAAATATAATTGCTGGTATCTGTTTTTTCATTTATTTTTCCTTTTAGTTTTGTTTTCTAGCCCATCTTGTAAATAAACGATGAGGTTTTATATTTGTTGGAATTGTTTTGTTTTCAAAAATATTATCAACTAAAATTTTGGCTAAGTATGGTGCCAAAACAAATCCTCTGCCACCTAATCCATTTATTGCATAAAAATTGTCATAACATAAATAATTTTCAATTGGAACTTTTGAGCCTTTTTTAATATATGGAAATTTTTCAAGTGTTTTAATAGAATCTACAATATTGCCAACTATAGGAAAATAGTCTATACTGGAAGCTCTAGCTCCTGCAAACTCATTTATAACTTCTATATTTTCAAGTTTTACAATATCACTTGCTAAATTCAATAATATATCTGTATCATTTTTATCAATCGATTTCTCTTCAACAAATCTATGATGAGTTGCTCCAATACTCACTATATTGCTGTATTTATCAAATTTTTTAGATACAGATACCGAACAGGCTTTATGGTAGTTAAATTTTATACAAGTAGATGTTTTAATATCAATTCTTTGTCCCCAAACTGCTCTTATGTTAAAGTATTTTTCATCTATAAGATTTGTACAGTATCCTGTAGTAATTATAAGATTTTTCGCCTTTAGTGTATTATTTAATATATATGTATCATCTTTTTTATCTATATTTTTTATAGATATATTATATAAAACTTCAATACTATTTAGTAATGATTCACACATATATTTAGAATCGACAACACTGCCAATAGGAAAAAAATAACCATCATTAATCTGTTTATATTCAAAATCAATATATGGTTTGTATGATTCAAATTGCTCTTTTGCAATATTATCTTTTGGGATTCTAAGAGTTCCACAGTTATTGATATATTGTGAAAAGTTTGTTTTATAAAAGTTTGTACTGTAGATTAAAGCTTTATTTACCAAATCTTTAAAATCATTTGGTTTTCCAAGAAGTGGAGATAAAAATGCTCCTGCAGCTCCACTTGCTCCACTTGCAATTGAATCATTTTGTTCAATTACAAGTATATTTGATGTTTTTTTACTTAATTCATAAGCTATACAGCTTCCAGCAACTCCAGCACCTATAATTATATAATCGTATTCCACAATAAGTTACTATATTGTAATCTCTTTGATATCAGCTATTTGCTTAAAGGCTTGATATACCAGACCAATAAGGTTTTTTCTGTTTGTTTTAATCTTATTATCTTCATGGTTTACAAATACATTATCGAAAAATGCATCTAGTTGTGGTTTTAAACCAAATAATGCATCCAATTGCTCTTCATAAGTGTTGTATGTTTTATTCATAACATCTAAGTATGCTTGATACAGCTCTTTTTCTTCATCTTGCTCAAATAAATCAGGATCCACCTCTAGTTTATTTGATGTGTCAATATCTTTTATAATATTTGCTACTCTTTTAAAAGTAGTACTCATATCTTTATATTGTGAACTTTGCACTATTGGAGCAAGAGCTTCTAATTTTTTGCTAAGTTCTAATATATCTTTTTCACCACTATTTAACACTGCTTTTACAACAGAACTGTTTATATTAAAGATTTGATATAGCCTCTCTGTAAAAAATTCCATAACTTTAGATTGGTCAAGCCCTGGATAGTATTGCGCTAAATCACTCATAGTTTTTTCAAAATTTAATGGCAGATTATTCTCTCTACATATTCTAACTATACCAGCTGCAGCTCTTCTTAATGCAAATGGATCTTTAGATCCTGTTGGGATTTTTCCAACACTAAATAGTGCAAACAGTGAATCAAGTTTTGCACTAAGTGCAACTATAGAGCTAAATGTATTACTTGGAACTGCACTATTCTCACCATCTGGAAGATATTGCTCTTTTATTGCAGTATAAAGTTTCTCATCTTCCCCTGCAGCTTTTGCATAGTAATATCCCATTAATCCTTGAAGTTCTGTAAATTCATACACCATCTCACTCATAAGATCAGCTTTACTTAACATAACTGTTTTTTCCAAAAGTTCTTTATCTTTTATACTGTAAATATCAGCCAAGTATTGTGCAATATGTGCTTCTCTTACAGATTTATCATAAACTGTTCCTAAACCTTTGAGGAACATAATATTTTTAAGTCCCTCATTTGATAATCCATTTTTAAGATCATTTTGATAGAAAAACATAGCATCAGCCAATCTTGGTCTTAAAACTTTCTCATTTCCACTAATTATTAAGCTAAAATCATCAGTTTTTGCATTTGAAACTACAATAAAGCTATTTTGGATTTTGCCATCTTTGAATACAGGGAAATATCTTTGATGCTCTTTCATAGAGTTTACAATAACCTCCTGTGGTAATTGTAAAAACTCCTCATCAAAAGAACCTAAAAGTGCAGTAGGATATTCTGTAATAGCTACAATCTCATCTAATAGATCCTCATCTATTTCAATTTGAATATTGTGTTGCTTTTCAATATTTTTCATCTGATCCAAAATAATAGATCTTCTCTCATCTTGGTATAAAATTACACCATTTTTATCTAATTTACAAAAATAATCACCTGCAAAATCAAACCCAAAAGGTTCATAAGATACCATTCTATGCCCAAAAGCACTTTTTGTTGATTTTACACCATAAAGTTCACCATCAACCAAATCATCACCAAGTACAATACTTAGATTTCTAATTGGTCTAATAAAACTGTCACTTCTATCTGACCATCTCATAGATTTACCAAAATTTAATTTTGATATAAATTGGTTTACCATATTGCTTAAAAGCTCTTTTGAATTTTTCCCTTTAAGCTCTTTTTTGTAGTATAAAACTTCATTACCATTTTTAGTAATAGTTTCTAATTGTTCAACCTCTACACCACATTTTTTAGCAAAACCAAGTGCTGCTGGAGTAGGAATATTGTCTTTAAAAGCTATTGCAACAGGTGCACCAAAAAACTCCTGTACCGAATCCTCTTGTGACAAAGAAAACTCTCTATGCCAAAATACAAATCTTCTAGGTGTATAATAAAAATTGAATCCACATAATAGCTTGTTTTGCTCTAAAATATCTGTCCATATTTTCTCTATATTTGGTAACTCTTTTAAAAATGGTACAGCTGGTAATTCCTCTACGCCAATCTCTATTAATAATGGTTTAATCATCTAATTCTTCCCTTCTTTTTTTAGCTTTTTCTAGTAAATCTTTATGTTTTTGTACTTGCTCTTCATTGAATCCTCTTAAAAATACAAATAGAAGATATACAAATAATACAAGTACAACTGTATCTAAAATATCTTTCATAATATACTCTCATATATTGCACCATCTATACTATCAAGTGCAACTTTTTCTATCTCTTCATCATTTTTTATAATAGCCAGTATTTTAGAATCA
>Ga0256843_1000572_pt1 | contig 31267 bp, 33 predicted proteins | sample AlvinellametaG_FD_191572 | JGI IMG/M metagenome (GOLD analysis project Ga0256843, IMG submission 191572) | Pompeii worm associated microbial communities from hydrothermal vent at the East Pacific Rise, Pacific Ocean - Alvinella | ecosystem: Host-associated > Annelida > Integument > Unclassified ...
TTTCTCAAATTCTGTTCAAAAGTGCTAAAACTAGGTCTTCAAAAGAGGAAAAAATCTTATCTGAGTAAAAATTTGTTATAATTTTGTAAATCTATTCTTTTTTATGGACTTTGTAGCCAAAGTCCTATATTTCAGGAGTTTTGGTGCATATTCTTATTATTTTAGCGTTTATACTTTTTTGTTATGGTGCCTTTTCGACCATCTTCCACTCAACCGATATGGTTGGTCATATTGGGCAGGTTTATGGAGAAGCCAATTTGGGACTCTTTGGTTATTTGGCGTACGTAGACCTTTTGATGCTTCTGTATCCCCTGTATCAACTTTATAAAAATCGAAAGCTTTTAACCGATACTGATTTTTATGTGGGGTGGATTATGCTCTTTATCTCATTGATTATTTTACAATCTTTGGTATTGGAGTTTCATCAGGCTGGAACCATTGGGGTGACCTTAAAGCTCTTTTTGCTTCCCTATATAGGTAAGGCGGGGTTGTGGTTGTTGTGGTTGATGACCTTTTTGGTAGCGTTGGTATTGTTGATGGATGAGTTGCCGGACGTAGGACAAGTTTTGACCTATTTTCAACGGATCAAGGATTTTGTGGTACTGCAGGGTAAAAATTTTTTTGATCAACTTTTTGGAGGGATGGAGAATCCTTTTTTTGATCAGAAAAGCACGGAGGTGATGACCACGATTATCACCAAACAGCAACGTCAACGACGAAAAAAGGAGTCTCCTGCGGTTATCTCTTCTAAGGCTCCTAAAAAAAAGATAACCCCTAAGAAAAAAACACCTAAACGAAGCAGTAGTAAGAAACAGCAACCGACTCAAGAGGAGCTTTTTCTTGAACATTCGGTTGAGGAGCGTGAGAAGACCACGGCAACAGCCTCCCCCAAACGGAAGCGAAAAACCAAACCGAAGCGTTCAACTAAAGTGGTTGAGGTAATGGATGAGTCCACGATGGATGGTGGGCATACCTCTACGGTAAATATTGTTGAGGAGCTCAAAGAGAATCGAGAGTTGATGAACCAGTTAGAGCGGGGAGAGGTCGAAGAGCCAGAAGATTTTGAGTTGCCTCCTTTAGATTTTCTTGCCAAAGCACCCAATGTCTCCAAAAAGATTGATGAGGAGGAGATTGACCGCAAGGTACACGTACTTTTGGAGAAGTTGGGGCAGTTTAAGATCTCCGGTGAGGTGATGGATATCTACTCGGGACCCTTGGTTACTACGTTTGAGTTTAAGCCAGCTGCTAACGTTAAGGTCTCTAAGATTTTGAACCTTCAAGATGACCTAGCCATGGCACTTCAAGCGCAGACCATTCGGATTCAAGCGCCTATCCCTGGTCGGGATGTCATTGGCATTGAGATTCCTAATGAGCAGTTTGATACGATCTATCTGCGGGATATTCTTGAGGATGAGATTTTTACCACCTCCAAATCTCCTCTTACCATTGCCATGGGAAAAGACATTGTGGGCAACCCGTTTGTAACCGATCTCAAAAAGCTTCCGCATCTCTTGATCGCAGGAACCACGGGTTCGGGAAAATCGGTAGGAATCAACGCGATGATTCTCTCATTGCTCTACCGAAATGATCCGGATAATTTGAAGTTAATGCTTATTGATCCTAAAATGTTGGAGTTTTCAATTTACAACGATATCCCACATCTTATTACCCCTGTAATTACGGACGCTACCAAGGCGATTGCCGCGCTTGCAAACATGGTAGGTGAGATGGAGCGACGCTATAAACTGATGGCAAAAAGTCGGACCAAAAACATCGATAACTACAATGAAAAGATCAAGAAAAAAGGGGGGGAGACGATGCCCTTTATTGTGGTCATTATTGATGAATTGGCGGATTTGATGATGACAGGGGGCAAAGAGGTTGAGTACTCCATTGCCCGACTCGCTCAGATGGCACGGGCGAGTGGAATTCACCTCATTGTTGCCACTCAGCGCCCCAGTGTGGATGTGGTTACAGGATTGATCAAAGCCAATCTCCCTTCACGGCTCAGTTATCGAGTAGGACAGCGTATTGACTCCAAAGTAATTCTTGATGCGCTTGGTGCGGATACCCTGCTTGGGCGTGGGGATGCACTCTTTACGCCCCCAGGGGCGAATGGCTTGGTGCGACTGCACGCTCCATGGAATTCCGAAGAGGAGATTGAAGAGGTCGTGGAGTTTTTAAAAGCTCAACGAGAACCAGAGTACGATGAGCGTTACCTTGTTGCCGAAGAGCAGGGAGGGAGCTCGGGATCCGGAGTGGTTGGTGAACTGGATGAACTCTATGAGCAAGCCAAAGAGGTGATTTTGACCGACCAAAAGACCTCCATCTCCTATCTTCAGCGAAAACTGCAAATTGGTTACAATCGATCCGCCAATATCATTGAACAGCTTCAAGAGATGGGAGTACTCTCTGCACCCAACAATAAAGGTCAACGAGAAATTTTGTTATAGTTGTTTGAACTTTTAAAGCCACTTCGTGGCTTTTTATCCCCCCTTTAGCACTATTTGATTAAAATAACAGCCTTAAATCTCCCAATAATAGGAACACAATAGAATGTCAAAACCATTAGAAAACTTAGATGAGGTACTTAAAGCGCACAAGCTTAGTCAAGCGGATTATAACCATATTTTAGAGATATTAGAGGGTCGACACCCCAATATTGTGGAGTTGGGTATCTTCTCGGCGATGTGGTCTGAACACTGCTCGTACAAATCCAGTAAAAAGTACCTTAATGGTTTTCCAACCCAAGCCCCATGGGTTATTCAAGGACCAGGTGAAAATGCTGGAGTAATTGATATTGGTGGGGGAATGGCTGCGGTTTTCAAAATGGAGTCGCACAATCACCCCAGTTTTATTGAACCCTATCAAGGGGCAGCCACGGGTGTTGGGGGGATCTTGCGAGATGTCTTTACCATGGGGGCCCGACCGGTTGCCAATATGAACGCGTTACGTTTTGGGGACATTACTTCTCAGACGCAAACGGCAAAATACCAGCGTCACTTGGTCAAAGGCGTTACCGAAGGAATCGGTGGTTATGGTAACTGCATGGGGGTTCCAACCATTGGTGGAGAGGTGAGCTTTGATGAATCGTATAATGGTAATATTTTGGTTAATGCTTTTGCTTTGGGGCTCTGTCGAACCGACGAGATCTTTTTGGGAATTGCTGAGGGAATAGGCAATTCGGTGATGTATGTCGGCTCTAAAACAGGACGCGATGGTCTAGGTGGAGCGGTAATGAGTTCAGACTCTTTTACCGAAGAGAGCAAATCGCTTCGACCTACGGTACAGGTGGGTGACCCTTTTACCGAGAAGCTGTTGCTTGAGGCGTGTTTGGAGCTCTTTAAGACCAAAAAGGATATCGTGGTGGGTATTCAGGACATGGGGGCTGCGGGGTTGACCTCTTCATCGTTTGAGATGGCAGGAAAGAGCGGGGCAGGGATGCGAATGGATCTTGATAAAGTTCCTGCTCGAGAAGAGGGGATGACACCGTATGACTTTATGCTCTCTGAGTCTCAGGAGCGGATGTTGGTTTGCGTCAAAAAGGGGCGAGAGGATGAGGTGATTGAGATTTTCCAGAAGTGGGATTTGGATGTTGCCATTATTGGAGAGGTGACCGATACGGGACGCATGGAGCTCTTTTGGCATGGAGAGAAGTGTGCGGATATGCCCATTGCTCCTGTGAGTGAAGAGGCTCCCATTCTTGATCGCCCAACCGCTCGACCCAAATATCTTGATGAGATCAAAGATCAAGGGATTGATGATTTTGATCGAGTGGAGAATCAAGAGGCGTTTGAGAAGCTTATGGGCTCCATGGAGGTGGTGGACAAGGCATGGATCTATGAGCAGTATGACTCCATGGTACAGACCAATACCACCAAAGCCCCAGGGAGCTTGGATGCGAGTTGTATTCGGGTCAAAGAGAACGGCAAAGCGTTAGCCATGAGTGCCGATTGTAATCCACGATACTGCTACATTGATCCGCACAAAGGGGGAGCCTTGGCGGTGGTGGAGTCAGGACGAAACGTTGCCATGAGTGGGGCGAGACCGCTTTCGATTACCGATTGTCTCAACTTTGGAAACCCTGAGAATCCTGAGGTAATGTGGCAATTTGCCAAGGCGTGTGAGGGGATTAAAGAGGCGTGTGCCCATCTTGATACGCCTGTCGTCTCAGGAAACGTCTCGCTCTATAATGAGACCAACGGTACCTCGGTCTTCCCGACACCTGCGATTGCCATGGTGGGGCTTAATGAGGATCAAAATCGTGTACTCCCTTCGGCATTCCAACAAGAAGATAATCATCTAATTTTAATTGGTGAGACCAAAATGGCATTTGGGGGATCGCTCTACATCAAAGAGCTCTTTGGCAAGACCGTTGGAAGCCTTGATGAGATCGATTATACCAAAGAGGCACGACTCTGGGAGTTGGTGATTGAGGCAAATACCAAAGGTTTATTAGCTTCAGCCAAGGATCTTAGTTCGGGTGGACTTGCCATTGCGCTTGGAAAAATGGCTGCGGTCTCAGGAAAAGGGGCAACGGTTGGGATTCGATTGGTGGATGAGCGAGCGATCTTTGATGAGTCTCAGAGTCGGGCTATTTTAGAGGTAAGTGATGAGAACGTGCATGCGGTAGCCAAAATGGCACAAGATTTAGGATTAAAAGCGGATATTATTGGAAAAGTAGGGGGTGATCGATTGAAAATCAATGACGTTGAGATGAATTTGAATCAACTCAGATCGCTCTATTTTGGACGTTTCAAAACCGTGGTTGAGCAAGATATCTAAACAGAGAAGATAATTTAGTACAACTACTCTTTTCCCCTATAGATTAAAGTAGTTGTCTAGGCACATTCACAGATTTGTGTTTCGGCATCGCAGATCACCGATCGACCCTCTTCACAGACGTATTCCATATCGCTCATTGTCAGAAGAATAATGCCCTCTTCTTCATCCATCGCTGTGCTGTTGCTGTTTTCGTCTAAGATCTCCTCTTTTTGAAGGGGCTCTTGGATGGTTTCTGTCTCTAATGGTTGGAGAGTGTTGGCAACAAAACGTTCATTGGTAGGGATAACTTCTTCTTGGATTGTTTCTTCCATGATCAACGTTGTGGAGGGCGCAACAAACTCTTCCTCTTCGCTGTACTCAACGACAGTATTGGTGGCGACAGAATAGCTTGTATCAGGTTGTGCTTCAACGGCTGGCATGTTCTTTTTTGTTGGTCGCTTTGCAAAAGATGCAAGGCAGTGATCACCTGTACAATTGATTGAGCCAGAGAGAACCGTCGAGGTGCTAAGCAGTGTAATCAAGAGAGATGTGGTCCAGAAGTTCATGAGTATTCCTTATTATTAATATAGATTTTTTCTATATCAATTATAATATATAAATTGTGATAGAATTGAGAAATTTTAAAAAATTTATAAAAAAATCATGGATTTTTCTAATTTACACAGCTAAAAACAACATAAGAAATAACAAGCTATGTTTTTATGTTTTTTTATACGCTTATATCGTTTCTTGATGTGTTTATCTGTTTTAATTTTCGGTAGGAGGAGAAAATTTTTTCCAGTGAGCAATCTCGTTAATGGGGGGAAAGTCTGAGAGAATCTCTTGGGGTTGAAATTTTGGTTTGTAAGCAAACGCTTTGCATCCATCCACCCAGTAGCCGAGATAGATCCATGGCAACTCAAGTACTTTTGCCAGTTCAATTTGGTAGAGTAGTGAGTAGGTTCCTAGTGAGAGACGGGGATAATCAGGATCATAGAAAAAATAGATTGATGAGATTCCATCATCCAAAATATCAATAAGATCTACACCAATGATTTTTCCATCACGGAGATAGAGCACCTCTTTACCAAAATCATGAGCCCCTTCTACAAAATTTTCGCGATACTCTCGTGGTGAGATATTGCGGTGGGACCAGTTGTCTTTGGCGTGTTTAAACGAGTGATAACGGTTGTAGAGGTCAATGTGCTCTTGGGTAAGGGTTGGTTTACGAATAATGATCTCTGTATCACGGTTACGTTTGATCGCTTTACGTTGAGATTTGGTGAGGATGTAGTTGTTTACATCAATACGAATGGATTTGCACTCATTACAACCATTGCAGATGGGATGAAAATAGTACGCTCCAAAACGTCGCCATCCCCGATGGATGAGGGCAGTATTGTAGGCTTGGGTGGCCTCCTCAATATATTTGTAGTACATACGTACCTGTTTGTTGGGAAGGTAAGCACACTCATAGTCAAGCATACAGAAATCGGTGGAGGAGGGTTCCGTCTCATTAAAAGTCGTATTGTTCATAAAAAGGATTTTACCAAAAAAATATCAATTTATAGTAAAATCTGCTTTTAAATAATCATGAAGGGGCTGTTTTGTTTCTCTATCAACCAACTAAAGGGTATGCGTACAATAGTGACTCTATTTTTTTGTATCAATTTATTCACCGTTTTCATCCAAAAGGAAAGCTGTTGGATGTTGGCTGTGGCGTAGGCATTATCTCTTTACTTCTGAGTCGAGACTTTAAGATTGAAACTACTATTATTGATAAACAAAAAATTATGTTACAATACGCTAAACACAATTACACGATTAATAACCTAACTGTTCAGGCACATCATGCAGATTTTTTGAGATGGAAGGGCGAAAAGGAGCACTTTGATTATGTTGTCTCCAATCCTCCCTTTTATGATCGCAATGTGACACAGAGTCAAAATGAACATCTTAATATTGCCCGTTACGCACAGCATCTTCCTATTGATGCGTTGGTGCAGAAGGTCAAGCAACTGCTTCGACCACGCGGTCGATTTATTTTTTGTTACGATGCCAAGCAGGTGGATCGTGTTTTTATGTCACTTTTGACGCATAAGCTTAATCCTGAGGTGGTCCGTTTTATTCATGCCAAAGAGGATCGGGATGCTAAGTTGGTTATGATTTCAGCACGTCTTAATTCAAAATCAATGACCAAGGTATTACCACCTTTGATTGTGTTTGATGAAGCAAGCCAGTATCAAGCAGAGGCTTTGGAGGCTTTTCGTATGGCAAAAACCAACAGTATTAAGGGAGATTATGATGATGAATGAGCATGCGATTATGAGTAAAGAGGGGTATAATTTCCGATTTTCCCCTTTGGCATGTGCCAGTTGTGGTGGAGCGTGTTGCACCGGAGAGAGTGGTTATATCTGGGCAAAATATATCGAGATCGAAAAAATGGCCAATTTTTTAGAATTAACTATAGAAGAATTTGCTACAATGTACCTTAGGAAGGTCAAACATCGTTACTCTCTCATTGAAAAAAAACTTGATGAAGATAACTATGCTTGTATATTTTTCGATGATAGGATCAAGCAGTGTACCATCTACCCTGTACGACCCTATCAATGTCGCACGTTTCCCTTCTGGGAAACATTCAAAAGCGATGCAGAGGAGGTAAAAAAAGAGTGTCCAGGAGTAATAGATTGAGAAATATTCAGCCCACAAGGGTCGTAGTAGCCATGTTTTCAACGCTACTTTTTTCCGCATGCAGTTACGTGCCTAGTGTGACGAAAGTACCAGAAAATAAGCTTGCAGAGTATAATCCTAAACATTTTTCACCGGATAGTAGTGCCAATGATACCTCAACGTTTGAAAATGAAGACAGCTTAATTATGAAAGCGATCTTTTATGAGCAACAAGAGGATTTTGAGAAGAGCAACTACTACTACGATAAACTCTATCAAGAGACGGGTAAGGAGGAGTATCTTTTTCGAGAGATGGGTACGGCACTCTTTATCAATAAAAAGTCCAAAAACTTAGATAAGTTGCAATCGTGGGTGGATCAGCACCCCAACAACGTAAAAGCCAAAAGAATTTTACTCTCTTCGTATTTGGCAAATAAGCAGTACGATAAGGCAAAAGCCATTGGTGAGTTATTGATTCGGGAGTCGGGAATGCCCATTGATTTTGAGTTGGCATCCAATCCTTATATTATGACAGGAGAGTACGCCAAAGCAGTTGAGCTTTTGACCCAAGCCTACAACAAAACTTTTAATGCCGATATCCTGATTAAGATTACTACCCTTTTAGCAAACTATATTGGGGATGTGGATGAAGCAGTCAAGCGTTTGGAGAATCATCGTCATCTTTATGAGTGTAATGAGCGGGTCTGTTTGCAATTGGCGGAGATCTACAGTAAACAGGAGAAGATTCCCGAACTTCTAAGCCTCTATCGTGATCTCTACAAAGCCACCGGTAATGAGCAGTATGCCGTTAAGCTAATTGAGGGGTATGTCTTTACCAAAGAGACCGATAAGGCGATTGCATTTTTAACCAATGAGTATCAAAATGATGAGTTGCTTTATGAGCTCTATCTCTCAAAAAAAGATTACAAAAAGGCACAGATTATTGCCCAAAAGGTTTATGAGCGGGGGCGTGGACCTCGATGGTTGGCAGAGTCAGCCATGGCACTTTATGAGCAGGCGGAAAACAAAGACAGCAAGCCAATGCTTGATGAGGTGGTTAAAAAATTTGAGAAAGCAATCAATGAAGGGGCACGGGATGGTGTCTATTTGAACTATTACGGTTATACCCTTATTGATAAAGACATTGACATTGCTAGAGGGGTTGATTTGATCAAAGAGGCATTGGCGGAAGATCCAAATAATACCTATTATTTGGATTCATTGGCATGGGGATACTACAAGCTTCACCACTGTAAAGAGGCGTATCAAGAGATGAAGAAGGTGGTAGATATCGAGGGGCTTGAAGAGGATGAGATTCGAGAACACTGGCTCCATATCAAGAAATGTAATAAGCAAAAAGGGGACTACATTGGCAAAAATTTTAGATGAGATTATAAAAAAAACACGTGAAGACTTAAAAAAACGTAAAGTGGACTATCCGGTTGATTGGTTGGGACGATCGTTGGCATACAACCCCTTTACCCCAAAAGATGTGCACACAGCACTGAAAGCTACTCCAGAGAACCCTTACCGGATTATTGCAGAGGTTAAAAAAGCGAGTCCAAGTAAGGGAATTATTCGTGAAGATTTTGATCCGCTTGTGATTGCTCAAGCCTATGAAAAGGGGGGAGCCGATGCCCTCTCTATTCTTACCGAACCACACTTTTTTAAAGGGGATAAAGAGTATCTTGGAATGGTTCGACGCTATACGAGTATTCCACTGTTACGAAAGGATTTCATTATTGATAAATATCAGTTGGTCGAAGCGTTGGTGTATGGAGCGGACTATGTGTTGTTGATTGCCAAGGCGTTAAGTCGAAAAGAGCTTAAAGAGCTGTTGCAGTATAGCCATCATCTGGGTTTGGAGGTACTTGTTGAGATTCATGACAAGATGGATCTGGTCAAAGCGATCTTTGCGGGGGCAAATATTATTGGGATTAATCACCGAAATTTAGAGACCTTTGAGATGGACATGAGCCTAACGGAAAAACTGGTCCCACTGATTCCTAAAAATAAAATTATCGTTGCAGAGAGTGGGATCACCACTCATGAGACGGTTAAAGCATTGAGTGAAGTAGGAGCTGATGCCTTTTTGGTGGGAGAGCATTTGATGCGACAAGAGGATATGACCCAAGCCCTTCGTGCTTTAAAATATGGTGCTTAATGGTAAATATTGTAATTACAGGATGCTCCTCGGGTATTGGGTTAGAGACCGCTCGTTATCTTAAATTAAGAGGCATTAAGGTCTATCCTACGGCACGCACAAGAGAAGATGTACAACGCCTTATTGAAGAGGGATTTTTGGATGCGATGTATTTGGATGTGAGAGAGCCTCAGAGCATTCGAGCGGTTATTGATGAGATATTGGCACGTGATGGTAAGATTGATGTCTGGTTTAATAATGCAGGGTATGGACAGCCTGCAACCATCGAAGATCTTCCAACCACGGCATTGCGCGAACAGTTTGAGACCAATGTTTTTGGACTGCACGAAGCCACTCGACAAATTCTTCCCATTATGCGGGCACAGGGGAGTGGAAAGATTATTCAGCACAGTTCTGTATTGGGGTTGATCGCTCTTTTTGGTCGAGGGGCATACAACGCAAGCAAATATGCCATTGAGGGGTTAACCGATACCTTGCGTTTGGAACTAGAGGGAAGCAATGTGTGGGTCTCTCTGCTCAATACCGGACCCATTACAAGTAAGTTTCGTGAAAATGCGATGCAGAAGCTTCGAGAGAACATTGATATAGAACACTCTGCATTCAGAGAGAAATATCAAGAGAGTCTGCGCGCAAAAAAGAGTGAAGTCCCGTTTAATGAACCCCCTGATGCGGTGGCTAAGGTGGTACATGAGATTATCCTGAGCGATCGACCTAAACCACGTTACTATATTACCAAAGCAACTTACCTCTTGGGCTACCTCAAACGAATGCTCTCCACCCGTTTGCTGGATAGGATATTGCTGAAGATAGGATAAAAATACGTCACCAATATCTACGCTTTAGATTAATTTTCTTGAAACTTATCCCCTTTATCCATTAATTTATTTTATATACTTATAATAGTTTTAAGATATATTGATAGATGAGGAGAATTACCGATGAAGAGAGTAATCGTAATGAGTATGGGATTGGCAACATCCTTAATGGCTTCAGAGTTACAATATGGTAGCGGAACCTTTGGCATGAAGGGGGGATTTATTGGGTTGACTTCTGAGGTGACCACGGATGTGGAGAGCTTTAGTCTGGTTGAGCGACACAGCAATTTTGCCTCTACCATGTTTTATGGATACGACCTAACATGGTATGACTCTACCACGTTAAGTGCGGCGCAACATACCTACAATGAACAAGCCGATGCCTTTAATGCGGGCTTACCTCAAGATGGGGGAGGATTGAGTATTCCCTCGATGGATTACCGTATGAAAGGATTGGATGTCAACCTAAAGGTAGGGTATGATGTTTGGCATGAGAATCAGGATAACTTCGTAGGGGTTGGGGTACTTGTTGGGCTCTCCATGCCTTGGATTGATGGGGGGAGTGATGACAGTACGTTAGGAGCTGTACCAAACTTTGACTTTTATACAGGTAATGCCGGTGCCCTAGAGGAGGGTGCGGATCTTTTTGCCGATAGTGAAACCGAAATTATGACTTATAAAGTTGGACCCACGCTTAGTTTTCAAAAGAGTCTTATGGGTAAAAAGCTTTCACTTTATGGTTTAGCAAGTTATGCCTATCAGACCGGTTACATTAAAAACGACTACGCAAACAGCGACTTTACGGTCGATGGAACCTATCAGGAGTATGGTTTAGGGCTCTATTTTACCCCCTTTACTGAGACCTTTAAATGGGGATGGTTTACTTTGAGTCCACGAATCTATGCTACCTTAGGTTATAAGTACTCCCGTTGGGATCTTGATGATGTGAGCATTGATATTAGTGGGGCAGATTTGAGCAGTGCGGTGCTTGATCCTTTGGCAATGACCTTTACCATGGACACCTCTGTTGGGTATTTTGGGATAGGCTACTCGTTTTAGCGTTGGGAAATCTCCCTTCGCTTTGTGGTATTAAAAATCACATTTCTTCACTTTTTCCCCACAAATCATAACCTTTTTTATGTTGAATTTAGTAAATCCTGAGTATAGTTGTGTTCAAACTAGCTAGAATAGAAGGTGACAGATGAACATAGCAGTGGTAGAACAGCGGTATAGGTTTCAATTTCCCAAACTTTTTAAGCAGTTATGGGAGGATGGTATGTTGGATTGGATGGGGGGAAGAAGCGCACCCTTTTTGGCAGATGAGAGTTGGGCAACAAGCGTCTATCCTAAGATCAAAGATCATCCACCTCTTCTGTTGCATACGGGAGGATTTGATTTTGAACTCTTAACGGAGGAGAAGATTTTAAACTTTAAATTTGATGAGTTTTGGGACATGGATCGTCATACCTTTATCCCCTTTGGTCGTTTAGAGGAGGGAGCAATTTTTGCATTTTACCCTGAGATCACAACCGATGGAGAACCTGCGGTGGTCTGTGTCTGGAACGACATGAATGAGACTGAGGTGTTAGCCAAAAACTTTGAAGATTTCATCTTTCGTAAGATGCTTGAAGCGGTCTATGACGTGGATAAAGAGGAGCTTTTGGGGGATTATCCTAAAGAGAATACTTTTGAGGCGTATCGTGCGGATATTCTCAAGGATCTTGAGAGCATTAAACCCTATCTTAATGAGACTTATGCCAAGATTTTGAGTGATATTTATGGTCGAAAAGAGGTGATGGAGAGTTTGATCTCTTACAGTTTGCTTCGTCGTGAGGAGTTGCAATCATTGATTGAAACATATTTGAGTTTTGAAGCACTTGATCATATCTTTGAGCATGAAATATAACCAAGGAGTAGCGTATGGATATTATTAAAATTGGGGTGGTGACCACGAGTGACCGTGCAAGTCAAGGGATCTATGAAGATATCTCAGGGGTTGCTATTATGGATACGATGAAGGAGTATCTCTTAAATGAGTGCGAGTATGCGTATCGTTGTATTCCTGATGAGCAGGAGATTATCGAACAGACACTGCTAACACTTGCCAAAGATGAGGCGTGTGATCTGATTGTAACCACCGGAGGAACAGGTCCTGCCCCAAGAGATGTGACCACGGAGGCTACTGAGGCTGTTTGTGATAAACTGCTTCCGGGTTTTGGTGAGCAGATGCGGGCGGTAAGTTTACAGTATGTGCCTACGGCAATTCTATCGCGTCAAACCGCAGGAATCTGTCATGGGGCATTGATTATTAATCTCCCAGGTAAGCCAAAATCGATTCGAGAGTGTCTAGATGCCGTTTTTCCTGCGGTTCCCTACTGCATTGATCTCATTGGTGGGCACTACATGGAGGCAAATGAATCAGTAATTAAAATCTTTCGACCCAAGGCGAAGTGATGAATGTGGCGTTTATCGAAGCAAAGATTCATGAGATTTATGCTGAATTAGAAAAAGAGGTGATGGAGGTATTGATGGATGAGTCGTTGGATAAAAAATATACCAATTTGCACATGAAGCCATTAACCTCAACCAAACAGATTTTAGCAAATGCACTAGAGAGCATTAAAATGGTGGATCAATTAGCCAAAGAGGAGCTGGCAAAGGGATGATGCGCTTATTTTTGATTTTTTGGGTTGGGCTTAATCTGGCGTATGCTACCTCTCCTCAGCCTAGCTTTCACGATCCCCTGTTGTTGCCATGGTTGCTGATCTCGTTGATTGCAAGCATGGTAATGATCTGGGCAATGTATAAGGCGGTGAAAACTAAAAATCCCCGTTACGGCTACCTTATTTTGGCAATGGGGGGGGTGATGATTGGGTTGCTTTTTCTGTAGTTAGATTAAACTCACTGGGGTGATAGCGAAGCACGGCTCCATTGTCATCGGTAAGGTAAAGATTCCCTTGAGCATCAAAGGCAATTCCCTCTTGATCAAAGGGGGGAAGTTTAATCTCTTGAAGGGTTTGATTGGTCTCTAGATTATAGATATAGAGCCTGTCTTGGGTATCACTTAGAATATAGAGCTGGTGATTGTGGTAGACCAAGCCGGAGGTATCGATAATATTTGAAGGAAGCTCGTGGATGACCTTGGTGTATTGATTGTTTTTTTGGGTAATTAGGATTTTAGCATCTGCTTTATTTTTGGATTGAATGGCAAGGTAGTACACCTCGCCAATTTTGGTAATTCCCTCGATACCAGAACGTTTGGTAATCTTGGCTGTTTCTCCTTTTAGTGGAAGGTGTTTTGTCTGTTGAGAGTGCCGATGTACCTCTAGAAGTGCACCCTCTTCAATAGCAAAGGTAAGTGTCTCTTTTTCACAGACCACCCCTTCAAGGTCAAAATCTCCCAACTTATGGCGAGAGAGTATCTCCCCTTGAGGGGTAATCTCATAGAAACTTCCCTCATCATTGGCGACAATAAGGGTGTTGCTGTCATCACAGAAATCAATGCCGGAAGCCTCATCAATGGTAGCAATTTGATGCCTTTGATAATCTCCTTCATGGGCACAGCTAATCAGGCTAAAGAGTAGTAGTGCACTAATGTATGGTTTGATTGGTTTCATTGGTTTCATTGGTTTCTCCCTTTTTTTGTTCTACTAGATCAACCCCATAAAGATGCTTAAACTCAAAAAGAGCATCCTCTAAAAACATCATGAGATCCTCTTCGGTTTTTTCACCAACCATGGGTTCAATGAGGGGTTCATCTTGGTACCCCAAAAAATAGACCGTAGGAGTTCCATTGGGTGGAATCAAGCCATCGGGAAGTTTTTTGCCCAAGAAAATGGTCTCAATCTCAAAGTAGTCATTAAGGAGTGTTTGGGGGATGGGCTGTTGCATGGTACTTTGGAGTGCTTCACAAGATGGGCAGTGCGGTTGAGTGACAAAAAGCACTTTGATGCATTTAGGAAGATCCTCCTTATTGATTTTGTGAATGTTTTTTCGAGGATGATCTTTAGGGGGTTCTTCATTGGAGGAACAGGCGATAAAGAGTAGAGGTATAACAATAAGTAACAAGAACCTTTTTAGAAACATGAAAACCCTTTTTTTCATTATATTATACCAAATTTTACTAGAACTCGAAACCTCCACCAGCCCCTTTATTCATGCTATTGTATACTGCATGGACATACGCATCACGGAGTTGACATGAGAGTAGCTCTTGGCACGTCATACAGCTTGTTAGATGGTGTTGTTCTTGACACGCTTTTAATGCACGGCTTTGCGTTTGGAGTTGAATCTCCCACTCATCAAGGGAGATCTCTTGACTAGGATGATTGGATTCCATACGCCTCCTTCAAGGCATTAATCTCATACGTGGAGCCAAAAAAACAGGGTGAGGTATCATGAGGATGTTTGGGGATCAGTTCTAAGAGTCGGCGACCTTGATGATCAATGGCTTGACCGCCTGCTTGTTCGTACATCAAGGCAAAAGGAATCACCTCAAAGAGTTGGCGCAGTTTACCGTGAGGGCGATCCGTGGTTGCGGGATAGGAGAAGAGTCCTCCTCCTTTGAGCATGATTTGATGAAGATCCGGAACCATACCACCGGAGTAACGCAGGCGATATCCCTGTTGAAAGAGAGCATCAATAAAGCGTTTATGGTAATCACTCCAGTGCTGTTGGGTCCCGCCACTGGCATTAAGTTTGCCTTGGTGGTTCATTGTAATTGTTCCAATCTGGACAAAGTTGCCATCTACCGCACGGTAGAGCAGGGGAGCATGGTCACGAGTGGTGATGACCAGTTCAATACGGGGACCATAGACCACGTACGCAGAGGCGACAAGGTTTTTTCCCTCCAAGTCCCCGTGATAGATGCCAAAAATTGACCCTACAGAGAGGTTGACATCCACAAGGCTTGAGCCATCAAGGGGATCGTAACAGATGGTATACTCTCCCTCGTTGGAAAGTTCAACTACCCCCTCTTTCTCTTCACTCACAAGGGCTTTGACCGAAGGGACATGGGCAAAGGCTTTTTCAATAATCAGATCGGATTGAACATCAAGTTTAAGTTGATCCTCTCCCGATGAGTTCTCACTGGCACTGTAGCCTAGATCTTCTGTTTTGATGGCGTGATCAATCTCAAATGCGACCTGCTTGATGGTGTCAAATATTGCGTTCATTATACCTCTTTTGCATTTTTTTCTATCCAGTGAATAATCTGCTGGTTGTTATTAAGATCAAGGATCTCTAGATGGGGGGGAATGGTGTAGGCATGGATATCGATGCTCTTATCAATGGCAATGGCTTCAGAGCAGTTTAGATAGCTCTCTTCAATCGTGCCTCGAAAGATAGCAATTCGAGGAAGAGGAAGGGTTTTAAGCCCCTCCACCAGTAGGATATCAAATTGATCAATCATGTCAATGATCTCATCGAGCTCTTTTTGCCGTTGGGAGAAGTAGGTGGTACGGGTAGGGGAGGTCACCACGACTTCTGCGCCTGTTTGAGAGAAAACATGACTGTCCTTCCCCTCCACATCAAAGAGGGCTTTGTCCTTTGGATCATGTTTAATAATGGCAACCTCTCTGTTTTGTTCCAGTAAAATTTTGGCAATTTTTGTGATGAGTGTGGTTTTCCCACTGCCCGATGGTCCTGTAAATGCAACTGCAAAACGTCTCATGCTTCTCCATTGTAAAGTAGTGATAAAATTATACATTAAGGAGCTTAAGAGGAAATCGTAATAAAGTGGGAAGAGGGGTGAAATGAAGAAACTGCACAGGAACTATGGTATACTACGAAAAATTTTTTAAAGAGTAGCTATATAATATGGAAAGAGAAAAAACAAAATCAGGTTTTATTGCGGTGGTGGGACGACCCAATTCAGGAAAGAGTACGCTGTTAAACTACCTTGTGGGGGAGAAGCTTGCGATGGTATCAAAAAAGGCACAAGCAACCCGTAAGCGGATGAAGATTATAGTGATGCATAAGGGGCATCAGTTGATTTTTGTGGATACCCCAGGTATTCATAAAAAAGAGCGTTTGATTAATGAGTTTATGCTTGAAGAGGCGCTCAAAGCGATGGGAGACAGTGATTTGATTCTCTTTTTAGCACCCATTACCGATCGACTGGATGAGTACGAAAAGTTCTTGGCACTCAAAGAGAGTCAACGGGTTAAACATATTGTGCTCTTAACCAAGATTGATCACGTTCCGCAGGGTAAGATTTTGGAGAAGTTAGGAGAGTATCAGAAGTATCAAGATCGTTTTGAAGCCATTATTCCTTTTTCGGTCAAGAAGAAGGTAGGTAAAGAGGCACTGCTTGATGAGGTGGTCAAACACCTACCCGACTCTCCACCACTCTATGATACGGATATTACAACAACGGAGTTTGTCCGTGATATCTATAAAGAGTTGATTCGGGAGTCTATTTTTGAGAATCTTAGTGATGAGATCCCTTATGAATCCGATGTAACCATTGAAAAGATCGATGAGGGTGAAGAGATGGATCGAGTGTATGCTACGATCATTGTGGAAAAAGAGACCCAAAAGGGAATCATTGTGGGCAATCGTGGGGAAGGAATCAAACGGGTAGGAAAGGTAGCACGAAGAGAGCTGGAGCGTTTTTCTGGAAAACGTATCTATCTTGACCTGCATGTTGCGGTTAAAAAGGGTTGGAGTAAATCACGCAGTGGATTGGAGGATATGGGATATATTTTCTAATAAATTTTAATGGTTTGTGGTTGAACCATTAAAAAATATGTTTATTAAACAGTTACTGTTGATATCTACCGAGGAAATAGTATTTTAAACTTCTTAAAGTAATCTTACAAGCTTTAATTAATATTTATATTAATATAATAGTTTAAAATATTTATTATGAAATGGTAGATTTAACAATTATGTCAATAACAACTGTAGACCCTAGAATAAAAAAATTTAAAAAAATTATCACAGTTAATCCCTATATTCATCAATATTATCAATACAAAGAGCAACAACTTACTCGTATAGAGAAGTTGGAGTTTAGTAACAGTAACTTTGTCATCTCTTATGTGACCAATAAAGACATGATCATTGCCTCTTTTGATTTGGGATATGAGGTGGATCCTGAAGAGATTGATGATGTGATGTACATGAAGGCGTACGATGAGTTGGGGCTTGACCCTGAAAAAGAGTACGATATTCACCATCAAAAAGCCAATATGGATGAGGGCAGTAACGTTTATAATCTCTTTATTACGGAGCCTGAAACCATCGAAGCAACCAATAAAGAGGTCCTTGAAAAGACAAAGTTTATTGATCTTTTGCTCCCCGCCCCCCTCTTGTTTGAGACACTCTATAGTAGTAAAACATTAGAGAGCAATGAGGCGCACTGTTTTATCTATTTTACCATGGAAGATGCATTTGTTTGTATCTACAATGAAGGGCAGTTTCTCTATTCCAAATCTTTGGAGTTCTCATTAGAACAGATCTACGAGAAGTATTGTGCGATGATTGGTGAAAAAGTGGATAAGAAAGAGTTTTTTGAAACGTTGGAGTCCGAAGGTCTAAAGGCAACGGATGCAAGTTATCAACAAAATTTGATGAAACTTTTTGGTGAGATTTTTTTACAAATTAATGATATCATCATCTATACAAAACGTGCCTACAACATCAGTACCCTTGGAAAGCTCTTTTTGGGTTCGGTCAAGAGTCCCATTATTGGCTTAGGGGATTATGGTTACAACTATCTTGGAATTCCCACGTTTAATTTGGATTTTTCCTTTAATATCAAAAATGATGAGTGGTACGTGGATCAACTCCAGTACATGATGGTTCAGAGTGGATTGCTCTATTTAGAGCATCCTGATCGGGTTGTAAACCTCACTCAGAACCCACGTCCTCCAGTTTTCTCTAAGCGAGCAAGTGGTCAGTTTATTATTGCCACCGTGGTTACCTCACTGTTAGCGTTGGCGTGGCCCTTGACCTATTTGGTACTCTCCTATTCCAATGATGCTGCCATTCTTTTACTCAAAAATAAAGAGCATGAGCTCAATACCATTAGTCAAAAGTATAAAAAAATTCTCTCCAAGAAACAAGAGACGATAAAAAAGAGTAAAAAAGAGTTGAATGCTCTTGAAAAGATCTTTGAAGCGAAAGCAAAAACCCTGTTCTCTATTCACGATAAGAAGGTAAATTATAAACTAAAGTCAGAGTTTTTGTATGCTTTTGCAAAAGATTTGAGCCATTATAAGGTTAAGGTAGAGAAGATTATCAGCAAAGGGGATACCTTTTATCTCTACATGGTTAGTGATGATGAGAAACGTTTAACCCAGTACATTAAGTATATCTCTGAAAAGTATTTTTCAAAAATTGAGGACATTAACATTAAGCGTATTGAGATGGATAATAAAGATACCAAATATCGAGGTATCTTGGAAGTGAGTTACAGATAATGAATGAGATATTAGCACGTTTAGATGAACTGTTCAAAGATAAGAGTGAGAATGAGAAGTGGATGATGATCATGATGATCGTTTTGGTGATCGGTTATCTCTCTTATTCTCTTTTTTTACCCTATGCGGAAGAGACCTATAATCGTTCTGAGCGGGAGAAAGCAAAGCTCAATAAAAAGATACGCGAACATAAGCAGTATATCGCATCAATTACCGTCTCTGGAGATCGTGAGTATTACGTCAAAAAGTACAGCAATGAGATTATCGATTTAGAGAAACGCATAAAAAAGACCAATGATGACATTAACTTTATCTCATTAAAGCTTGATGAACTCTCTCCACTTCTTTTTAATAAAAGGAGTTGGTCCAAGTTTCTCAATAGTCTCACCCAAGAAGCCAAAAGACAAGGGGTTGAGATTATCTACATTGAGAATGAGTACGTTAAGAATGAAGGAAGTTTTGGGCATATCTTAGAGATTGGTGTTGGGTGTAAGGGGGAGTATAAAAACATTGTTAAATTTATGAATAAGATAGAGAAGAATGTTTTGGTGACCGATATCTATGGGAGCCGTATTGTTATGGAAGATAACCTAAGCACCACCTATTCCGATATTAATATTTCAGTTTGGGGGATTAATCACTAATGAAAAAAAGTATTTTAGTTATCAATCTATTGGGAATGGTCTCCGTATTGTACGCCAACTCTCTCTCACGTAAAGAGATTGTCTCAATGGTTAATGCGATTAAAAAAGAGCGATCAGGGGTAAACATTCGTATTTTGCAGTCCACCCCCAACCCGTTTGCTATTTATAAGAAGCCCGAGGTCAAACCCAAGGTTATTGAAGCGGTGGTACCAGAGCCACCCAAAGAGGAGGAGGTGGTAATTGAGCCATTTGAGCATAAGCTTCTAGCAATCTTGAACCATGCTGCTTTTATTGATGGAAAGTGGTATAAGATTGGTGACAAACTTGAAGCGTACACATTGGTCTCCATGGGGGAGGACCAAGTGGTATTCAAGCGAGGAGAAGAGAAGCGAACCCTTGCCATACCAAAAGTAAAGAAGAAATTTATATTACATAAAAGGGATTAAGATGCAACAATTTATAAAAACCATAAAACGGGTTTTGTTCCACGCCACACTTGTGGTAGTAGGACTGATACCTGCTACGGCGATGAACCGTTGTGAGACACAGATGTTTACGGTGACATTAAACAGTGCATTAACCTATGGTGATGTGATTGAAAATCTTGCCGATGAGTGCGGATTGACCCTCTTGGTCAAAGATCATGAAGCCAAGAAGCGTCTGCAAGAGAACCTTTATTATGTTAAGCTCTCAGATGCTTCACTTGAGGAGTTTTTGGATGTTATCCTAAAAGAGAACAACATCAATTATGAACTTGATGGCAATAAACTGCGTATCTCTTATCTTGCTACCAAAACCTTTAATCTTCATTATATTTCAGGATCACGAACCGGAAAAAGCAATGCGCATGTGACCATCGCTAACAACCGTGGAGGTGGCAGTAGTAGCAACTCCGCAAGTAATGATGAGTCAGGCTCAAAAACAGGTGTTTCCATTGAGAGCAGTGATGATTTTCAGTTCTGGACAAAGATTTCTGAGGAGATCCATGCGCTGATCAATCGTCCTGAGGATGAGTATCAAGCACCTGAACCAATTATCAACCCTGAAGCGGGAATGATTACGGTGACGGGCACACCCAAGCAGTTAGAACGTATCTCCCGTTATATTGATGAGATGACCGCGCAGTTGAAGAATCAGGTACTTATTGATGTAAAGATTTTGAGTGTTAGTTTTGATGACAGTGCTACTACGGGAATTGATTGGTCACAGCTCTACAGTCTGCAAAACATGGCAATCTCAACCTTTAATATGACAAAAAATAGCATTACGAGCCTTGATTGGACCCGTAATGACAGTGGTGGAGTTGATTTTAGTTCGGTTGAACTAGGTGAGGGGGGAACCCCCAATGGTGGGGTTTTGATTGCGGAGAACAGCACCAATATCAATGATGTGGTGAAGTTTCTCAAAACACAAGGGGATGTGCGTTCCATCTCCAATCCAAAAGTCTTAACGCTCAATAATCAACCCGCACTAATCTCAGTGGGAAACGAGCTCTTTTACAAAATTCAATCCACGGCTATTTTGCAAGGGGCAAGTGGTGCAGGATCTCAGACAAGTGGGGAGACAATTGATTCCGTTTTTGCGGGTATTTTATTGGACATCACCCCTGAGATCTCTGATGAGGGCTCCATTACCCTAAAAATTAACCCCTCTATCTCTGATACGATCAATACGGTTGACCGAGATGATGGGGGGTCTCGAAGCATTCCACCGGACCTTTCACGTAAACAGATCTCATCCGTGGTAACGGTTGAGGATGGTCAGCATGTTATTTTGGGAGGATTGATCTCGTCAAAGTCAGGAACGCAGGTTTCCAAAGTTCCTCTTTTGGGTGATCTTCCTCTATTAGATCAGCTTTTTAAACGGGAGATTAAGATTGAAAATGTTGAGGAGTTGGTTTTAATCTTGACCCCACACATTATTCGACAGGAGACGGCCCTATCTCTTGAGGAGTTGGGGTATCGAAAGTTACATGATGAACAGTAGCAAATACACGGAAATAAAGAATATTTTTATCGATACGGTAGACAGTGAGAGTTATGTGGAGCTAGACTCCATGCGATACAACTATCAGTTACTTGCGGAGAGTTTGGATAAACCTCTTAAGATGATCTTGCTTTTTGGTCGCCCTGGAACGGGCAAGAGTATGACGCTCAATAAGCTCTATGAGAGCATGAAGCATAAGCGAGAGATTCACTATTTTGATGCGCCTATCTTGAGTGAAAAAGAGTTTCTCAAAAGCATCTATGAGGCGATGTCAGGACAGAAAATTCCACAAAACATGCGGGTTAACTTTGATGGGTTATTAAAATATTGTCAACGGCTCAAAGGGCAACGGGAGGTGGTGTTTTTGCTTGATGAGTGCCAACTCTACAGTGAAGCCCTCATGGAGAAGATTCGACTTCTTTCGGATACACGGGTGGTGAAATTTGTCATTACCCTACACAAAACAGAGAATGAAGATATTATTGCCAAAGAGCATTTTAAGACCCGTATCTGGGAGGTGATTGAGCTGAGTAATGTTACCGAAGATGATCTTGAACTCTACATTCAAAAGAAATTGATTCAAAAGGGGTTTGTTGAGGTCGCCAACAGCATTACACGACGGGACATTAAGTTTATTCATACCCATACCCAAGGAAACTTCCGTGAGACCAATAAGTTTCTCTATACGGTTTTTAATATCTATGAGTATTATGATCTGCATCAACCGGAAAAGATTGATACGCATCGATTCTCTAAGAAGATTTTAGAGATGGCAGCCATAAAGTTAGGATACATACATGATTAATACAAAAGAGCTTGAACGACGATGGTATAAGTACAAAGCAAAAATTTTTACACGATTTTTCTTTGTTTTGATGATGGTGATACTGCTTCCCTATCTCCTCTACTACATCTACAGCAATCGGGATATTTTGCTAAAATCAATCCCCTCCATACGCAGTGCTTTTTCGGTTCCCAATGAGCAATCCAATAGCTCTAAGGTTGTACCGATGATGAATAAAGAGAAAAGCGCGCCCGATATCAATCACTCCGACGTAAAAGAGGATCTCTCTGCACCACTCCCTAAACCCGCCCCCAAAACAGAGGTAGAGACATTGGAGCTTTCGCCGACAATTCCCCTTTTGGACATTGAAGAGGAGCGACCGGAGCGACCGGTCAAAAAACGTACCACCCATCATGTTAAGTCCAAGCCAAAAGCAGAAAAGCAATTGATTCCGGCAAAAAAATCGGGTACTTTAAGTGCCCAAGAGTTAGCCCTAGTGCAGGGAAAAGATCTTCCTCATGAGCGTAAGAAGATCAATTTTATACGAAGCAGTGCCAACTACAAAGAGGTGATGCAACGGAAGTTTGAATCCAATAGAAATCCGCGTGAGGCACTGCTGTTGGCAAAAGCCTACTATCAAGAGGCAGACTATACTCAAGCTGAGGAGTGGGCACTCAAAGCCAATCAACTTGATGGAAGTTTAGAGGAGAGTTGGTTGCTTTTTGCCAAATCCAAAGCAAAGCTGGGCAAACGAAAAGAGGCCCTTAAGATTCTCTCCTCTTACTATAAACGGAGTCGGTCTACACGTGTTAGGACCTTGATGGATAAGATCAAACAGGGGAGTGTCTAATGAAAAAATTTATGGGAATGATACTGCTATTGGGTGGTGTGCTATGGGGCTCTTCGCTCTCAAAACTGTTTCACTATTATGAGGATCAGTCGTATGAGAAGGGGTGCGCCTATGGCAAAAAGTATTACAGTCGTAATATTAATAATGAAAAATATCTTACTCTTTATGGGCTCTCTTGTCTTGAGACCAACCATATTGATCGAATTGCTAAACCGATGTTGCACCTCTCTAAGAGTGAGAGTTCTCGAGAGAATGCAAGTTATTTTGCCACCATTTTGTTGCAAAAACAGTTGCTCAAACAGCGACTGATGGACAACAAAGAGCTTGGCGATCTTCGACTGCCCAAGACCAATTTTGTTCTTTCGCGTATTTTTGAGATGTTTGTAGCAAAAGTATATACCCAAAAGGGTGAGGTCTATCACCTTGATGATCCCATCAAAGAGGATATTCATTATGAAGTATACATTAAAAAAAGTAAGAAACGAGATTACATGGTGATTGATATCTATCAAGGGGATAGATTTACCAAACGTTATCGGTACGATTAGGAGAAAAGATGCAAAGAATTATAGATTTACTGATTAAAAATGGGGTGATTGATGAGAAAAAATTGGCACTTTTTATCAATAAATATGGGGAAGAGCGGGTCAATATTGAGAATTTGATTAAAGTAAAGATTATTAACGTTGTGGAGATGGATGAAGCCCTCACGAAAGCGTTGCGAATGCACGCCGTAGAGATGGAAGATCTAGAATCCATACAGGGGATTGATACAACCCGTATTTTAAAGCAGATTGCCCGTAACATGGAGATTAAGTACATTGAGATTAATGAGGTGGAGATTGATTATCATCTGGTTAAGCGATTGCCTCTAAGGCAGTTGATACGGTACAATGCCCTACCACTCTACTTGGAGGGGTCGACCGTGACCGTTGCTTTTGAGAATCCTGCAGACTTTGAAGCCAAAGGGGCAATTGAGCGATTTTTTCATGGCAAGATTATGGAGGTTGCCATTGCCAAAGGGCAGATGATTCGACGTGAACTGCTTAAGTTAAAAACCAACGAGGAGGTGGAGGAGTACTCACAAGATATCAAGCATGACCTAACCGAAGGGGCGGTAGAGATGGCGGATGACAGCAAAGAGTCTCCTGCGGTACTTAAGTTGATTGAGACCATCTTAGCCACCGCGATTGATGCCAAAGCGAGTGATATTCACATCGAAGCGACGGAGGAGAACTGTATTGTCCGTTACCGTGTCGATGGGATGCTTCAGGAGTATTTTAAGCTGGAAAAGATTATTTTTGGTCCCCTTGCTTCGCGGATGAAACTGCTCTCCAATCTGGACATTGCCGAGAAGCGAAAGCCCCAAGATGGACGTTTTACGCAGATTGTCAATGGACATGTGTTTGATTTTAGGGTCTCGACCCTGCCCACGCTCTTTGGGGAGTCGATTGTTTTAAGGATTTTGGACAAATCCAAAGCCTTGGTTAAACTTGAAGATGCGGGGATGAATGCCGTAGCGTATCAGAAATTTAAAAAGGGGATCAAATCACCCTATGGAATTATGTTGGTGACCGGTCCTACGGGATCTGGAAAGACCACCACGCTCTATGGGGCACTTAATGCCATTATTGATGTCAAAGACAAAATCATTACCGTCGAGGATCCCGTGGAGTATCAGATGAGTGGGATTCAACAGGTACAAGTAAGTGCCAATACGGGACTGACCTTTGCTGCAGCCTTGCGTTCGATTTTGCGACAGGATCCCGATAAGATCATGATTGGGGAGATTCGAGATCAAGAGACCTTGCGGATTGCCATTGAAGCAGCACTCACAGGTCACTTGGTACTCTCGACCCTGCACACCAATGATGCGATCTCGGCCATTAGCCGAATGCAGGACATGGGGATTGAAGATTATCTGCTAGGTGGTGCGGTCATTGGGATTCAAGGGCAACGGTTGGTACGAAAGATTTGTGAAACCTGTAAAGAGCCTGAAGTGGTCAATCCGGATTCATTAAAAGAACTCAAACGGTATCTGCCGGAGAATCCGACCTTTTACAAAGGTAAAGGATGCGCGGTCTGTAACAACACCGGTTATACCGGACGAGAGATGATCTGTGAAGTGTTGCTCATCTCCGAAGAGCTCTCCACCATGATTGCCAATGGGGCAAGTAAAGAGGAGATGCGCATGCAAGCCACAAAAGAGGGGTTTAGTACGATGCTTCAAGATGGTGTCAACAAGGCACTTCAAGGTAAGACCTCTCTTGAAGAGGTGCTTAGAGTAGCGAGGTAACCCGATGAACTATTATAAAGTGACCATGACCCATCGAGGGAAACGCACTCAAGAGGTGATTAAAGCCAAGAGTAAGATTACTGCCATTCGTCTTGCCAAACAGGAGTATGCTGGTTTCAATGTTATCAAAGCCGAAGAGACTACGCCCGATATGGGAGCAAAGTTAGGGGATCTTTTGGAGGGGTTGAAAGGATCGATGAAAAAGAAGATCGATATTGGTCATAAGATTGCCGCCATTCGCCAGATTGCGGTTATGACCGATGCGGGTATTTCGATTCATGACTCCATCGATGAGGTGGCAAAGAATACTGAGAATGAGCGTCTTAAGAGTATCTTTAGCAACATTAGTAACGATATTAATGCCGGAAAAGGGATTGGTGATTCGATTGAACCATACAAGGAGGATTTTGGGCATGTTGCGATGGCCATGACCAACTTGGGGGAAAAGACAGGAAACATTGCGGGGGCGTACCATAAGCTTGCGGATATTTTGGAGTCGATTCGGGACAATACCAAAAAGTTTAAAAAAGCAATTCGTACGCCACTGATTACTTTTGCAGCGATGGGGGTGGCCTTTACCATTTTGATTATGGTGGTGGTCCCAAAATTCAAAGAGATGTTTGAGCGGTTTAATACCGCACTTCCCATTCCTACTCAGATCCTTCTCTTTTTGGAAAATGTTTTAAATAATTATGGTCTTTATGTCTTGGGGGTGCTGATTACGATTGTTTTTGTTGGTCTGCATACGTACAAAAACAACATGGATTTTAAATACAAGGTCGATAAAATCTTGGTGCATCCTAAATTTTACCTCATTCATAAGATTATCTTTTTTGCGACCATGCACAAGTATACGTTGGTCTTTGGGGAGTTGGTCAAATCAGGAATTCCGGTCTCGGAAGCTCTTGATACCTCCGTGGGGATGGTAGATAACCTCTACATCAAACGCAAACTTCTTACGGTCAATGCCAATATCGCACGGGGTATTTCCCTCTCGGATGCCTTTGAGCAGACCGGTCTCTTTGAGAACATGCTCTTACAGATGATTCGTGCGGGAGAGAGCAGTGGACAGTTGGACATGATGCTCGGAAAAGTCGAACAGTACTATGACAGTCGCTTTCAAGATCTGATTGATAACTTAGCGGCGTATATTGAGCCCATTATGCTCTTTTTTATCGCGGGATTGGTACTGCTTATGGCATTGGGGATCTTCATGCCGATGTGGGATCTTGGCAAAGCGGTTAAATAGACAACTTTTGCCTATCAATTTGGTTATAATCTCATTAAAAAAGAGGTTATAGCCGTGATCGAACTTTTAACTTGGTTTCAAACCAATCATCCTCAACTCAAAAAAGATCTTCTTGCTTGTCATCATAACGTTGACGACCGTGATACTAACCCCTATCATGTTGAGGGGGACTGCTGGAGTCATACCATGATGGTCTGTAAAATTGCTCAACTCAAAGGGTATGATCGTGTGGTACAGACCGCCTGTTTACTTCACGATATTGGCAAGCCTGCCTCTCGTAAAATCAATCCCAAAAATAATCATGTGCAGTTCTTTGGTCATGAGGCACGTTCCGCAAAAATGGCAACTCCCTTGCTTCAAGAGCTTGTCGAGCGATCCATGCTCACCTCAAGCGAAGCCAAGGAGGTTGAGGTCTTGATTGCACTGCATGGAGAGGTCTACAAAAATTACACGGCTGTAAAACAGAAGCTACACGCCCAACCACATGTTTGGAAACACCTGCTCGAACTCTCAATTTGCGATGATCTTGGACGCTTTTCAAAGAGCATGCGGGAGGTTGAACGATGAAGTATCACTCAATCAGTGTCACCATCCCAACCCAACACAAAGCACCCTATTTTATTGGTTCCATGATGCGTGGAGTGATGGGGTATGCGCTTAAAAAAGTCACCTGCATTAACCCCAGTTACAAATGCGAGGGGTGTTTTACCGCTCATGATTGTCTCTACTATGACTTTTATGAAGCCAGAAACAGTCTACACAATTACCGTTTTAACATAGAGCTTGGAAGTGGCAAGTTTGACTTTGGACTTTACCTTTTTGAAGAGGCGACTCAGAGCCTACCGTATGTTTTAAGTGCTCTGTATAAGATGTTGACTGAGAATGGACTCACCAAAAACAACTACCATTTTAGTGACTTTACGATAGAGGTCAATCATCAAGAGGTTTTTGATGGAAAACGCTTTAAAAGTCTGGATATAGAGCCAAAAGTGTTTGAAATCGACAGCTTTTGTCCAAAAATTAAGATACGATTGCTTACTCCTCTAAGAATCAAAAAAAATAATAGGTTTCTAAGGGATGAGGTCGAGGTAGAAGACCTCTTACGCTCCATCTACCAACGAGAGCAGGAGTTAGTTTATGGTAAAAAGGCATTTAAACTGGAGTATGAACCCACCATGGCTACAACGGTTAAAGCCTTACACTATCAGTCGCTAACCCGAAAGAGCAACCGACAACGCCAAAGCATGAAAATGGACGGTATAGTAGGTGAACTGGCTGTTATGGGGATTGATGAGGAGAGCTACAGATTGCTTAAGCTCGGTGAGATTATTGGTGTCGGTAAGCAGACGGTTATGGGGCTTGGTCGGATAGAGGTTGAGGGTTTATAAAAATCTTATAACGTCAAAACAGTATCGGTTGAGATGAACCTTTTACGGAGGGTTGATTTCAGCCGATACTGGGCTTGAAATAAAAATTTGAAATAGGGAGAGGATGATGGAATGAAAATAGCACACATATTCAACGAAGTAAAACCAAAAGATAAAACCAAAGTATATAAAGATGAGTTTATAGATACTCAGCCATTTGATATAAGATATTTTAGAGATTATACCTTTAGTGATTATGAAGATAATGCAGTGGATAATGATTTTTCAAAAAAATATTATCATGCACTCTCCCCTATAGAAGATCGAAGTATTGTCTCCAAATATGATGAGGAAAAATTAAGAGGCTTGGTAGAAGAGTTAGGTGATGATTTACTCCTTATTAGTGGCGATTTTTGGGGGATTCAGAAGTTTATTTTTGATGGGCTAACGACCTCCAAAGCTTCTAAAATTTTGAGAAGTCGCTCGGCGATGGTTCAGTTGATTACTTATGCGGTGGTAGAGCGAATTAAAGAGGTGTTTAAAGGTAGTGAAGCTTTGCTTTTTGGAGCAGGGAAGTTTATGATTTTGGCTAAGAATGAAGAGAGCGAAAAGCTAAAAGTTATTCAAAAAGAGCTAGATAGCTATTTTTTAGAGAACTTTTTTGGTCAAAATGGGTTTATCTTATCTTCTCAACCTACAAAAGCAGAGAGACTGCTTAATCAAAAAGATAGCATGAAAGATGATTTAGATGCCTTAGGGGCTGATAATGATAGCAAGAAATTAAATAAGTTTGACCTTTTAAATGTAGAAGATGATGCAATTTTGATTGACCCATTTAAAGAGGCAGAGATAAATGATAATAATAGTTGTAAATTTTGTAATAAGAGAATAGTTGATAGTGAGTTAGAAGAGGATGCTTGTCCAATCTGTTTTAATCAGATTAATTTGGGCAAAAAACTTACTACTCATGACTATATCAATATTATTGGATTTGGACGACTCTCTCGTCATAAGAAGATTGATAAAAACTTGATAGAGATAATCAAATTGGGTAAGAAGAGCTATTATGCTAGATTTAGTAAATCTTCTAAACATTTCTCTTGGGGTAAGACTTTTGATATTTCAACTAAACCTTATGATAAAGAGACAGATAAGTGGTCATTAAATTCTTATGTACCTAAAGATAAAGAGAACAAGATACTAGATTTTTCTAGTTTAGCAGAAGGTAGCTCGGGACTTATGGCACTAAAAGCTGATATAGATAAATTGGGTGATACTTTTAGAGAGTTCTACAAAGAAGATTTTAGAAAGTTCAATAGATTGTCTCGTGAAGTAGAGTTCTTTTTCTCTGATTATATTACCTCGCTATTAGAAGATAAAAAAGTATATACAGTTTTTGCAGGTGGTGATGACCTCTTTTTGATTGGAGAGTATAGAGAGATAGTTGATTTAGCCAAAGAGATACGAGATGAGTTTTATAATTTTTCTCTAAATAAAACGACTATCTCTATGGGGCTGGTGATGTTTAAGCCCTCTACACCTATAACTTTTGTTTCAGATATGGCAGACAAAGCAGAAAAGAGAGCTAAAGCTGTTTTGAGAGATGAAGATAAACAAAAAACTAAAGAGGAGATAAGTAAATATGGTCTTGATAGAGATGGTATAGATATTTTTGGTGTCTCTATGAAATATGATGAGTTTATTGCTATCGAGAAAGATTTTAAAGAGGTGACGGACTTTTTAGAAAAAGAGCGTGATGATAAGACAGCTCTATATTATAGACTTATTGAACTTTGTGATATGAGAGAGAATATTAAAAATGATATACGCAATGCAATGTGGAAGTCAAAGCTAAATTATCTCTTTAGACGCAATGTGAAGCGAGAAGATAATGATAGTAGGATTTTTACAAAGCTAAGTAACTTAATTGAAAAGGGAGAGAAGTTTAAACCCTCTATCTTTTTGAAAATTTATAATAATCGAGATAAGGAGAAAAACAGTGAAAAAATTGGTTGAAAATATTTCTTTTAAAGAAGAAGATGGACAGTTAGAGGAGTTATTTGGTAACAGAGCAGAATTAATGGCAAAGCTTTTAAATGATAAAGATAGAAGGGGAGATAAATATTATAAACCTGATATATCAACAACACAGTATCGAAAATTTTATGAAAAAATTTTAGAGTTAAATGAAAAAGCAAAAGGCTTAGATGAGATTGCTTTTAAAATCAAAGTTTTACCATTTGTCAAGATGTTAAACTCTAAAGTACAATACTCAAAAGAGAGAAAGTACTCTGGAAGTCATTTTGTAGTGTTAATGGAGACCTCTATTAAAGCAGTAAGTTCTGCTCATGAGCTACAGAATTTTAAGTATCTGTTAGAGTCAATTATCGGTTATATGCCAAAAAAATAAGGAGAAGAAGATGGAAATAGTAAAAATAGATGGTTTAGAGAAATTAAAGTTAATAACAGGTCTTCATATTGGGGCAAGTGATGACAGCATGAAGATTGGTGGGGTTGATTCACCTGTTATTACACGAGAGGTTTTAGCCAATGATGAGGGAGAGGTTAGCTTTGGTGGTAAAAATAAGATTATTGAACCTTATATTGCAGGAAGCTCTATCAAGGGTAAGGTTCGTTCTCTTTTAGAGCTTTATTTTAGATTGATTGACCCGACTGAATCTGATGAGAAAAAACGGGGAATACCGATTAACAGTAAAGCTACTTTTGGAGAGAAGAGAAAAAGAGATTTAATTATTAAACTCTTTGGAGAGGGTTCAGAGTTCAAAAAATCGAGCGAAGATTTTAATGTAACACGGGTTATTTTTAGAGACTGTTTTATTACTAATGAGATTAGAAAAGCAACTATAGATAATAGAATAGAACTGTTTGAAGAGAAAGCTGAAAACGTTATAGACAGAGCCACGGGAGCGACCAGAAATGGTGGACTACGACACATTCAAAGGGTTGTTTCTAGTGTGGAGTTTGAGTTTGATTTGTCTATTCGAGTATTTGATGGAGAAGATAGAGAGCTGTTTGAAAACACCATTCTATTGGGTCTAAGACTATTAGAACTTGATGCACTTGGAGGAAGTGGAAGCCGTGGGTATGGTAAAGTTGAGTTTCAAGATATTAAAGACTCTATCGAAACATTAAGAGATGCTGTAGAAGATGGGCTTCAAAATGAGACTCATTAAGCTAAAGATAACACCTCTTAGCTCGTTTGTAACTTTTCCAAAGGGAGATACACTCT
>Ga0256843_1000573_pt1 | contig 31250 bp, 30 predicted proteins | sample AlvinellametaG_FD_191572 | JGI IMG/M metagenome (GOLD analysis project Ga0256843, IMG submission 191572) | Pompeii worm associated microbial communities from hydrothermal vent at the East Pacific Rise, Pacific Ocean - Alvinella | ecosystem: Host-associated > Annelida > Integument > Unclassified ...
TTTTTATAAAAAATTAGATGAGACAAAAGATGAATTACCTCATGATAAAAGTGAAGCAGATGAATTTGGGATTGAACTTAAAAAAGAGTTTGATGAATATCCTGCTATGATAAAAGGTGCAAGAGTTGCATTTTTTTGTGATTTTTTCCAAATAGTTGAAATAGGTGGAAAAACAATTCCTACTATTTTAGAGATTAAAAAAATGTATATTGATGATAAATTACTTACAGATAAAGAAAATATCAAAATAAACTTTAATGATGCACTTGCAAGAGTAGGTGCAAGCTATGCAAAAATAGGAGAATCTCTAAGTGTATAATGAAAAAAACAAAGAAATTATAATTTTTTTTCTTTGTTTAAGCTTTTTTTAAGGTTTGTTTTTATATAATTTCAGTCCACAAAGTAATCCCCGATAGCTCAGCGGTAGAGTAGGTGGCTGTTAACCACTTGGTCACTGGTTCGAATCCAGTTCGGGGAGCCATTTAAACTTTCCAAATAAAAATCAAAAATTATATTTCCAATGGTTTAAAATCATTAACTTCTAAACAAGCATTAATACATCTATTATTATTTATTTGATATGAATGTGTATGTCCATGTATATTTATATCACAATTTAAACTATAAAATAAAAACTCTAAAATTTCAGTAATTGGTTTATATTTTTCATCATAAGGATTATCATTAAATATAGGATAATGAGAAAATAGTATTCTTTTATTGTTTATATCTTTGATTAAACAAGCAGTTTTTGCTAATATATTTGGATTAAATCTTTTTAGTTGGTTATTAATATTATGATCTACTTCTATTTGTATATCTTCTATCACTTTCCAGCCAATACTTTTATAAAAATCAATATGTATTTTTTTATCATGATTTCCTATTATAAGGGTGAAGTTTCCGTTTAATTTTTTTGCATATTTATATCCATCTTTAAAGGCAACATCTCCTAAATGTAAGACATTATCATTTTTATTTATTTCTAAATTTAGTCTATCTACTAAAAAATTATCAAAATTTTTATATCCTTCCATTTGCATTTTTTCTATTCTTTTTGGTTCGTGTTTTAATAAATTTGTATGACAAAAATGGGTATCAGCTATTATTTTCATAATAATCCTTAAGATAATGTGTATTTATTATATTAAATATTTTCATATAGGTAATATATTTTGGCTATAATTTCATAAAAAAGGTTTTATTTTGGCATATATCGAAATAAATAAAAACAATCTTTTATATAATTTGGATTTAATACAAAAAACTACAAATACTGAAATTTTAGCAGTGATTAAAGATAATGCTTATGGGCATGGGATTTTAGAAATAGCTTCAATTTTAAATGAAGCAGGGATAAAAAAAGTATGTGTAAGAAATAATTTTGAAGCTAATTTAGTAAAAAAATATTTTGAAGAGATTTTAGTGTTTTTTCCTACTTTTGAATACAATTCTGCTAATGTAAGCTATACAATAAGCGATATAAAACAGCTAAAAAGAGCAAGACATAAAAAAATACATTTAAAATTTGATACTGGTATGCATAGAAATGCTTTAAATATGGATAATATAGATGAGATTTTAGAATTAGCATTTTCAAAATTTGAAGTAAGGGGAGTTTTTAGTCATTTTTGTTGTAGTGATGAGTTTGGATGTGATACATTTATTCAGCTTGATAGATTTAAAAAGATTAGAAATAAAATAATAGATTTTTGTAAACAAAATGGATATGAAATACCAAAATTTCATTTAGCAAATTCAGATGCAATATTTAAATTAAAAGATTTTAGTATATTTGATTATGTAAGGCCTGGAATAGCGATGTATGGTGGCTTAAAACAGACTAAACCTGTAATGAGTTTATGGGGTGAAGCTATAAAGGTACAAACAATTTATAAAAATGAAGCAGTAGGTTACAATAAAAAATATATGTTTGATAAAGATACAAAAACAACTCTTATTGATTTAGGATATAGTGATGGAATACTATATTTTGATAAAGAATTACAGCTTAAAGATACAATAGCTGTAGGTAAAATATCTATGGATTCTATGACGGTTATAGGTGAATATAAAAAAGTATGTATTTTTGATGATGTAAAAGAATTTATTAAAAATTATCCATATACGATAACTTATGATGTGCTTACAAAATTAAAAAGTTATATAGAAAGAAAAATAGTATGAGATTATCTGTAACACAACTAAACAATCAAATAAAAGCATTAGTAGAAAACCATTTTGAACTTATAGAAGTGGAAGCTGAAATATCTCAAGTAACTTACCATCATACAGGGCATATATATTTTAGTATAAAAGATGAAAATAGTATGCTTAGTTGTGCTATGTGGAGAAGTAGTGTAAGAAATCTAAAATTCAAACTTGAAGCAGGGCAAAAAGTTATAATTTATGGAGCTTTAAATGTATATACTCCAAGAGGGGAATATAAACTAATAGCACATAAAATAACACCAAGTGGAGTAGGTGATTTACAATTCGCATATGAACAACTTAAAAAAGAACTTTTAAACAAAGGATACTTTGCACCTGAGATTAAAAAACCTCTTCCTAAATTTCCTATAAATGTAGCGATAATCACAGCAAATCCTAGTGCAGCTCTTTCAGATATGCTTAAAATTGCATCAAAAAGATGGCCTTTAGTGAAATTTTATATTTATAATTCTCTTATGCAAGGAGAAAATGCTAAGTATGATGTAGCTAGAAATATAGAATTAGCAGATAAAAACAATCATGAAGTGATAGTAATAGCTAGAGGTGGTGGAAGTTTAGAGGATTTATGGAGTTTTAACACTATTGAAGTTGCTGAAGCGATATATAAAGCAAAAACACCTATAATCTCAGCGATAGGGCATGAAGTAGATGTGATGATAAGTGATTATGTAGCAGATGTAAGGGCTTCTACACCAAGTAATGCGATGGAGATATTACTTCCAGATATGAATGAGCATCTTTTTATGATAGATGATATGATGAAACATTTTGATTATAAAATAGAGCATATATTACATAAAAAAACACAAGAGCTTGTAAATATTCAAAAACTATATCAGATAAATTCTATAGAATCACAATTTAAAATGAAATTTGAAGAGTTAAATGCTATTAAGCTTAATTTTAATTCAAAAATAGAAAATATACTAAGAAAAAAAGAGCTTGAAATACCTAAAGAGGAACAATTTAATAATAAAATAGAAAATTTATTAAAGAAAAAGACAATTTTATTAGAGGAATTAGATGATTTTGATTATAAATTAAAATTAATGTTTAGTAAAAAAGAGAATGAATTAGAAAGTCTAAAACAAAGCTTTGAGTTATCAAATCCAGAAAAAAGAGAAAAGAGAGGATTTGTAGAAATTACAAAAAATAATCAGAAAGTTGAGTTAGATAAGTTACAAAAAAATGATAATGTGGAATTAAGTAATACTAAAACAAAATTATTAGCTAAAATTTTATAGATTTTTACTATTGTAACCAAAAAGAGTTATAATAAGTGAGCAAACAAACAAATATTAAAGGGGTGTTTAGATTATGAAATTTTTTTTATTATTGATTTCTTTTATATATTTGTTCGCTTATGAAAATGTAACTGTACAGTTAAATTGGAAATATCAGTTTGAATTTGCTGGTTTTATAATGGCAAAAGAAAAAGGATTTTATAAACAAGCTGGGTTAAATGTAAAACTAAAAGAAATAGATAAAAATATTGATGTTGTTGATTATGTATTAAAACATGAAAACACATATGGAGTTGGAGATAGCTCATTGATAGATTCTGCTTTGCATAAAAGAGCTATAGAACTTTTAATGCCTATTTATGATCATTCTTTATATGTATTAGCTGCTGTAAATATTCCAGAATTTAAAACATTACAAGATATTAAAAAACATGATGTAATTATGGATCAATTTGCTATTAAAAGCCCAGCAATTTTGGCTATGCTAAAAGCACAAAAAATAGATATTAGTACATTGAATATAAAACAAATGAATTATTTTGAAGATATTAATAAATCAGGTGTGTTTGCTATTTATGAATCAAATAAATTATATGAACTTCAGAAATTAGGAATACCATATAAGCTATTTAAACCTAGTGATTATAAATTTGATGTATATGGTGATATATTTTTTACATCTAGACAAGAATATAATAATCATCCAACTCGAGTAAAAAAGATGATAGATGCTACAAAAAAAGGTTATATTTATGCTTTTAATCATATAGATGAAACTATAAATGTGATCTTAAATAAATACAACACTCAACATCTAACAAAAGAAAAACTTTTATTTGAAGCAAAAATATTAAAAAAATATTTGAGTAAAACATTTACTTTTGATACAGAAAGATTAGATCATATTGCTAATATTTATATTTTAGTAGAGGGTGTAAGACATGTGAATTTAAAACATTGTCATAAGAGTTTATACAATTCAATTTATTATTATTTAAAATTTACTAAAAAAGAGCAAGAATTTATAAAAACACATACAATACATGCAATTTCGACAGATAGTTGGGAACCTTTTAATTTGATGATAAATGGATCTTTAGGTGGTATAGCTATTGATTATTGGAAATATATTAAAAGTGTGGCAAAAATAAAATCTACTTGTACAGTAGTACATCAATGGGATAAAGTATTAAATAGTATTAAAGATAAAAAAAGTGATTTAACTTGTTCTACTACTATTACTCCAGATAGAGAAAAATATGCACTTTTTTCAAAACCATATGCAAGTTTTCCTATAGTATTGGCTACTAGAAATGATGTTGGGTTTGTAAATGATATAGAAGTACTAAAAGATAAAACTATAGTAGTAGGAAAAGATTATACTGCTGCAAAATTAATGAAAAAACATTATCCAAATTTAAAATTATTAGAAGTGAAAGATACTAATGAAGCTTTAAAATTAGTAAGTGAAGGTAAAGTCTTTGGAGCTGTAGATATTTTACCAGTTATTGCATATAAAATAAATAAATATAACTATGTGAATTTAAAAATATCAGGTAAAACTCCTTGGACTTTTAATGTAAGATTTATGATTAGAAAAGATTATCCTGAATTGGTGTCTATCATTAATAAAGTTATTGATTCTACACCAAAATCAAAAAGAGATGAAATATATAAAAAATGGATAGCTGTAAAATTTCAAACAGGATATTCAAATGAATATGTAAATAAAATCATTATAGGTATTAGTTTAGTTTTAATTTTAATATTGATTTTAATTATTTATTTAATTAGAAATATTATGAAAAAAACAAAATTAGAAAAAGAGTTAGAAAATTTAGCTACAATAGATAAATTAACATCTATTTTTAATAGATATAAAATAGATATGGCTTTAAATGAACAAATAGAAATAGCACATAGATATAATAGACCAATGAGTGTTATATTTTTTGATATAGATCATTTTAAAAGAGTAAATGATAAATATGGTCATAAAACTGGTGATTTAGTATTAATAGAGCTTGTAAAACTTATAAGTCAAAATATTAGAAAAAGTGATATTTTTGGTAGATGGGGTGGGGAAGAGTTTTTAATCATTTTACCAGAAACTACATTAATACAGGCAGTAAAATTAGCTGAAAAATTAAGAAAGACCGTAGAAGAATATGATTTTGAAGAAATACCATCGATTAATATAAGTATAGGTGTAACTCAACTTCAAAAAGGGGATAATATAACATCTTTAATCACTAGAGTAGATAAATTTTTATATAAATCTAAAGAAAATGGAAGAAACAAAGTTAGTTTTGGTTAGTGGTTTTTCTTCTTTTAATTTTTATTTCATTCAAGAACATTATAATTATATAAAAAAAGGATTTTAGTTGGATTTTGAATATCCTTGGGTGTTTTTATTTTTGATATTATATTTTATTTGTGAAAAATTTTGTCCAGAAAAAAGAATAGCTATATTTTTCCCTCACTTTGAATATACAAAAAGATTAAATAAAGATAATATATTAAAATTTTTTATATTGCTATTTTCTATTTTGGCTTTATCAAATCCATATATTAAAAAAGAGATAGTTCAAATAAATAAAGGTGATGCGATTGTATTATCTATAGATAGTAGTGGTAGTATGTCAGAAAGTGATAAGTTTGAAGTGGTTAAAAATGTAGCAAGTGATTTTATTAAACAAAGAATAAATGATAAATTAGGTCTTGTAGTATTTGGAACAAATGCATTTATTGCTTCACCACTGACTAAAAATAGAGAATTTGTAAGTAAAATTTTATCTAAAATGTATGTAGGAGTAGCAGGTAGAAATACTGCTATTTTAGATTCTTTAGCCCAAAGTATCAGACTCCTAAAGGATTCAAAAGCAAAAACTAAAATTGTTATTTTATTGACAGATGGTATAGATAATTCCTCTAAAGTTTCTTTAAATGATGTCATAAATACTCTAAAAAAATATAACATAAAAGTATATACTATTGGTGTGGGAAGTGATGTTAACTATAGATTATTAGAGTATATATCACAAGAAACAAATGCAAAATCTTATCAAGCGTTTTCTCCTAAAGATATAAAAGAGATTTATAATCAAATTAATAATTTAGAAAAGACAGATATAGAAAATAAAATAATATATAAACAATATTTATATATTTATCCGTTAGGTATGGCTATTTTATTGTTTTTAGTTTATATAGGGAGAAGAAGATGGTAGAATTTTTATATCCTTATAGTTTTTTATTATTAGTTTTTTTAATTTTATTTTTTAGAAAAAATATAGAGTTACAAATTAATCCAAAATTGATAGCTAATAAAACAAATATAAAATTTAAAAAATATATTTTAGCTTTATCATATATATTTTTGGTGATAGCTTTAGCAAGGCCTGTAACGGATAAAAAAGAAATAAATACACATATTAATCTAAAAAAAGTTGCACTTGCATTAGATATATCTAAATCTATGCTAGCAGAGGATGTTTATCCAAATAGATTAACTTTTGCAAAGCATAAGATGGAGCAATTTATAGATAAATTTAATGGTGAAATAGCTATTATGGCATTTAGTGATACAGCCTTTTTAATTTCTCCATATACAAGTAATAAAGAAACATTGAAATATTTATTAAAAAATATAGATACTAGTTATATAACATCTACTGGAACAGATTTTGAAAACCTTATAAAAACAGTAAAAAAAATGGGGTATACAGATTTGGTTGTATTTAGTGATGGAGGAGATGTAAAAAAGTTAAATACTATGGGTATTAATCTATATGTTTTATTAATAGGAAATAAACCAAGTCCTATTAGATTACAAAATGGTAGTTTGCTTTCAAAAAATGGAAAAATAGTAATGGTAAATATAAATAAAAATATATTGAAGTATGCCAAATTTGGAGAAATAGCATCGAATAGTGATAAAGATATAAAAAAATTAATTTCTCAAAATTTTACTCAAGTTGAAAATAATAAAAAAATAACAGTTTATAAAGAATTATTTATATATCCTTTGGCTTTTGGAGTTATGTTATTGTTTTTTGGATTTTATTCAGTTCCTAGGAAAATAGCACCTTTTTTATTGTTATTTACTATTCAAGCAAAAGCTGGAATGCTTGATTGGTATTATATTAATCAAGCAAAAGAAGCATACAATAGTGGTAATTATCAGCAAAGTTATAATTTGTATTCAAAAATAGATAATGATTTTGCAAAATTTGATGCAGCAAATAGTATGTATAAGTTAAAAAACTATAAAAAAGCTTTAGAATTATATAAATCTATTAAAGATAAAAAATTAAAAGAAAAGAGTTTGTATAATATGGGGAATTGTTTTGCAAAGAGTGGAGAGATTGATAAAGCTATTAAAGCTTATGAAGAAGCTTTAAAAATAGATCCAAAAGATAAAGAAGCAAAATATAATCTTGATTTATTAAAAAAACATCAAAAAAATAAGAAGCAAAATAAGTCTAAAAATAATAAACAAAATAAAAAGAAAAATAAGAAGCAAAAACAAAATAAAAATAACTCAAATCAAAAATCTAATAATAAACATCAAGCTAAAGCAAATAAAAATAATAAAAAAGATAATCAACAAGCACAAAATCAAAATAAAGAAAATAGACAAAATAAATCTAAAAATAATAAAAAACAGATGCAAAATAGATTAAAAAATACAAAATCACAAAAACAAAAAAAAGAGATAAAACCACAAGTGATAAAGGTAAAGCCTCAAAATAGTGATGTTTTTAATAAAGTAAAATCACAAACTTTAATGTTGCCTTTAAGTAAAGGAGAAAGTAAAAATGAATGGTAAATTATTTATAATATTAATATTTGTAATAAATTTATTTGCTGTAAGTGTAAATGTAGATAAGCAAAATGTTATTAAAGGTGATAGTGTTTCTTTTTCTATTACAGCAAGTGGAGGTAATGTTGTGTTTCCTGATATAAAAAAAATAGATGGAAATACAATAGAAGCAGTAAGTAGTTCTACAAATATTGTAGGAGTTAATGGAAATTATGAAAGAACTCTTACAAAGACTTATATCTTTACCCCTATGCATTCTTTAACAATTCCATCATATAAAGTTTTAGTAGATGGGAAAGCAGAATATACTCAACCTATTAGAATAAATGTATTAAAAGATTTAAAAACAGATAAAAGTTTTAAATTAGAAGTTAATACTTCAAAAACAGCTATTGTAGGATATCCAAATAAAGTTATTATTAAATTTTATCAAAAAACAAATACAAAGCTTAATAGTGTAGCTTTAGAGATGCCAAAAGGTGACTTTACTTTAAAACAGATAGGAAAAGAGAAAGATTATTATGAAGGTATTTATCATGTAGTTGAGATAAAATATGTAATTATTCCTAAAAAAGAGGGAATTATTGATTTTGATGTTAGATTAAAGCTTGGTTTTGCTACTCAGACAGTAGATGCTTTTGGATTTATTACAAATAGTATGAGATATAAAGTTTTACAAAAAGAGATAAAAATAAAAGCAAAAAAAGTATATGACGGTTTAATAGGTGATTTTAATATTTCTTTAAATGTAGATAAAACAAAGGTAAACGCAAACACTCCAGTAAATGCTACTTTAATAATAGAAGGAGATGGTGATTTAAGTAGTTTAGGTAATATTAAATTAGATATTCCTAATGTGACTGTATATGATAATAAACCTATTATTAAAGATAATAAATATATAGAAAAATATGTAATAGTTGCTGATAATAACTATACAATTCCACCTCTTTCTTTAAGTTTTTATTCTTTAAAAGAAAAAAGAGTAAAGACTATTTCTACAAAACCTATAAATATTATTGTAAGAGCTACTCATATACAAAAACCTTTAATTAAAAAAGAAGTAAATACTACTATAAAAACAGTAGAAAAAATAAAATATAAAATAGATTATAGATTTATAGCAATTGCTTTTATTTTAGGGGGAATTTTTGGATTTTTAATATCTAAAATCAACTTAAAAAAAGATAAATTACCAAAAAACTTATATAATAGCTTATTACCTTACGCTGATAATCCAAAAATTAAAGAGATATTGCATAAATTATATAATAAACAAAAGTTATCAAAAGAAGATAGAAGTTTTATAAAGGAATTTTTAAATGAAAATAAAAGAAGCTATTAAGCTAGGTAATAGAAGTGAAGTGGAATATATTTTAGAAAAAATATTAAATAAAGATAAAATATTTTTACATTTAAATCCAGAATATGAATTTGATGAAAATCAATTTTTAAAAATTATAGAACTTAGAAAAAAAGAATATCCTTTAGAATATATATTTAATGAAGCTTATTTTTATGGTGATACATTTTATATTAAAGAGGGAGTTTTGGTACCTAGAGATGATACAGAACCTTTAATAGATATAGTATTAAAAGAGATTAAAGACTTTAAAAACCCAACAATTGCAGAAATAGGTATGGGAAGTGGGATTATTTCTATTACATTAGCAAAAAGAATTAAAGCAAAGTTTATAGCTACAGATATAAATCCTTTAGCCTTAGAAGTTACATCTAAAAATATAAAAAATCATAATGTGGATATTAACCTATATTTAACAAATTTACTTGATAATGTAAATGAAAATATAGATATTATAATCTCAAATCCACCATATGTGGAAGAAGAATGGGTTTATGAAGCATTAAAGTATGAGCCAAAAGAAGCTTTATTTGCAAAGGACAATGGTACATATTTATTAAAAGAGATTGTAAAAGAGGGAATAAAAAGAGAAGTTAAGATGATTATTTGTGAAATGGGACATAATCAAAAAAAGCTAATGACAAAATTTTTTGATGAAAATGGTATTAAAAACTTTTATTTTTATAAAGATTTGAGTGGGAATGATAGAGGATTTGTGGTAAAATTATAAAAAACGGCATAAGGAATTTTATGAAATTTAAAAAAATAGAATTTTTAAAAGAAGCTTTAAGAGAAGATATTGGAAGAGGTGATTTAGCTAGATTTATAGTAAATGGAGAAAGTGAAGCATATATTAGAGCAAAACAAGATGGAGTTTTAGCTGGAGTAGAGTATGTAAAATATATAAATGAAATTGCAAATATTGATATAAAATTTTTAAAAAATGATTCTGATGAAGTAAAAGTGGGTGATGTTATTTGTGAGCTAAAAGGAGATAGTAAAGATTTATTAAGTTGTGAGAGAACTATTCTTGATATTTTACAACATGCAAGTGGAATCGCTACAAATGCTAGAAAATTTGTAAATTTAACTGATAATAAAATAAAAATCCTTGATACTAGAAAAACTAGACCACTTTTAAGAGAATTTGAAAAATATGCTGCAAAGGTTGGAGGAGTAACTAATCATAGACTTGGACTTGATGATTGTCTGATGTTAAAAGATACTCATTTAGCATTATTTGGTAGTATTAGTGAAGCTGTAAAAATAGCTAGAGAAAACATCCCTTTTACTACTAAAATAGAAGTAGAATGTGAAACTTATAATATGGCTGTAGAAGCTATGAATAATAATGTAGAGATTATTATGTGTGATAATATGAGTGATATAGAGATTAAAAAAGTGGTAGAGTATAGAGATAATCATGCTACTCAAACTTTAATAGAAGCTAGTGGTAATATTACATTAGATACTGTAGCTAAATATGCTGAACTTGGGATAGATGCTGTAAGTAGTGGAAGTATTATTCATCAAGCTACATTTTTAGATTTTTCTATGAAAATGAGGAGTTAAATTGATTATAGAAGATAGTAGTTTTGAATACGGGCATTTTAGAGGAGAAAAAGCGGATATTAAAGGATTTAAAAAATATATTTTAGATAAATTTAATATAGAGCTTAATCCTTGGGATTTTGTATTAACAAGTGATGAAGCAAGAGAATTAGCTTATACAATAAATCCAAATAAAGGTGTAGTTGAGAGGATAGATAACAACTTTTTAACTTCAAAAATAAGACTAAAAGATGCTGGAATATTAGAACCACTGGATATTTATCAAAAAATGGCAGTATATGGAATGAGTGAAGCTGATGCTACACTTATTACTGGTAGTTTTGGTAGTGGAAAGACACTTTTAGCTACAGCACTTGCACTTTCTCAAACAAATAAAAAAATCTTTATTACTCGTCCTCCTATTGGGATTAGTAGTGCTTATGATATAGGATTTATGCCTGGTGATAAAGATGAAAAAATGCTTCATTGGGCTGGTGGATTTGTAAGTGCTTTGAATTTTATATATAAAAAAAATCCAAAAATTAATTATGATTACATCAAAAATGCTTTGTTTTTTGAAAAGTTTGAACTTATTCCTCTTAATATGATTCAAGGTATTTCAGTTTTAGAAGGGGAGATTTTAATAGTTGATGAGGTTCAGCTTGTTACAAAAGAGTATATGAGTATGATACTTTCAAGAATGAGTAATGGAAGTAAGTTGTTTTTATTAGGTGATTTAAAACAAACTTATAAAACAATTTCAAGAGAAGATTCAGGACTTAATAAATTGCTTGAGATTTTACCACATGAAGCTTTATGTCATGTAGACTTACAAAATATATATAGAAACAAACTTACAGAACTTGCAATGAAGTTACAGGAATAAAAGATGGCTGACGAACAAGAAAAAACGGAAGAACCCACCCCCAAGAAAATAGAAGATGCCCGAAAAGAGGGTAATGTCGCAAAAAGTCAAGATGTTAGTGGTGTTGTGACTTTAATAGTAGGGGTGGTAGTAGTTGTTTTTTATATGAAGTTTTTATTATATAAAATAATGGATTTTTATATTTACTATGTTTCTTTTTTTTCTCATGAATTTACGATAAATGATATAGTATCATTATTTTTTAAATCAGTTTTAGAGGTATTTATATTACTTGCACCATTAGGAATAGCTATTATGCTAGCAGGAGTTTTAGGTAATGTAGCGCAATTTGGGTTTTTATTTACCACTAAAGCAATTATGCCAAAATTCTCAAAAATAAATCCAATTAGTGGACTTAAAAACTTATTTTCTACTAAAAAGCTATTTGAGGGTGTTAAAATGACCTTAAAAGTAGCTATTGCCTTTATTGTAGGATTTCAGTTGTTTTTGAGTTGGTTAAATGAGATTCCAAAGATTGAACTTTTTGATCTTATGACACAAATAAAATGGCTAGCTGATAAAGCTGTTATATTAGCTTTTACTATGATAGGTGTATTTATTGTTTTTGCAGTGATTGATTTTGCTTTTCAAAAGTATCAATATAAAAAATCTTTAAAAATGAGTAAACAAGAGATAAAAGATGAGATGAAAAATTCAGAAGGAAACCCAGAAATTAAAGCAAAAATTCGTCAAATTCAGATGAAAATGGCTCAAAATAGAATGATGGGAGAAGTCCCAAAAGCAGATGTAGTTGTAACTAACCCGACTCATTATGCTGTAGCTATTAAATATAATCGTTCAGAAGATAGAGCACCAAAAGTAGTTGCTAAAGGAGTGGATCATTTAGCTCAAAAAATAAAAGAAATAGCTAGAGAAAATGATGTAATGATAGTAGAGAATAAACCATTAGCAAGACAGCTTTATGCTGAAGTAGAGATAGATGAAGAAATACCAGAAAAACTTTATAAAGCGGTGATAGAAGTACTTGTATATGTATATAAAACAAAAGGAAAAAATTTATGAAAAAAATAATATTTTTAATACCAATATTTATATTTGCAGAAAGTTTTAATGATTTAAAAAATGATATTGTAAATTCATTTAATTATAAAATAGCTAAAAAAAAGGTGAAATTATATAAAGAGAAAGTACAATTATTAAATTCTAAAAATTATGGTGATTTGAAAGTAAACTATCAGGGAATATATTTTTTTGATCAACCATATGTAAATACTCAAACAGCAGTAGCTGTGGTAAATAATCAACTTATATATAAAGATATAGAAGTAAATACAGCAGATAAATCACATTATATTGGGGAAATAAAATACTCTTTTCCTATATTTAATAAAACATTAAATAGTAACATTAAAAAGTCAAAAATAGAGGTTATAAAACAACAATTAGAAGTTGAAAATGTTAAAAGAATATTATTTTTAAAAGCTACTAGATTATATGCACAAATATATGGAGTAAATCAAAATATTAAAGCATTACAAGTTGCAAAACAAGCTTTGTCTGATTCTAAAGAAAAAGCTAAAGCATTATATGATTCTGGGCTTTTAGATAAATCTAATTATGATGATATTAATGCTAAATATTATGAAATTATTGCTCAAATTGAGGATTTCAAATCAAAGAAAAATAGTTTATTATCAACTTTGAGTTATTTATTAAATAAAAAAATTACAAAAATTGATGCTTTAAATATAGATGATAAAAATTTTGAACCAAATTTTGAAAATAGAGCTGATATAAAGATTATTAAAAAACAATTAGATTTATCAAATCAAGATATAAAAATAGCAAAATCAAATTATTACCCTGAAATAGGAATTCAGATAGCTTTAAAAAGAGAATCAGATAATCTTGGATTAAGTAATAATGAGTATTCTAATTTAGATAAAAGTTATATAGCTATTGGTATAAGTTATAATTTTGATACTTCAAAAAAACATAAATTAGAAATGGCAAAAATAGCAAAAAATATTAACTTAATGTTTTATACAGATTATTTAAATAAAATTAAAACCGAATATAAATCTGATTTAAATATAAAAAAAGCTCTTTTTTATCAGTTAAAATCTATAAAAGAAGAGATTAAAGCAAGAGAAAGTTATTACTCATATATTAAATCAAAATTTAATGAGGGATTAGCAGATAGTACAGATTTAAATAATGCTATTGCAAAATTAGCTCAAAGTAAAGCAAAAAAAGAATATATAAAATCAGAGATTTTCTTTTTGAGTGAAAAACTAAAAGTTAATGGAGGAATTGATGTATTTAGTAAATGAAGAAAGATTAAATAAAATGAAAAAAATACTTTATTCAAGACAAAAAGATCTATTAGTTTTTATGGATAATGTATATTCAAATCATAATCTCTCAGCTATTATTAGAACGGCTGATGCTGTAAATGTAGGAAAAGTGTATTATAGACATGAAAAACAACAAAAATTAAATGATAATATTACTATGGGTGCTCATAATTGGGTGTTTAATGAATATGTAGAAGATATAAATGAATTTTATGAAAATATGAAAGATTATCAGATAGTAGTTACTGCATTAGATGAAAATAGTATTGATTATAAAGAGGTGGATTATACAAAACCTACATTGATTGTTTTAGGAAATGAGCTTGAAGGTGTAAGTAAAGATAGCTTAAAACATGCTACAAAAAAAGTTATAATACCTATGAAAGGGATGACTCAAAGTTTAAATGTAAGTGTAGCTAGTGGAGTTATATTGTATGAAGCTATGAGACAAAGAGAAGCTAAAAAAATGTATGATATTATTCAACTTGATGATGAAACTATTAAAAATACCTTAAAAAAATGGGGGTATGATGATATAATTGCAAAAGAATTAAAAAGACCTAGACAAAAACAATATAAAGATGGTAGAGTAGAATGGTTAAATAAAAAGGATAAAAATGTATAAACAAATTTGGAATAAAATAAAAGAAAGTGATAATATAGTATTGATTTCTCATGTAAATCCAGATGGAGATGCACTAGGAAGTAGTCTTAGTATGTATAATATTTTAAAAAAAATGGGTAAAAATGTAAGTATTGTAAATATGACAGATTTAGCTAGCTATTTAGATTTTTTACCTAATTATGATAAAGTAAAAAAGCAATTACCCAAAAAAATTGATTTAATGATTAGTTTTGATTGTGGGAGTTTTGATAGACTTGGAATAGAAGAAAAACCAAATTTTTTAATAAATATAGACCATCATATCTCAAATACAAATTATGGTGATATAAATTTGATAGAAGATGCAGCGTCTACTTCTCAAGTAGTTTTTAATATTTTAGAAGCAAATAATATAGAAATAGATAAAGATAGTGCAACTTGTATATATACAGCATTAGTGACTGATACAGGTAATTTTCAATATGAAAGTGTTACATCTGAAGTGTTTAGAATTGCAAGTGAACTTGTAAAATGTGGGGTTGAGCCAGATTTTATATCAAAAATGCTTTATGAAAGAGATAGACTTTCTCGTCTTAGATTTTTAGCTAAAGCATTAGACACTTTAGAGCTTTCGTTAGAAGGAAAAGTAGGAATAGTTGAGGTTACAAATGAACTTATGGCAAAAACAGGAGCTATTAAAGATGATACAGATGGGCTTGTAAATATGGTAAGAAAGCTTGAAACTGTAGAAGTAGCTATTATGCTTAGAGAAGAAGAAAATGGAGATATTAAAGTTAGTTTAAGAAGTAAAAACTATGTAGATGTTAGTAAAATAGCAGTAAAATATGGTGGTGGTGGTCATATTAGAGCAAGTGGTGCTACTATTTCAGGAAAAAGTTTTAGTGAAATTAAAGATATGTTAATTCAAGATATAAAAGGAGCATTATGAAAAAGTTTATAGGTTTTTTATTTTTAGCAGTTATTATAGGAATTCCAGCATATATTTATATGTCACCGACATTTGAAAGAGTTCCTCCTAAGATTACATTTAATCATGGAGATTATTGGAATTTAAGAGATAAATTAGAAATTAATATTAAAGATAGTAGTGGGCTTAAGTATTATAAAGTAACTATGATTAATGATGGTAAAGCAAAAGTTTTAAAAGAGGAGGAATTTTCTCCAAATGATACACAAAAAGATGTGAAAATAAATATTAAATTACCTGAATTTTATCCTATAAAAGGGAAATTAGTTACTTTAAAAGTAGAAGCAATAGATGGTTCAAAATGGAATTATTTTGCAGGAAATGAAGCAAAAAAACAAAAAGAATTTTATATAGACACTATATCACCTACAACAGAAGTTATCAATAATAACTATGCAATGAAAAGAGGTGGAAGTGGTATTGCTATTGTAAAAGTAAGTGATGATAATCTAAAAGAAGCATATATTAAAGTAAGTGATTCAGAAAATCCTGATAATTTTATAAAATTAAAACTTACTCCTTTTTATAAAAAAGGATATTTTATATCTTTATTAGCATGGCCTTATAGTTTTAAAGGATTTAATGCAGAATTAGTTGCTATAGATAAAGCAAATAATATTTCTACTTCACATATCCCTATGAGATGGAAAAGAGCTTGGTATCCAAAAGCTAAGATTAAAATTAGTAAAGAGTTTATAAAAGTAGTAGCTATTCCATTACTTCAAAAAATGGGAATGGATGTTCCAAATAATCCTATAGAAATATTTAAAGAAGTTAATGAAAGACTTAGACAAATTAGTGAAAAAAGATTATATAAAATTACAAATGTTATTTTAGATAAAAAAATAAATAGTTTTTATTTAAGACCTTTTAAACCTTTAAGAAGTTATGCAAAAAAAGCAAGTTATGGAGAGATGAGAACATATTATTATAATGGAGAAAAAATTAGTTTTGCTATTCATAAAGGCCTTGATATAGCTAGAATTGCTCATAGTAAAATTTATGCGTCTAATTCAGGAAGAGTTATTTTTGAAGGATTTAATGGAATTTATGGGAATACATTGGCTTTATATCATAAATTAGGATTAGTTTCTACTTATTCTCATTGTAGTAGTTTTAATGTAGCAAATGGAGCTAGTGTATCAAGAGGTACATTAATAGCTCATACAGGTGCTACTGGAGCTGTATTTGGAGATCATTTACATTTTGGTATTTATGTTCAAGGTATTCCTGTTGAACCTCTTGAATGGATGGATGCTCATTGGATAAAAGATAATATAACAGGTGTAATAATAAAAGCAAAAAGGGTTATTAATAGATGAAAACAAAACAAAAAAGTGTTAGAATCTTTGAGATAATTACAAATGATTATGAAAAACTTACAAATTTTATAGAAAAAAAAGGAATTTTGCTAAAAAGATTCCTTTTAGTAATCAAAACAGAAAATGAAAAAATAAAAGATTATTTTAAAAACAAGCCTTATGAAGTTAGATTTGTTAGACCAGATTTTGATGCAAGTGATGAGAAAATTGATATTGATGAAGACTCACAAGTTAAGGTAGTTGAAAAGATTATTAAAGTTCCTGTAGAAGTAGAAAAAATAGTTGAAAAAGATGTGGATTCGACAAAAACAGAAATTTTTGATAAAATTATACGAAGCGGATTTGAGATAAATAGTAAAAATAAATTAATTTTTCTTGATAGGATAAATGCTGGTGCTAAAATATATTCTGATTCTGAAATAGAATTATTTGGAGAGGTTTTTGGTACAGTTATTTGTAATGGTAATTATATGATAGTAAAAAAGGCTCAAAAAGGGACGATTATATTTAATAATGAGGAATTACCAGAAATTACAAAATTATCGTTTATTTCAAAAGAGGGTATAAAGGAAATATAATGAAACAAAGAACATTAAAAAAAGCAGTAGAAGTAGTAGGAATAGGTCTTCATAAGGGGGTTCCTGTAAAATTAAGATTAGAGCCACTTGAAGAAGATATGGGGATTGTTTTTTATAGAAGTGATAAAGGTGTATCAATTCCTTTAAGTAAAGATTATGTAGTTGATACTCAAATGGCTACAGTTTTAGGTAAAAATGGTGTGGTTATTTCTACTATTGAGCATTTAATGAGTGCTATTACTGCTTTTGGTATTGATAATTTAAGAATAATTTTAGATAATGATGAAATCCCTATTATGGATGGTAGTTCTATTAGTTTTTGTCTTTTATTAAAAGAAGCAGGAATTGCTGAGCAATCAAAAAATAAAAAGTTTTTAAAAATAAAAAAAGAAGTAATGATAGAGATGGATGGTAAAATGGCTAAAGTATCTCCAAATGACACTACTTCTTATGCTTTTGAGATTAATTTCCCTCATCCAGCGATTGGTAGACAATATATGAAATTTGATTTTTCTACTAAAAATTACATCGAAGAAATTGCAAAAGCTAGAACTTTTGGGTTTTTAAAAGAGATTCAATATTTAAGAAGTAAAGGTTTAGCTCTTGGTGGAAGTTTAGAAAATGCAATAGTATTGGATGATAAGAAGATTTTAAATGAGAACTTAAGATATAATGATGAGTTTGTAAGACATAAAATTTTAGATGCAATAGGTGATATGAGATTACTTGGATATAACTTTATAGGTTCTTATGAAGCGGTAGCAAGTGGTCATCATTTAAATCATTTATTAACAAAAGCAATTTTAGCTGATGCTACAAATTATGAATTAGTTGACATTCCTACAACTTCGAAAGAGTTTAGTATTGCTACAAGCTATTGATATTGTACTTCTTCCTATTTCTAAACCTATTAAAGTAGGTTTATATAAGGAAGGAAAGCTTTTTGAAATAATAGAAAGTGAAGAGATGACTAGTGATTTTTTACCAAAATTTTTTAATGATATATTAAAAAAATATGAAGTAAAAAATATTATTTATACTAATGGTCCAGGTAGTTATATGGCTATAAAACTTACTTATATTTTCTTAAAAACCCTACAAATTACTAAAAATATAAATATCTTATCTCAAGATGGATTTTATTTTAATAAAAATTTACCAATAAAAGCGATAGGAAATAGATATTTTGTAAAAGAAAATGATACAATTACAATAAAGAGTTCTGATATTGTAGGAGAATTTGAATTACCTAAAGTTTTAGAGTATTCAGATTTTTCTAAAGATATTGAACCAGTATATATATTAAATGCAGTGTAAGGACAAAAATGATTATATCAACACCAGCAACAAGTGCTAATTTAGGACCAGGATTTGATACATTAGGTATATCTTTAAACCTAAGAAATGAAGTTGAGATTAAATTTAGTGAAGTTGAAAAAATAGATATTTATGGTGAAAATGCAAATTATCTAAAAACTTTACCAAATAATATGTTTGTAAATATTTTTAGTGAAGTTTACGAAAATTTAACAGGTCATAAACCAGTATGTAAATATGTTTTTAATAATAAAATTCCTATTTCAAGAGGATTAGGTAGTAGTAGTGCATTAATAGTATCAGCTATTACAGCAGCTTATGAAATGGCTGAAATACCTTATAAAAAAGATAGAATTTTAAATTATGCTTTACAATATGAGCATCATCCAGACAATATCACTCCTGCAACATTAGGAGGATTTTGTGTAGCAAAACTTAAGAAGAATAAAGTATATTTTCTTAAAAAATTTGTGCCAAATTTGGTAAAAGCTGTGGTTGTAATACCAAATAAACCAATTTCAACAAATCAATCAAGAAATACTTTAAAAGAACAATATGGATTAAAAGATATTGTTACTAATATTTCGAGTAGTTCTATGATTACAGCAGCATTTTTTAGTGAAAAATTTGAATTATTAAGAAATATAGTTGAAGATAAAATTCATCAAGAAGGTAGAATGAAATCTGTACCAGAACTTTTTAAAGTAAGAGAAATTGCTTTAAGAGAAGGTGCTTTAATGTCTACTCTTAGTGGAAGTGGAAGTACTTATTTTAATCTTGTATATAGAGATGATGCTTATAATGTGTATAGTGCTTTAAAATCTTATTTTCCAGAATTTAATGTAAGAATATTGAATTTTGATAATTCAGGTGTTAAGGTGTTTCATTGATCATAAGAATGTGTGTTGTATGTAGAGATAGACTATCTCAGCAAGATATGTTAAGATTACAATGTCAAAACAATACTATTCAACAATTTAGTGGAATAGGTAGAAGCTTTTATATATGTAAAGAGTGTATAAATAGTAAAAAATTAGATAAAATTATGCAAAGAATTTGCAAAAAAGATAAAAATCAAATTTTAGAAATAATTAGAAAAATAAAGGAGATGTGATTTTATGAAGATTAAAATTAAAGAAGTAGCAACAGAACTTGGAAAAAGCTCAAAAGAGATTATTGAAGCGTGTAAAGAAATAGGTATTAAAAATGTAAAAGCAGCAACTAGTTCTATTACACCTGAAGAAGCTATGAAAGTGGCAGAGTATATCCAAAATCCTAAGAAAAAAGAGGAAGCTAAAAAGGTAGAAGAAAAAAAAGAATCTACTAAAAAATCTACAAAAACAGAAGAGCCTAAAAAAGAGGAAACTAAAAAAGTAGAAGAAAAAACTGAAGAGAAAAAACCTACTACAAATAGTATAAGAAAAAAAGGTTCTATTAGAATAGTAAGAAAAGCAAAACCAGCTCCAAAAACAGAAGAGCCTAAAAAAGTAGAAAAAAAAGAAGCTCCTAAACCTACTAAGAAAAAAGAAGTAAAAAAAGCACCTGTAAAACCTAAAGATAAGGGTGATGAATTACAAATTAATAGAGAAATTGCTGAAATCAATACTATTGAAGAAAATCAAGTAGAATTATTAGATCTTTCATTTGTTGATATTAAAATGGAACTTGAGGATGATAGACCTAAAAAACCTGCAAATCAAAGACCAAAAAGAAAAACAAATAATAATAGAAAAAGAACTATTACAAAAGAAGATAACAAAAAGAAAAAATATGTAAAAAAAGAGAAAGAACAAGGTACTATTATTGTAGAATCAGAAACAAGAGTTTATGAACTTGCAGATAAAATAGGAAAACCTCTTCAAGAAGTTATTGATAAATTTAGAGAATATGGTGAAGAGCTTGATAAAAATGATTTTATTAATGCTGATTATATTGAAATGCTTGCAGAAGATTTTGGTGTAGATGTAAAACTTTACAATCCAATTGAAGAATTTGATTATGTAGGTAAATATGATGAAATAGTAGATGATGAAAAAGATTTAGTAGAAAGACCACCTATTGTTACTATTATGGGGCATGTTGATCATGGTAAAACTTCATTACTTGATAAGATTAGAAATACTAGAGTAACAGCTAAAGAAGCAGGAGGAATTACTCAGCATATTGGTGCTTATATGGTAGAAAAAGATGGTAAAAAAATCACATTTTTAGATACACCAGGACATGCGGCATTTACAGCTATTAGAAAAAGAGGTGCAAATATTACTGATATAGCTATTATTGTAGTAGCAGCAGATGATGGTGTAATGCCTCAAACAAGAGAAGCAATTAAACATGCACAAGATGCTGGAGTTCCAATTATTATTGCAATTAATAAAATGGATAAACCAGATGCAAATCCTGATATGGTAACGACTCAACTTTCTGAATTTGGAATTATGCCTACTGATTGGGGTGGAGAAAATGAATTTGTAAAAATTTCAGCAAAAACTGGTGAAGGTATTGATGAATTACTTGAAACTATTAATCTTCAAGCTGAAATTATGGAGCTTAAAGCAAATCCAAAAAGAAATGCAAAAGCTGTAGTAATTGAGAGTGAACTTCAAAAAGGAAGAGGTGCAGTTGCAACTGTAATTATTCAAAATGGTACACTTAAAAAAGGTGATAGTGTAGTTTGTGGAACTACTTATGGAAGAATGAGAAGTTTAATAAATGACCTTGGTAAACAAATAAAAGAAGCAAAACCAGGTGAACCTGTTCAGATAGTAGGACTTAATGAAGTTCCAAGTGCTGGAGATTATCTTGTAGCTGTTAAAAATGATAAAGAAGCTAGAAAATATGCTACAGAATGGAAAGATTATTTAACAGAAAAAGAAAGAGGTAAATCAACAAAAGCTACTTTAGAAGATTTACAAAAAATGATGATTGAAGCTAAAATTAAAAAATTACCAGTTATTATTAAAGCTGATGCACATGGTAGTGTAGAAGCTATTAAATATTCTTTAGAAGAGCTTAAAAATGATGAAGTAAGAGTACAAGTACTTGATGCTGGTATTGGTGATATTACAGAAAATGATGTAGTTTTAGCAGATGCTGGTGAAAATAAAGCTATTATTGTAGGATTTAATGTAAAAGAAACTCCAGATGCAAAAAGAAAAGCAAAACAAGTTGGAATTGAGATTAAAATATTTGATATTATTTATGAATTAATTGATTTTGTAAAAGAAAGATTATCAGAATTATTATCACCTGAAATTGTAGAAGAAGTAGTAGGTAAAGCTGAAGTAAGAGCTATATTCCCTACAAAAACTGGTGATAATGTAGCTGGATGTATGGTAATGAATGGAGTTGTTTATTCTGATGCATATGCTAGAGTTATTAGAGGTGAAGATATTATTTATGATGGAAAAATCTCATCACTAAAAAGATTTAAAGATGATGTAAAAGAAGTTACAAAAGGTAATGATTGTGGTATAATGATTGAAGGATTCAATGATTATAAAGAATATGATGTTCTTGAAATTTATAAAAAATCAGAGAAAAAGGCTGAATTTAAATGAGTGAAAAAAGTATAAAAGTTCAAAGAAAAGAGTCGATTTTAGTAGAATTACTAAATGAGGCTTTTTCTACTTTAAATGATAGTAGAATTAATTCATTACAAGTTTTAGATGTAGTTTGTAGTAAGGGTGCAAGTGATGCTAAAGTATATCTTGAAAAATCAATTCTTACAAAAGATGAACAAAAAGAGGCATTAAAACTTATAAAAAAAGCTAATGGATTAATATCTAGATATTGTTTAGAAAGTACTGGATGGTATAAAGTACCTAGGTTTACTTATACATTTGATGAACTTCTTGAAAAAGAAAATAAAATGGAAGAGTTATTTGAAAAGATAAAAAAATGAATGAATATATAGAGCTACTAAAAAAATATAATTTGTCATTTTCAAGAGAACTTTTTTATATTATTTTAAATTGTATAGATCATAATATAGATACTTTTGAAGATTTGATATCTTCTTATAAAGATAGAAAAGATTTTGAAGAATTAAAAGAAGTATATAAAAAGTTTTATGATTTTATGATAGATTATTTTCATTCTATGGATGTAAATAAAGATATGATGTTACATCATAAAGTGATTACTTTAGTAGATACTATTTTAGAAAATGACACAACAGAACTTCAAAAAGAGTTAAAAATGTTTATTTCTAATGTTATTGATATTATTTTTGTAAAATATCATTTAAATATAACTCCATTTAATTCTAATGAAGAAATAAAAAAATATTTATTATCTAAAATAAAAGATGAAAGAATTGTTGATTTATTAGTTTTATTACTTTTAGCTGATACAAGCTTAACGAATAAAGAAGTAGCAAATATACCAGAAGAAGAATTTGAACATATTATTAGTAGTATAATTTTAATATCAATTTATATTTGTAAAGGTGAGAAATGAGAGAAATTATAAAACAAATTGTAGAGGATAATGGATTTAGACTTTATGATATTGAAAATGTAGAAGAAGATGGACATAAATATTATAGAATTTATATTCAAAAACAAGATGGTAGTAGTGTAAACCTTGATGAATGTGCTGAGATTAATAGAATTATTTCTCCTATTTTTGATGTTGAGTATAATACAGATGATGCATATTTTCTTGAAGTGTCTTCGCCTGGAATTGAAAGACCTCTTAAAACACCTGAGCATTTCAAAATGTCAATAGGTGAAAATGTAAAGTTAAAACTTGATGATGGAAGTAAAATTATTGGTAAACTTCAAGATTTTGATGAAGAAAAGCAAAGAATTAATGTAAAAAATAAAATTATTCCTCTTGATAAAATAAAGAAAGCAAGAACATATTTTGAATGGAAATAGATTATCTTAAATTAGCTATTGATGAAGCTTGGAAGTATCAATTTCTTACATACCCAAACCCTGCTGTGGGTTCTACTCTTATAATAAATAATCACATTTTTGTAAATGCACATAAAAAAGCTGGAAATCCCCATGCTGAAGTGGAAGTACTATGGGAAGCTTTTAGTGCTTTTCATGCTACACCAAACTTAAAAACATCACAAGAAATTCATGAATATTTAATTCAAAATCATAATAATTTTTTTAATAATTCTATAATGTATGTAACTCTTGAGCCATGTAGCCATGTAGGTAAAACTCCATCTTGTGCAAATTTACTAACTATACTAAAACCAAAAAAAGTAGTAATAGGGTGGCTTGATCCTATTTCAGAGCATAGTGGTGGTGTAGAAATGCTTAAAAAGGCTGGAATTGAAGTAGAGATAGTAAATGATAAAAGGTGTTATGATTTGATTGAGCCATTTATAAAATGGCAAAAGAGATTTATATTTTTTAAATTTGCTTTTAGTTTAAATGGAGTATATACTGGTGGATATATAACTAAAGAATCATCTCTAAAGTGGGTGCATAAAGTAAGAGATAAATTAGATTTAATCGTAATAGGGGGTGAGACTATTAGGACTGATAGACCTACGCTTGATGCAAGACTGATAGATGGAAAAGCACCAGATATTTTAATATATTCAAAGAATAAAGAGTTTGATAAAACAATACCTCTTTTTAATGTAAAAAATAGAAAAGTGTATATAAGTGATAATTTAGATATTTTAGATGATTACAAATTTATAATGATAGAAGGTGGAGAAAACTTATATAAACACATAAAAGATAAAGTAGATTGGAAAGTTTTTATGATAAATAAAAATAAATTTATAAACAGAGATAATTTTAAAATTAATGATGAATTTGATACAATTTATACAAAAATAGAAGAAGATATTACTATATTTACAAAATAGTTTTTTTAAATTTAAAGGTAATGTATGAAAAATGTAGAAATATATGAAAAATTAGCAAAAAAGTATGATGTAGCTACAAAAGTAGTTTCTTTTGGAATAGAAGAATTTTGGAGAAAAAGTTTTGTAAAAAAGATAAAAAAATATATAAATAATGGTGTTTTATTAGATGTGGCTAGTGCTACTGGTGATATGGCTAAAGCACTTGATTTTGATAAGATGTATTTGCTTGATCCAAGTTCTGAGATGAATAAAATAGCAAAAGAAAAATTAAAAGATAAAAATGTAGTATTTATAGAAGATTTTGCAGAAACAGCAAAACTTGAAGAGAAAGTGGATATTATTACAGCATTTATGGCTGTTAGAAATTTTGATGATATGGAAAAAGGGATTAAAAATTTAACAAATTATTTAAAGCCTGGAGGATATTTTGCTATAGTAGAACTTACAAAGAGTGATTCTATTTTATTTAAGCTTAGTATGTTTTATATGTCTAAAATTGTGCCAATTATTGGGGGAATTATAACAGGAGAATATGAAACTTACAAAAAATTTGATAAAATGATAAAAAACATAACAGATGAAGATATTATAAAAAATTTGGATGGATATGAGATAGTAGAACATAAAAGATTATTCCCACCAATAGCAAGTTTAATTATAGCGAGGAAGAATGGATAAAGTTTTTGAAATAGAAATTTCTGAAAACATCGAAGTTGTTATTGATTCTAGATTTAAAATGAAAGGTTTTATAGAATTTATTCGTCTTTCATTTAATCGTTTAGAGATTAAAGAAAATGAATATATTATCTATTTTGATAAAGAAAATATCAAAAAACATAAACTTTTATTACAAACTTTGATTAATATGTATAGAAAAATACATAAAGATGAAACTATTTCAAAAAGAATAGCTTTAAACTATAGAAAAAATGTGGTTATTAAAATAAAAAAATATCATGTTTCGTATTCAAATGCTTTAAAAATTAATGTAAGAAAAATATCATCAAAAGAATTTAGTATAGAGTTTGATAGACATATTAAAAGTGTTTATAATTATATAAAAGGATTGTTTTTATTTCATATTTTAGAGATGTATGAAGATAAAATGATAGTATCTTTTAATGAAAATTCAAAAGATATTGTATATGAAATGAGTAAAAAACACTCAATTATGGGATATAAAGTTGATTTTAATATAGATGATAGTGAATTTAAATTTTCTCATAGAAATTATTCAATAGAAGGAAGTTTAAAAGAGTATTTAGCTAAGATTAGAAATGCTTTAGAGATGTTTGGTGTAGATAACATCTATCAGTTTGATATAGTAAAAAAAGAGTACAAAAGACTTGCAAAAAAATATCATCCTGATTTACATTCAGATAAGCCAGAGCTTATTAAAAAAATATATAACAAAAAATTTATGAAAATAAAAGAAAGTTATGAACTTTTAGAGGAATATTATAAGAGTAAAAATGATTAATAAAATATTAAATTCAAACAAATTACTAACAGAAATATACTTTGATTTACACAAGTATTTTGAAACAAAATATCCTAATCCACTAGTATTAATGGAGATAGGAACTTTTTTTGAAGTATATGAATATGATGGAATAGGTAGAGCCAAAGAGATAGCAGAGCTTTTAAATATACAACTTACTCGTAAAAACAAATCAATTACTGATATAAATATAAAAAATCCTCTTATGGCAGGTTTTCCAAATCATGCTATTGATAGGTATCTGCAAAAACTTATAGATGAAGAAAAATATACTATTATTTTAATAAAACAAAAAGGCTTACCACCAAAAGTTACAAGATATATTAGTGATATTATCTCACCTGGAGTTAATTTTGAGTATGTAAAAAGTAATGAAAATTTTGTAGTAAGTATAATTATTGAAAAAATAAAAGATATTTATCATATAGGTTATGCAAATGTAGATATTACAACAGGTGAGAGTAATATATTTGAAGCTTATGGAAGTATAGAAGATAAGACATTTGCTTTGGATGAACTTTTTAAACTTATTCAAACATATAAATCTAAAGAGTTTATTTTGACTTTAGATAAAAGTGTAGATTGTGATGAAGTGATAAGATATTTGGAATTAAAAAATATTAATCTTATATATTCAAATAAAAGAATTAAAATAAATTATCAAAATGAATTATTAAAAAAAGTATATAAATTACAAACACTTCTTACACCTATAGAAGCTTTAAACCTTGAGAAATTACCTATAGCAACTGAAAGTATGGCGATTTTATTTGAATTTATAATTGCTCATAATTATAAAGTATTACAAAAAATCAATTATCCAAAAATTATAGAAAATGATAAATATTTATATTTTGGAAATAATCCAATAGCACAGCTTGATTTAAAAGATGTATTAAATTTAATAGATAAGACAACTACACCTATGGGTAAAAGACTTTTAAAACAAAGATTATTTAATCCTATAAAAGATGAAAAAGAGCTTAAAAAAAGATATAAATCAGTTGATTTTATGATAAAAGAGGGGAGTAATTTTGATTTAAATGAAATATACGACCTTGAAAGATTAGATAGGAAAATAAAACTGCAAAAATTACATCCTTTTGAGATAAATTATCTTTATTCATCATTAAAAACAGCTATTAATATTTATCAAAAATTAAATAAAGAAACTATAAAAATAGAAGAATTTTTACATGATATTATTCAAACATTTGATCTAGAAAAATCAGCAAAAGTTATGTATGCAGATATTAAAGAATCTATTTTTAATAAAGGCTTTAATAAAACTTTAGATATTTATAATGAAAGAAAAGAGGCACTTGAAGCTAATTTAGAGAAGATAGCTAAAAAAATTGAGAGTTTTTTTGAGTCAAATATAAAAGTTGGTATTCATGTACTTGAAAAAGAGGGATATTATCTTAATCTTACAAAAACAAGATTTAATCTAATAAAAGAAAAATTTAATGAAAGTTTTATAGAGATTGATGGGAAAAATTATTTTTTTAAAGATTTCAATATAAAAACTCTTACAAATAATGTAAAAATATCTGGAAGTATTATTGATGAGATTAGTGATGAGATGATGGTAGTGAATGGGAAAATAGTGGCTTTAACAAGTGAGCTTTTTATAGAAAAACTTAAAAATTTTGAAAAAAACTACCCATTTTTATTAGAATTATCACAAAAAATAGCTGAAATTGATGTGGCTTTAAGTAGTGCAAAAGTAGCTGAAAAATATAATTATACTCGTCCTAAAATTACAAATAATAAATTAAAAATAAAAGATTTAAGACATCCTTTAATAGAAATAAATCAAGAAAATGGAATTTATGTACCAAATGATATAGATTTTAATGATTATGATGGAATGCTTTTATATGGAATAAATAGTAGTGGTAAATCATCTTTAATGAAAAGTGTAGGGATTGCTGTGATTTTAGCACAAGCTGGATTTTTTGTACCATGTACAAAGATGGAGTTTAGTTTGTATGATTCTATTTTTACTAGAATTATTTCAAAAGACAATCTACAAAAAGGGCTTTCAACATTTGCTGTTGAAATGATGGAGCTAAAAAATATATTTAAAAGAGCGACATCAAATTCTCTTATATTAGGAGATGAAATCTCACATGGTACAGAAACTTTATCAGCTCTTTCTATAGTAGCTGCATCAGTGATTAAACTAGCAAAATTAAAATCAAATTTTATATTTGCTACACATCTTCATCAGCTTGTGTCTTTAGATGATATTACAAAACTAAAAAATATTGTAGCAAAACATTTAGAAGTGTATTTTGATGGAGAAAAACTGATATATAATAGAAAATTACAAGATGGTAATGGAAGCAGTGTATATGGACTTGAATTTGCTAAAAGCTTATATATGGATGAAGAATTTTTAAAAATAGCAAATGATATTCGTAAGAAAGTAACAAATGATTATGATGAACTTGAGTTATTAACAAAGCAAAAAACATCAAAATATAATAAAAATCTTTTTGTTACTACATGTGCTATTTGTGGTAAAGTAGCTGATGACGTACATCATATTAAAGAAAAATCAAAAACAAAAGGGGAATTTATTCAAAATCATAAATATAACCTAATTCCACTTTGTAAAAAACATCATAATATGGTGCATAATGGAAAACTTATTATAAAAGGTTTTATAACTACTGATAGAGGAATAGAGCTTCATTATGAGGAGATGAAATGATAAAATTAAAACATTTAAGAAAATCTTTTGGTAGTAAAGTGGTACTAAAAGATGTGAATTTAGAAGTCCCAAAAGGGAGTACTACTGTAATACTTGGTCTTTCTGGACAAGGTAAATCTACTATTATTAAACATATTGTAGGATTATTAAAACCAGATAGTGGAGAGATTATTGTAGATGGAATAGATGTAGCTACTTGTTCTAAAAAAGAACTTTATGAAACTCGTAAAAAGATTGGATTTTTATTTCAAGAAGGAGCTATGTTTGATAGTATGAGTGTGTATGATAATGTGGCTTTTCCTCTAAGAGAACATACAAACTTATCTGAAAAAGAGATAGAAAAAAAAGTATATGAAAAACTTGATATGGTTGGATTTGATAGTGATAGAGTAGCAAAACTTTATCCACATGAACTTAGTGGTGGTATGAGAAAAAGAGCTGCTACAGCTAGAGCTATTGTGCTTGAGCCAAAGATTATACTTTATGATGAACCAACAAGTGGGCTTGATCCTATTATTAGTGATTTAATATCACAAATGACTATGATGCTTCAAAAAAAACTAGGTGTTACATCTATAGTAATTAGTCATGATTTAAAAGAGAGTTTTAAAATAGCAGATTATGTAGGAATGTTATATGATGGAAAGATTATAGAATTTGCTCCACCACAAGAATTTCAAAATAGTAAAAATGAGATAGTACAGGCCTTTTTAAGAGGTGATAGTACTAAGTTTGATATATAAGCTTCTTAAGGAGATTTAATGAAAAAAGTATATATAAGTTTAATAGCAAGTAGTTTATTATTTGGTTATTATGGTAAAGTAGAACCTTATGAAACCTATAATATAAAAGCTGATGTATCAGGAAAAGTGATTGATGTTAATAAAAGTGCTGAAGCTACATCTTATAAAGGTATAGTAATAAAAATAGATGATTATCAAAATAAAGTAGATTTAAAAAACTTAAAAAATCAGCTTAAGAATTTAGAAACTATTTTACAAGCTCAAAAAGAGATTTTAGAAAAAAAGAAAAAAACATATGAAATATATAAAAATTTAAAAACAAAATCTCAAATGGATAAAGATTTGAAATTTTATGATTATCAAAATAGTTTAATTACTTATAACCAAACAAAAAACAATATTTCAAATATACAGTCTCAAATAGCAAAACTACAAGATACAATATCAAAGAAAACTATTAGATTTAAAAACTATATATATTCAATTAATGTAAATAAAGGGGATTATGTCAATTTTTCTACTCCTATAGCAACTACAATGAAAATAGATAAAGTAAAAATAGATATATTTGTACCAATAAATAAAATAGAATCTATCAAACATAAGATGATTTATATAAATAAAAAAGTAACTAACTTTAAAATAGATAAAATTTATAAAGTAGCTGATAGTAAATATGTAACAAGTTATAAAGTAGAGTTAGTTGGAAATTATCCTGTTATTTCAGATATAGTAGAAGTTACTTTTAAATAAACAACACAAATCTATTTATAAGATTTGTGATAAAGTTTGTTTATTTACAGAATTTAAAATATAATCTATATTATCTATTTTAGTTTTATCACTAAAAGTAACGATAGTAATATTTGGTATTTTTTCTTTTATTTGTTTTGCTGCATCGCTCATATCAATACCATCTATAAAATCATCATCTATAAATAATATATTTTCTTTATTTGTATCAATAGATTTTCCTAGTTCTTTAATATTTTTAATATGATGGATATCTGTATAACCAAATTTTTCTAAATAGTTATTTAAAATATTTGTGTTTAAAATATTTTTTGTAGCAACTATTATATTTTTATTTGGTTTTTTAGGCTCTATTTCTAATTCTAGTTCTAAATCTAAGTCATCATCTTCATTTTCTTGTTGTTTTGAAGCGTATTTTAATTTAT
>Ga0256843_1000574_pt1 | contig 31237 bp, 34 predicted proteins | sample AlvinellametaG_FD_191572 | JGI IMG/M metagenome (GOLD analysis project Ga0256843, IMG submission 191572) | Pompeii worm associated microbial communities from hydrothermal vent at the East Pacific Rise, Pacific Ocean - Alvinella | ecosystem: Host-associated > Annelida > Integument > Unclassified ...
ATTTTTTAATTCTCTGGAAGGTAGAAAACCAAAAATTGAATATCCTCAACTTCCTAAGAGTACTCTAAAAACACCAAAACCTGAGACAGAGTAGTTGAGATTAATATTTTTTTGATATAATTCGCATCGAAAATTGTTGTCTCACCTAAGAGTGTTGCAACGACCCCCATTAGGGGAAGAGCGAAATGCTAGAGCAGGTTAGTTGCCTGACACAAAAACTATTATCAAAGGTACAAAAATGAAAAAAGGTATTCACCCTGAATATAAAGATTGTGAAGTAACATGTGCTTGTGGAAACAAGTTTCAAGTTAGAAGTAATAGAGAGTCAATGACAATAGATATTTGTAATGAGTGTCATCCATTCTTTACTGGTTCTGAAAAAATTGTTGATGCTGCAGGTAGAGTTGACAAATTTAAGAAAAAATACAATCTTTAATCTATTTGTGGGGGAGACCCCACTTTGAATATGCTACGATTTATCCCAACTCCTATTGGAAATCCCCAAGATATTACTATACGAGCTTTAAGAGAGTTTGAAAAAGCTACGCTATTTTTATGTGAAGATACAAGAGAGACAAAACGACTACTCAGTATATTATCTCAAAGATTTGATTTTAGTATGCCTGATGCTGATTTTTTATCTTTTCATGAACATAATGGTAAAGAGAGATTAGTTGAGGTCTCATCACGGATTATAGAAGAAGATGTGGTATATGTGAGCGATGCGGGTATGCCTATCATATCAGACCCTGGTCAGATATTAGTAGAGTATTGTCAACAAAATGGTATAGAGTATGATATTTTAGCAGGTGCTAGTGCAGTAGTAACAGCATATGCAGCTAGTGGATTTGATGAGGGTGAGTTTACATTCTGGGGATTTTTGCCACATAAAGGTTCTAGTAGAAGTTCTCAACTTAGTAGGGTTATGAATAGTAGTATCAATTCTATTTTATATGAAGCTCCTCATAGGTTAGAGAAACTTATAAGAGAGATAGCCTCTATAGACAAGAGTAGGGAGATTTTTTTAGCTAAAGAGCTAACTAAAAAATTTCAAAGATATTATAAAGGCACTACAAAAGAGATATTGGAACAATTAGATAGTATAAATTTAAAGGGTGAATGGGTAGTTGTTATAAAAGCAAAAGAGTCCCAAGAAAAAGCACTCTATTTAGATGATATATTAAATCTTGATATAGCACCGAAAATCAAAGCTAAACTTTTATCCAAGATTACTGACGAAACAACCAAAGAGTGGTACAGTAAAATTATCGAGAAAAAAATTTAAAGCTTTGGTTACAAGAAGTTATCTCAGATTTTAATATCTGAGATAATTTAACTAAGCATCATATACATCAGTTTTATTGAATTTCATAGCTAGAAGAGCATACATATGAACTCTCTTTTTACTTCTATTTGATGAGCCAAGTTCTTCACATACCTCTTTGATAGCAGCATCTAGTTCTGCATCATCATTAGTTAGACCTAGTTTCTTTTTTAAAAAGTTATTTTTAACTCTCTCTAGCTCTGCAGGTTGTCCACATGCTACAGTTTCAGCATCTTTATTATATACAGATGGTCCTAAAGATATTACAACTTTAGTTATCAAATCATCACTAATATTCAAATTTAATTTTTTTGCTTCAGCAATCATTGCTTCTATTTTTTCGTCTCTTTTACTCAAAATATCTTCCTTTTATAATGGTTTTAATGTATATAGAATTTGTTATCTATATACATCAAAATATTATATAATTTTTATTTTACTCTTTTATTGTTTTCATATCTATGATTAATTAGTAATTTACCATCTCTATTATATTTTCTATACCTTCCATGTCTCATATTGTTATAGTACTCAACCTCTAATTGTATTTGACCATTGGTGAAGTATACTCTCTCTATGCCATGTTTTAACCCTTTTTTGTAGTGGGTTTCTCTTCTTAATTTTCCATCAGGATAGTATATACTCTCCAATCCATCTTTTTTATCGTCTTTGTAGTTACACTCCCATTCTAATATGTTGTTTGTATTAAACCATTTTTGCATACCATCTTTGAGTCCATTTTTATAGTTACTCTCCCATTCTATATCACCATTTTCATAGTATTCATAACGCATACCTTCTCTTTTATCATTTAAGATATGAGTTATAGTTTTTATATTCCCATTTGTATAGTATGTTTTTTGAGTCTCTAATCCATTAGAGAGTTGTTTAGGTGATTTACTATTGATAGGGTTTTGAAACCTATATAATATAATCACTACTATTAATATAATAGTAAAAACTATAATTAATTTTTTGACCAAATCTGAAGACAATTTTATCTTTTTTAGATTTAATGTGTAATTCATACACTAACTCTAACATAAAAAAACTTTAATAAATATTAATAATGATAATAATATATAAAATTTATTTTGTGACAATATTGTTACAATCTACCTTATGTTTAGATAAGTTGTCATTTTCTCTAGTACTATTTATATCATTGGCGTAATAAAAACACTCCTCGTATGATTCATCTTCATTAAAAAGTATTTTGTAATATCCTACAGAAACAGCTACATTATCTTCTCCTATATATTTTGGATTATTATTATCATATTTGATTACATTTACTACATCAACTTCTCCTAACTCTACAGCTTTAGACCTAGCATAAGCTTCAACATCAACCCACATATGTTGATTTACTTCTGGAACTTGGGGAATAATATTGGCTAATGAATAGGTGGCTTCTAAACTCTCTTGACTCCAATCAAATGCTGCATCGGGTGCCATATGTCCTTTATCATACCCGGAGCCTCTATAATCATTTAATTTTGCACGATAGGGTTCATCTATGAGTTCTTCTTCATAAAAATATGGTCTATCTTTGATATTTAGCTCATTGACTAAATCACCCTCTAAAGTATAAGCAACAGCTTTAGCAACTTTGAGTTTATAATCATAACAGATTACTAGAAACTCTTTGTCTAGTATTTGGTTACAGTTGTTTTCATTAATGAATTTTGCTTTGTAATCTTTGGATGGTTCTTCTAAAATGGTTCTGTTTTCAACAGTTTCAGGAGTTACTATAGTTTCTATAGAGGATGTATTATTATTGGTGATATCATTTATAGTCTCTGTAATATTACTACTACTATTATCATCATTATTTTCTTCAACTTGAACGGTACCACATCCTACAAATAGAAGTAATACAATAGTAGATATTGATATTTTTAAGTTCATTATATATTTCCTCTCTCTAAATTAATATATTATATTAATTTTTTCTTTATATTTCAAGTTTTTTTATAAAATTTTTTTTAATAAAACAATAAATAAAAATAGTTTGAGAAAGATTGATAATAGAGATAAATTTTATAATTTTATCTCTATTAGTATGTAGGGGAGGGTGTTTATACTCCCATTCCTTTTAGAATAAAGAAGATGATAGCAGATAATATAGCAGCCGCAGGAACAGTAATTATCCAAGCTAAAACAATCTTTTTGACCATTCCTCTTTTGACATACTTTTCTCTTAGCTCTTTTTTAATCTGTTTTGCAATTTTTTTCTCTGCTTTGACTCTCTCTATTAGTTCTACTTTTTTCTTATAATCATTACCTACATTTGCTAACTCATTCTTATATTTATCTACAATTTCTAACTGTTGATTTAGTTGAGTATGCTTCTCATTAGTTCCTTTTCTATCAAGCCACTCTCTTAGAAATCCAACTCCAAATACACCACCCACTGCAATATGAGTAGAAGATACAGGTAGTCCAAGTTGAGAAGCGATTACTACAGTAATAGCAGCAGCCATCATAATAGAAAATGCTCTCATCTGGTCTAGTTCTGTAATCTCTGAACCAACAGTCTTGATAAGTCTAGGACCAAAAAGAGCCAAACCAACAGATATACCCAATCCACCAGTCACCATAACCCATAGTGGGATAGAGGCTTTTGTAGAGATAGTAGTATGTGCGATAGCATCATATATAGCAGCCAATGGTCCAACAGCATTTGCAACATCATTTGCCCCATGAGCAAAACTAAGCATAGCAGCTGAGAGTATCAATGGGATAGTAAATAGTGTATTGATAGCTACTCTATCATTTGATAGTGACTCTATTTTTTTATTTATACGAGGTTTGATAAGTATATATGTTACGATAGCACCGATAATTCCAAATGCTAAAGCTATACCAATAGATGGTTTTTTACCTTCTGGCAAAAATGGTAATATCGCTTGAATATCACTCCAGATGTGTTTAAGACCTTTGATTGTTAGATATGTTATAAATGCCATAGCCATAACTGAAACTAAAATAGGTACAACCTTTTTAGCTGCATCTAACCTATCATCTTTGTGTAAAATTTCTGATTTGATTATGTATAAAAATCCAGCAGCAATCAATCCACCAAGTAGTGGAGAGATTATCCATGATGCTACAATTTTACCCATAGTACCCCATGAAACTATAGCAAAACCACCAGCTGCAATACCTGCACCCATAACACCACCAACAATAGAGTGTGTAGTTGATACTGGTGCTTTGAGCCAAGTAGCAAGATTTAGCCACAATGCAGCAGCTAGTAAAGCTCCAGCCATTGCATAAACAAATATCATAGGGTCAGAACCAAATGCACTAGGGTCTATAATCCCTTTTTTGATAGTTTTGACAACATCTCCACCAGCAATTAATGCTCCACTTGCTTCAAATATAGAGGCTATTAAGATAGCTCCACCGATTGTTATAGCACCAGAGCCAACAGCAGGACCTACATTGTTAGCAACATCATTTGCACCTATATTCATAGCCATATAAGCACCAAATATAGCAGCTATCATTAAAAACTCTGCATGAGGCATATGTCCAAATGAGCTTTGAACATAAAAAGCTATAGCTATAGCAAACCCAGCACCGAGAACTGTTTTGATTAAATTATTCATACCAAGAATACCTTTTATTGAAATGCAATTATTATACAATAAAATAGGTAAACTTGATTAGATGAAAACTATTTTAGGAGCAATAGTTTTACAATTTACCACCCATACGGGCAAATATTACTCTTTGTGCTATAGTTTCCAATCTATCTATAATTTTAAGATTTTTTCTAAAATATTTTAATAGATTAAAATACTCTTGTACATTTATATCAGCGTCACTCATCTTTTGTACTATCTCTTTTTCTAATAGAGAGTATATATCTTCTGTTTTACTCTGTTCTACAGCTATTTTAGAGTTTAACTTTTTGATTTTATCATCATCTTCAAATGTATTTAGCATCTCAATAGTATATTCAAATGCTTTTATAGTACATCTATTAATTCTCAAAGAGTCATCAATAAACTCTCTAAGGTCTGGATTGTTTTCCATAAGTACAGTTTGCATATTTTTGATATAACTGTTTGTATTATTTTGAATTCGATTTAGAGCTGATGTAATTTTAAAATATGAAACCATCTCTCTTAAATCTCTAGCACTTGGTGTAAATTTGGCAAAGATAACAACAATATCATTATCTATTTTTTCAGTAATGGTTTTAAAATCTTTAATTTGAGCTCTAGCCTCTTCCAATCCTTTTATATCCCATTTTTCTATAGCCTCTAGTGCCATCTCATTTGCTCTTTTTAGGTTTTCAACTAAATCTATAACTGTATCTCTAACTGCGTGTCTTGCATTGTGGTATTGTGGTAACATTATCCAAATCTCCCTGTAATATAATCTTCTGTCAATTTCTCTTTTGGGTTCATAAATATAATATCGGTTTTATCATACTCTATTAAATCACCCAAGTACATAAAAGCTGTATAGTCACTAAGACGACTTGCCTGTTGCATATTATGAGTGACAATTACTATAGATACATCATTCTTTAGTTCAGATATTAGCTCTTCGATAGCTCCTGTACTAATAGGGTCAAGTGCAGAGGTTGGTTCATCAAATAGCATTACTTCTGGTTTTAGTGCTACAGCTCTAGCTATACATAATCTCTGTTGTTGTCCTCCACTCATACCCAAAGCTGATGTATGTAGTCTATCTTTGGTCTCATTCCAAATAGCAGCACCTTTGAGAGCATTTTCTACTCTCTCTTGGATTTCTGTTTTATCTTTTATTCCTGCTAGTTTTAGTCCATATGCTACATTATCAAATATACTCATAGGAAAAGGTGTAGGCTTTTGAAAAATCATTCCTACTCTCTGGCGAAGTTTGATAAAATCATTCTCTTTTTTTATATTTAGTATATTCTCTTTGCCATCGGCACTATATAGATTAATCTCTCCTTCATATTTATTACCTGGATATAAATCATGAATACGGTTCATAGCTCTAAGAAGAGTTGATTTTCCACATCCACTAGGACCAATCAGAGCTGTTATTTTACTCTCTTTGATTGGTAGGTTAATCTTTTTTAATGATGGAGTATCCACCCCTGCATAGGTAAAACTAAAATCTTTTGTTTCCATTATCAATTTGCTCATATCTGCTCCTATTACTTTTTGTTTCTAGTCATATATCGACCTGTTAAATTTATTATTAAAACTATGGCTGTTAATATAAATGATGCTGACCATGCTAACTCTCTACTTGCTTCATCAGGATATGTTGCTAGATTATATATACTAACAGTTAGAGATGGAAACTGTTCTGTTAAATCCATAGTAAAAAACTGACTATTAGCTGAAGTAAATAGTAGTGGTGCTGTCTCTCCAATAATTCTAGCAAAAGATAGTAATACTCCTGTAGTTATACCAACTTTTGCAGCTTTTATTACAATTTGTAAAATGATTTTGTGTTTACTACCTCCAAGTGCAACTCCTGCTTCTCTAAGCTCTTTTGGTACTAGAGCTAACATATTATCTGTAGTACTTATAATAATAGGTATCATCATAATAGCCAAAGCAATAATCCCAGCAAAACCATTATACCCTCCAAATGGAACAACAAATAGAGCATATACAAAAACACCTATAACAATAGATGGAGCAGACATCATTACATCACTTAGATTTCTAATAATTGAAGCTAGTTTGCTACCATTACTATACTCTCTAAGCCAAATCCCAGCAAACATACCCAAAGGTACAGCTATCAATGAAGCAATAATTGCCATAGTAAACTGTCCTACAAGTAGATTTCTAATCCCACCATTTACTAAATCTTGGCTAAAAGTACTCAAATGAATACTAGATACCCCTTTGTAGGTCAAAGTTGCCAAAATCCAAAATAGAAAACTAATTCCAATAATAGCTGATAGTGTAGATAACATTAATATAATTTTATTTAATAAGAGTCTATTCATTATTTAACCTTTTTGCCCAAAAAATAGAACTTTGCTACTGATATAATAATAAAACTCACTATAAATAGTATCAAAGCCAAATAGTACATACTACTCATCTCTAAACCTTGTGCTTCTGAGAAGTTATTTGCTAATAGTACAGGAATTGATGTAGTTGGGTCTGTAATCTTTGATGGTATCTGCATAACTGAACCAATCAAAAATGCTACTGCCATAGTCTCTCCCAAAGCTCTTCCTAGTGCTAAAATAATAGAACCTATAATTCCACCCTTTGAGTATGGCATAACCACATCTTTGATAACTTCAAATTTAGTAGCACCCATAGCATAAGCTGACTCTTTTAATACATCTGGAACTGTATTCATAGAGTCTCTAGTAATTGCAGCCATAAATGGTATAATCATAATAGCCAAAACAATTCCTGCTGTAAGTAGTCCTACTCCTTGACCTCCAAATGTAGATTGAATAATTGGAGCAAAATAAAAAAGCCCCCACATACCATAAATAATACTAGGAATTGCAGCTAATAGCTCAATAGCTATAGAGACTGGTTTAATCAAAGTTTTGTGAGCTATCTCTGTTAAAAATATAGCTATACCCATAGCCAAAGGTGTGGCTATAATCATAGCAATAGTTGTACTAAGCATAGTTCCAACTATAGGTATAAAGCCACCAAATATTCCTATATCTTCATCATCCTCATCAGCTTCCCATATCTCACTACTTAAAAAATCAAACCCAAATTGATGAATTGAGTCTTGTGCATAAGTAAAAAGAATAGAAAATATACCAATAAGAACAAAAAACGAAAGAGTTGCCGAGAAAAACGAAAAATTTTTAAAGAGTCTTCCACCCATTTTGTGCCTTTTATACTTGAATTTAATTCAAGTATAATATTATAAGGTGGTAACAATTTGGTAACAAAAAATTTACTCTATACTATCCACACTTTTGAAGTTTCTGATAAATTTCATTGACGCTTCCTACAGGATTAAGGGTTTCACAATCACTTCCAATATAATCATCTTCTACAAAAGCAATAGGAGTAGCTCCACTATCCTTAATTAGATTAACTAAAAAATCGTCACTATTTGTAACTCTAAAAGGTTTAGCATCAAATAGAGCAAACTTATATTCATTGTTATCTAAATGTGATATAAACTCATCTTCTGAGCTATAAGTATCAACTTTGTACCCTAAATTATTCAAAATAGCAGAGTATATTTTTGCTGTTAGTGGAGTCTCTTTATATAGTATGATTTTGCTCATCTCTTTTGTTTCATGACTCTCTTGTAATGGTATAGTTTTTCTGATATCGTTTAATGGAAAATACTCTTCTAAAATAGCTGTTAGCTCTTCTACATCTATAGGTTTAGATAAATATCTATCCATTCCAATAGAGAGGTATTTCTTTTTTTCTTCTTGAATTGTATTTGCAGTTAATGCAACTATAGGAATATGTTTTTTGTTATTCTCTTTTTCATATTCAATTATCTTTTTAGTAGAGTCAACACCTGACATAATAGGCATTTGTATATCCATGAAAATAATATCATAGTCATTCTCTTTGCGAAGATTTAATGCCTCTAAACCATTATTGGCGATAGTTACACTGATATTGAAATTTTTTAGAATATTATCAATTAATTTTTGGTTAATCACATTATCTTCAACTACTAAAGCTGATACACCTTTAAATGCTTGATTTATTTTATTTGTATCTATTTTTGTAACTTTTTGCTGTTTTAGAATATTTAAATTGTTGTAAGCTATTTTAAAAGCTCTCACTGTTTTACTATAGTTAATTGGTTTATATATAATTTTAGAAACTTGTTCTTTAATTGGACAGTTACATTTTTCTATCTCTGCTGTAGTTATCAAAACTAATTTAGTATTTAATTTTAAAAATGAAGCTATTTTATCTTCATCTTCTATATATTGATGGTCTATAAATATAATATTAGGTAAATTTTCTTCTTTTAGATTGAATATTTCATCATAACTATAAAGTGTAAATTTTGCACCTATATAGTTAATATAAGCTTCCAAATTTTTATAATTTGGTTTTTTGTTAGGTATAGTAATATATGTTGCTTCTAATTGACTGAAATCTTCATGAGTTCTCTCATATGTATCTTCAACCTTTTGAAGAGGAATTGAAAAGAAAAAAGTTGACCCTTCTCCCTCTTTGCTCTCTACCTCTAATTTGCCTCCCATCAAAGAGACAAATTTACTAGATATAGTAAGCCCTAAACCTGTACCACCAAATCTTCTACTAGTACTAGCATCAGCTTGTGAAAACTCATCAAAAATTTTATTTTTTTGTTCATCTGAGATACCTATACCAGAATCTTTAACTGAAAATTTCAATGTTATATCTTTTTCAGCCTCTAATGTTTTTTCTATTCTAACATCTACACTACCTTTTTCATCTGTAAATTTAATAGCATTGCTTAATAGATTGATAATAATTTGAGAAATCTTTGTAGCATCTCCCATTAAGTGAGTTGGAAGTGTTGGGTCTATAAATAGATTTAATTCTATATTTTTTTGGGCAGCTTTTGCAGCATATGAATCGACCGTTGCTTCAAATTTACTCATGACATCAAATGATATATTTTCAAATTCAACTTTTCCAGATGTTACTTTTGAAAAGTCTAATATATCATTAACAATATGAATTAAGTTGTTAGAACTCTCCTCTATGATATTTAAAAATTCTCGTTGGTCCTCTTTTAGGTCACTCTCTTTTAAAATATTGGTAAATCCTATAATACCATTTAGAGGTGTACGAATTTCATGAGACATATTTGCTAAAAAATGGTCTTTTGCACGGCTAGGTTCTTTTATAGCATTGGCTAAAAATTTATATATTTCTATAATATCATTTTTCTTTAAAACCTCTTGGATTTCTTTTCTCTGTTTCTCATCAAGGTCTGCTTCTATATCTTTTAGGGTATCAACAAGCAGACGATTATTCATCATATTGTTACGGAAAAGATAGATAAGAGTTATCAATAGCATAAACATTAAAGCTATAGCTATACCCAGTTTTAGCATTATATCTTTTAGAGTAGTTAGTTCTTTATTTATATCAGCTTCTTGTTCAGATATAAGTAAATTCATTGCACTATCTACTTTTTTGATTTTTGAGACACTATGTTTTAGCCAATTATCTAAGGCTATAGAGTATCTACCATCCATAGAATCCATAAAAATTTTACCTCTTAAATCATCTATCATAGTAGAGAATTTTTTTGGAGTTATTATTTTATTAAGTTTAGCAATTGTAATAACATTATCCTCTTTAGTATAAAAATTTGGAGTTATGTCATTTTTCAAAAAGTTTTCCCATAAAAGCAAATCTTGGTTACTTGTTTTTAATGAGCTAACTAAAATAGAAGCAATAAAAGCTTTTTCGCTGTTTAAGTTTTCTTTTAATTTTGCTAACTGTATATAATAATAAAACTTACTACTATTTCCAACTAAAGTACTTTTTAGTATTTTTTGTATTGTATTTAGTGTCGGTGACTCCACTTTATTTCTATAGTTTTCAATAAGTGTAACTCTATAATTAATATCTGCAATATCAACTCTAGCTCTTATATAATTTAAATTTTTAAATATACTTTTTATTGTATTTTTATAGTTGGCTTCATCTCTACTTCTATCTAATAGAGTTAAAATTTGTTCTATTTCTAAATCAACTAGTTCTCTATATACTTTTAATTTTTCTAAATCTTTTTTACTTTTTGTTCCTATATAGATAGCACTACTTAGTTTCTCTTCGTCCACTTTATCCAAAAATTTATCTAATTTATTTATTATTAATATGTGTTCTATTCCCTCTTCTCTATCTCTATATTCACTGTATGAGTTAGATAGTTGATAAGATAGTACAAACATCACACTCATAACTATAAAGATAATAAAAAGGAAAGAGAAACTTTTACTATTTTTTACTTTCATAATATCCCTTATTGATTCTGTTTATGATAAAGAGCTATCTTTTTTATACTCTTTTCAAAATTTGTAGTAGAGGTTAATATCAAACTAGGAATAGATAATTTTTTTACTTTATATAATACTTGTTTGTATTTACTCCAACTACTGTTCATCTCTCTTACTTCAGCAAATAGAGATTTTGGATAGTGATAACTATTTACCTCTTTTAATATTTTTTCGATTTTTTCTATAGCTTGATTCATATTGTTGAAATTATTTTGTTTGTCTATATCTAATGTATATGCTATATAATATTTTGAAGCTCTTTCAAGAAGATATTCTACATCCTTTAGCATCATTAACATTTTTTCTTCAAGAGAAAAGTTATATTTATGTGCATTTTCTATAGCATTGGCACCCTCTAAAAAGCTCTCACTATAATCAAGCATCAAGATACTTTTTTCTATATCGACAGGTTTTTCTATTAGCTCTTTTATTTCATCTTTGTTGTATGCCAAAAAATCTAAAATATTTTTACTATCTTTATTATTTGTTATAGTTTCTATATCTATAATAGATTGTTCAAGGAGCTTAATATCATCATATATTCCATCTTTTAGCTCTAATTTCTTAGGATTTTGATAAAAAAATAGATACTCCTTAGAGATTTTTTGACCAAGATATCTAATATTCTCAGATGCTTCAATAATCTTTACATCACCTCTAGTAGAAGCATATAAAGAGAGGGGTAATAGTAAAACCAGTAATAATATATTTCCTATTTTTTTCATAATTGTATTCTCTCATTTTTTTATTTTTTAATATTTACAAACATATTTGTAACTTCGTCCATCTCTTTAGTGATATTGTCTGTAGTATTGAAAACTATTAGAGGAAGACCTCCTTTTTCAATATTGTTATAAAACTTATTAACTATTTTCCATAATTTGGTTATTTTTGTAAGCTTGGTATTAATCTCTAATGTATTGGAGCTATTTTTTCTCAAAATATTTAAATTATCACTAAACTCTTTTACTGTATCTCTCATACTAGTTACGCTGTTTTTATCTTTTATTCCTAGTTGATAGGCGATATAATATTTTGCAATTCTTTGTGATAACATTCTCTGTTTACCTACAGTAGTAATAATGTCAGAATCAGTTAATTTCATAGTTTTTTTTAATGTATTTACAATGTATTGATTTCCTTCTAACATTGATTCACTCAAATCTAAAACTAACTGTGCATTGTCTATAGTAAATTTTTTGTTTATAGTATTTTTTAAATCCTCTAAACTCAAAGATACAAATTCCAAAAGATTTTTAATATCAGGGTCTTGAATAGTCTTTAAAAGTTTTTCATGAGTAGCTGAAAACTCTTCAAGAGATTTTTTTAATTGTTTGTGAGCTTTGCTTGTAGCAACTTTTTTACCTATATATAGATAATCTTTTGCAATTCTTTGTGATAACATTCTCTGTTTTGCTGCTATATTCATCAACTCTATATTACTAATAGAGTTTATTTTCTCTTTTGCAAGAGAAAAACTTGACAAAATAAAGAGAAAAATAAACACTATACCACTTTTTTTGATAGCTATTTTACAATTCATTTCTTGCTCCTATTTTTTTTTTACTTCTACATAAAGTCTTGTTACTGTATCCATGTTTTTCAAAATATCATTAGATTTTTTATAAATTAATGCAGGAATAAAAGCACTATTGGATTTATTCATAATTTCAAAAAACATAAAAGATTTTTGGACTTTTGCTAACAAGTTGGTAATTTCTTCTGTATTTAACTTTGATTTTTCTAGCGTATCTAAAGATGTCTTGAAAAGTTTCATCGCTGAATTCATCTTTTCTCTAAACTTCTCATCATCTACACCCCAAACTTTTAGCATGTATAAACTCGCCATTCTTTGGGATAACATTCTCTGTCTTCCTGACATATCTACAATTTTACCTGCTGATTTTCCAGTATCTTTTGCAAATAGATGTGTAACATCATTGGATAAGCTTAATAGCTCATCTAAACTCTCTTGAAGTTTACCTACATGACCTTTGTCTGGTTTTTGAGATAGAACTTTTTTTATAGGTAGCCATAATTTTTTTACTTCGTTTGTACTTTTTTTGATTTTTGGGTTTTTTGTATAGTCATGTAAAGATTTTAGATGGTCTTCAAACTCTTTCATTATTTTTTTCAAATCTTCACTAGGATTTCCAAAGCTATTATTCATACCTATCATAGCATAATCTTTAAGCATTTTTTGTGTAAACATTCTCTGTTTACCTGCTACATCAACAGCGTGATATGGATTTTTGATTTCAATAGCTAGGCTATAATTATATAGTATAGATAAAATAAATATATACCTTGAGAATATTTTAAATAGATACAACACTCAACACTCCTTAAATATTTTTAATATGTCAATTTAAAAATTATATTTAAAATAAAATTAAGTTTAGCTTATTTTTATAACTATCTATGTATGATGTCAAAAACAGTTTTTGGAGGTACGATATGGGTCTAAAAGCCGATAGTTGGATAAGAGAGAAATCTCTAAATGAAAAGATGATAGAGCCTTTTTGTGAAGGTCTAGTAGGGGAGGGTGTTGTCTCTTATGGACTTAGCTCTTATGGTTATGATATTCGGGTGAGTGATGAGTTCAAGATTTTTACAAATATAAATGCAGAGGTTGTTGACCCAAAAGATTTCAATAATAACAATGTAGTTGACTTTAAAGGTGATGTATGTATAGTACCACCAAATTCGTTTGCATTGGCTAGAACAGTAGAGTATTTTAGAATGCCAACAGATACTTTAGCTATATGTTTAGGTAAAAGTACCTATGCTAGGTGTGGAATTATTGTTAATGTAACTCCATTTGAGCCAGGCTTTGAAGGACATATCACTATAGAGATAAGCAATACAACTCCTCTTCCTGCTAAAATATATGCCAATGAGGGTATAGCACAAGTACTATTTTTTGAAGGAGATACACCTTGTGAGACAACATATAGAGATAGAAAAGGAAAATATCAAAAACAGACAGGTATCACTTTGCCTAGAATTTTAAAATCAAATTAAGATTATTAGAATATAATAATCTGTAACATTTTAACAAAAAGGATTATATATGGGTTTTTTTGATTTTATGTCAAATGCAGGAAAAAGTCTATTGGGCAAAGGTAATGATGCCGAGGCTATCAAAGCAGAGATAGAAAATAGTTTCGAGGAGCTACCAGTTGAAGGTTTAGTAGTAGAAGTTGATGGAGATACAGTTACTTTGGCAGGTATCGCAAAAGATTTTGCTACTAGAGAAAAAGCTATCCTAATAGCAGGAAATGTTGAAGGAATTGCACAAGTAAATGCAGACCAACTTGTAACTCAAGAGATGATAAACACTGACTCAGAAGAAGCAAGTATAGAAATTCCTGAAGAGATTTTTTATACAATTGAAAAAGGTGATACTCTATGGAAGATTGCTGAAAAATTCTATGATGATGGAAGTAAATATACTCATATTGTAGAGGCGAATATTGAGGTAATTAAAGACCCAGATTTAATTTATCCTGGTCAAACTATCAGAATTCCTGAGGTTATTGCTTAATAATTATAAGATAAAAATGTCACTATTTAGACATTTTTATCTAAAAAGACATCAATAGATATTGCTTCCCAATCTCCATCAATCTCTTTTTTTATCTCTACACCTCTAACACCAATATATTTTTTAACTACATTTACAATCTCTTGTTTCATATCATCCATAAATGGATAGATATCTCTACCACCACGGTCAGACATAATAGCAATAGAGAGTCTATCTTTTGCAACAGAAGCACTTTTTTTCTTTTTCCAAAAATCAAACATTATTTAAATATCCCTGCAATTTTTTTAAATAGAGATGAGTCACTAACTTCTATATCTTTCATCTCTACTTTTTTACCACATAATCTAGCGGCTATTCTTTTGTATGCCTGACCTGCTATAGAGTTTTTGTCTAAAATAACGGGTTTTCCTTGGTTTGAAGCATCTATTACTCCATTATCCTCTGGAACTTTACCTACTAGTTTGATATCCAAAATCTCTAAAATATCTTCACTTCTTAGCATCTCACCACTTTGAACCATATCTGCTACAATTCTATTGATGATTAGATATTTAGCTACCTCTCCACCATCTTTTACTTTTTGAGATTTAGAGTCAAGTATACCTATAGCTCTATCAGCATCACGAATAGATGAAACTTCAGGATTTACTACAATAATAGCAGCATCAGCAAACTCTATTGTATGTTCAAATCCACTCTCAATTCCAGCTGGAGAGTCCAATATAACATAGTCATAATTATCTTTTAACTCTTTGACCAGTTTATATACTTTTTCTGAACTCAGTACACTTTTGTCCTTGCTTTGAGAAGCTGCCAAAAAATGTAAATTTTCATCTACTTTACTTTTAATCATTGCTTGTTTAATTGAAGCTTCACCATCCATAACTTGAACCATGTCATAAACAACACGATTTTCTAAGCCTAAAATCATATCTAAGTTTCTTTGACCAATATCAAAGTCAACAACGGCACATTTTTTGCCATTCATGGCAACACCTAAACCTAGGTTAGCTACAGCTGTAGTTTTACCTACACCACCTTTACCACTAATTACTGCGATTACGATACCCAATTTGTCTCCTTTTTAAATACAGGTGTTATAACTATTTCACGATTTTTTAACTCTACTCTGCTAAGTCTATCTGCTAAAAAGTCATTATCCACCTCTACATCATGAAATAACACATTGGCTTTAGAAGAGGTGGTCAAAATCATAAAATTACCATCACATCTAATAGCACCTTCTACTACATCTGTAATAATTAAATTACCAGTAGTATGTATAACTGCTCCACTATTGACACGATTTAATAGTAATAAATCACCATCTATCTTTAACTCTCGTCCACTACGAACCATCTCATCTAAAACTGTTAGATTATTTTGAAGTCTATTGGAAAGTTTCTCTAATTCTGCTTTAGCGATTATCTTATCTATATCACACTCTCTTTTTTCAATATTTAACTCCTCCTCTAAAGCTTTTCTTGTTCTACCTTTAGGTAAGGTGATATTATTTAAAAAAGTTAATGATTTTGAATTTAGATAATCCTTAATAGTGTCACTAAGTTCTCCATTTATCAAAATCAAGTGGTCTTTAAAAAGTGTATAGTTGGTGTTAAAGAAAGAGATAAACTCATCTTCATCAGCTATACTACACTCATAAACTTTGACTGAATACTGTTTACTTTGCACAAGAGACTCCACACTATGTTATATTTTATGATATATTATAATTCTATCTTTTTTATATTAATATAATGATTAAATTTGATTGGGTATAATCATATCATGAAAAAAATTATCATTTTAACCACGATATTTATCCTTTTTACAGGATGTACAATGACACCATCGGTTGCTAAAGGAACAGTAAATCACAAGATTACTATTTTGGAGCAGAAAATACTCTCTTTTAAAAAAAGAGCTGATATTCCTTTTGAGGGATTATCTGACTTGAGCTATGATAAAAAAAATCATAAACTCTATATGATAGGAGATAGAGGTTACTTATATGTTTTTGATGCTAGTTTTGATAAAAAAATAAAAAAACTAAAATATTCAAAAGCTTATCATATCAAGACAAAAGATGGCAAAGTTATCCATCCTGATATTGAGGGGCTTACTCATAATGCAAAAAATCAATTGATTGCTTCATTTGAGAGAAAACCACAAATTAGTCTTATTTCAAATACAGGTAAAATTAAATCAAATTTTAAACTACCTAAAAAGCTTAGAGATAAGTCTGTATATAAAAATGCAAATAGTATCTTTGAAGGGGTTGCATATCATAAAAAATATGGTATTTTGACCGTTGCAGAGCATCCTATAAATCATAAAAATAATAAAAATCAGACAATATACTCTTTAAAAGGAAAAGAGTGGCATTTTAAAGCAGAAAAATATCCAAATTCAGCTGTAACAGCATTAGAGGTTATGGATGATGGGAATATAATACTTATAGAAAGAGCTTATAATGGACTATCTAATCCATTCTATATTACTATTAAAAAGGTATATCTCAATAAATGTAATAAAAAAAGGGAGTGTAAATCAGAGGTTTTAGCACTATTTAATAGTAATGAGGGATGGGGATATAATAACTTTGAGGGATTAGCCAAGGTTGGTAAAGATAAATTTGTAATGATATCAGATAATAATGGTCGTTCTTTTTTACCTACAGCCTTTACATATTTCAAGGTAAATAAATAGTGAAAATTTTAAAAATCATTGTAATTACTCTACTGTTTTTACCATTAGGGTACTTTGGTTTTAAATCTTATCAATATGCAAAAGCGTATGAAGCAAGTACACTATCTATAGCTAAACTATGTGATATAGATGGATTAGCACAAGGGAAGCTAGATAATCTCAAATCAACTATATCATTTGGTTTTATAGAGAATAAAACTAAAAATAAATTAGATAAATTGAGAGAGGAACAACTTCAATATAAACAGCTTAGTAAGCAGAGTTTATATTATTTTATGGCTACACTTATAGTGATACTTTTGTTATCTATGACATGTTCTTGTATGGCTATTGTTTTTGCTATATCTTCTTTGATTTCATTATTATTGGGATTAATCAATCCTGTTTTAATGGTAACTATTCACAAAGAGGTTGAATATCTAGGAGATATAATCTTATCATTTGAATCCAAAGGTATTTTGGGCTCAATAATTAAACTTTTTGAAAATAGCGAATATGCTGTAGGTGGAGCTATTTTGCTCTTTTCTGTTGTTATTCCTCTTTTTAAGATATTGACAATCATATTTGTACTAATATTTAGAGAGTTTAATTTTGCTCATAATGTTGTAAATCTATTTAAACATTTAGGAAAATGGTCTATGTTGGATGTTTTTGTGGTTGCTATACTTTTAGTCTATCTAACTAGTAGTAATAGTGATGTAAGTAAAGCCCAAATTCAGATAGGACTTTATTACTTCTTGATATATGTTATACTCTCTATGCTTACTACTATTAAAGTAGATGCTATCTTAGCCAAGTCAAATTGATAATTTATTAAATTACCATTTTGACATCATTATGGTCTTGAAAAGCTTTAAACAACTCATCTCTCTCTTCTTGGGAAGAGACTTCACAATTTGCATTTAAAGTTACAAATTTACCATTTTTTGATATATTCCCATCTCTACATTTATAATCTCGATGAGCCATAATATCAGAGACACAAGCTTTTAGTTTCTCTTTGTCTGTTCCTATAATTTTAAATCCCCAGTCACATGGGTATTCTATTTTTGGTTTTTTGTCTGTTTTATCGTCTAAAATCACCTGATTTTCCTCCTGATTTACTCTCTAGTTGTATGTTTTTAATTATCATGCCTTTATCTATAGCTTTTAGCATATCATATATAGTTAGCAGTCCTATGCTCACACCTGTTAGAGCTTCCATCTCTACACCTGTTTTACCTGTTAATTTAGCAGTTACTGTCAATTTAAAACCAGGTATATCAGGAAGTTCTTCTATATCCGTTTTGACAGAAGTTAACATCAAGGGGTGACACATAGGAATGAGTCTGCTAGTCTCTTTGGTTCCAGAAATTGCAGCAATAACTGCTGTTTGAAGTACTGGTCCTTTTTTTGCAGAGTTATTAACCACTGCTTCATACGCCTCTGGAGTAACTACTATTATTCCTGAAGCTATTGCTATTCTAGTTGTATTTTCTTTATCTGATACATCTACCATTTTGGGCTTGTCATTTTCATCTAAATGAGTTAAGTTCATAATCTATTCCATTTTTTTTACGCTAATTTTACCCAAAAAAAAAGTTTTTTTCTATACTTAGTTGCTAAATAGGATATAATTTATCTAATTTATAGTAAAATAACAAGTTATATTTATAATAAGTTAAAATTATAATAATGGAGAGATAAGATTATGAAAAAAGTTTTGGTTTTGGGCGGTGGTTTTGCTGGTGTAGAGGCCGCTATATACCTAAGAAAACAAGGAATAGATACAACCTTAGTTAGTGATAGAGATTATTTTTATATTTATCCTATTTCTATATGGATACCAACAGGAGATGCTACTAGGGAAAGTGTATCTATTCCTCTTGACCAATTAGCAGAAAAACATGGATTTAAAGTTATAGTTGATGCTGTAACAAAATTTGAGGCTAAAGATAAGAGAGTAACACTACAAAGTGGTAGAGTTATAGATGATTTTGAGTATATCGTTGTGGCACTTGGTCAAGATAAACTCAAGCCAAAAGGTGTAGAAAATACTCTCTCTATTTGTGGAAAACCAGAAGAGGCTACAGAGTTACATGAGAGATTAAATACTCTTGTAGAAAAAGGTTCAGGTAAAATTGCTATGGGGTTTGGAGGTAATCCAAAAGATACATCAGCAGTTCGTGGTGGACCTGCTTTTGAGGTTTTGTTTAATGTTCATAATATGCTTAAGAAAAGAGGAGTTAGAGATAAGTTCGAGCTTACATTTTTTGCACCTATGGAAAAACCAGGGCAAAAGATGGGTGAAAAGTCTCTAGTTATGATGGATAAGATGTTTGGTATGACAAACATAAATAAAAAAGTTGGTTCTAAAATTGTAGAGTTTGAAACTGATGGAGTAAAATTTGAAGATGGTACTAAAATAGAGTCTGACCTTATTATGTTTATTTCAGCTGGGACAGGTCATGAGATTTTAAAACAATCAGGGCTACCTCTAAGTGATGCAGGATTTGTTGTAACCAATGAGTATAATGAGATAGATGGATTTGATGGTATATATGCTATTGGTGATAGTGCTTCACTAATGGGACCAGATTGGAGAGCAAAGCAAGGACATGTGGCTGAAGTTATGGCTAAAAATATAGCTTATAATATTTTCCAACATATGCAAAATATCAAATCTAAAAAAAGTTATATAGAACATATAAATATTTTATGTGTAATGGATACAGGAGATGGTGCAGCATTTGTATATAGAAGTGATAAGAGTGCCGCGATGATACCTTTCCCTATTATAGGGCATTGGATGAAAAAAGGTTGGGGGTGGTATTGTAAAAACTCTAAACTTGGTAGAATTCCAAGAATACCAGGAATGTAAAAAATATAATTTAGGAGAAAAAATGAAACAAACAGTAATTATGGAAAAATACCCAGTATTTGAATTAGATATAAAAAAAAGTGAGACTACATTTAAAGATGTTGATGGAATTATCTCTTATTTGAAAGATAAAATAGATGCTCATCCTGTAGCTGTATATATAACTACATTTGACCATTATGCTCATACAAAAAGTTTAGCAGAGGGTGAAGTTTCAGATGAAATACTAGCTGCTAAAAATATAGTTTGTTGTTTTGGTAAACAATTGCCAAAGCCAAATTTATTGGCTGTAAGACCTCGTTCTATTGGTGTAGCAGAACTTGGAGATATGTTCGTAATTAGCTTTTTAGAAGCTCCAAACCCTATAGCAAATGAAGCAATGGAGAGTTGGGTTAAAAGCATAGCTAATATTTAAATTTTAAAGAATTGAATAGATAATCTCAGTATGATTTTTTTTAGTTTGTATCTCATCTATAGATAAATTTTCTATAGGTAGATACATAAACTCTTCGATAGTATTAATCTTTGCTTTTGCAACTTCTCTTACGACTACTCCTCTATATGCTTTTGCCCAGTGGCTTACTACTTTTCCATTTTTTATGAACTTAAGAGTAGTATATGATTTAGTTGGTTTATAAAATTTGTTATAAAATGTAGCTCTTAGGTCTAAGATATCTTCATCTTTTAGATACTCTTGCATTAAGTAGCTCTCTTTTTTATAGATAAGCTCTGGTTTTATATCTCCTATACTCTCTCCTTGTTTTAATCTATATTCTGGGATTAGGTCATCTGCTCTTAAAAAGCCAAATAGATTAGAGCATAATACTATATGGTTATCTATATACTCTTGTGTGCTATTATCCAAACTATTATAATCTATATAATCAAATGCTACTCCTGTATATCTCTGTATAGCTTTCATGGTAGGTTCATTTAGTATATCTCTGTTTGAGTAGTAGTTGATATCTTGCTCTTTTTTTAGTCCAAACATTTTAGATAGGATATCTCTATTTTTTGAATGCAGGATATCTATATATCTATTTAAAAGTTTTTCTCTTATGGGAGTTAGCTCTTTAAAGAGTAAATTTTCTAATATAAATTTCTCATCTCCACCTGCTTTTTTAGTCTCACTTGGTGCTAAGAGGATTTTCATTTTTATATAGCCTTTTTTAGAAATTATATCAAATTTGTAAAAAAAATAGTTTTTTTTGAAAAAACTCTTGACATTAAATCTTTTTTTGTCTATAATGCCACTCCATTTAAAGCATGACTTTAAATGAATGGTGCTGATGTAGCTCAGTTGGCTAGAGCAGCTGATTTGTAATCAGCAGGTCGGGGGTTCGAGTCCCTTCATCAGCTCCATTAAAATTTTATCAGTGTTTGACCAAAAAATATATAACGATTAGTTTTGGTGAGTTACTCAAGTGGCCAACGAGGGCAGACTGTAAATCTGCTGACTATGTCTTCGAAGGTTCGAATCCTTCACTCACCACCATGTTATATTTGATATAGACGCGGGAATAGCTCAGTTGGCTAGAGCGTCAGCCTTCCAAGCTGAGGGTCGCGGGTTCGAGTCCCGTTTCCCGCTCCACTATCAATAATTTGGGAGCTGATGTGAAATTTTATTTTTTATTACTTCACATTACTAAGACTCAATTTATAAAACAATCAAACACTTATAAGATTTTAATTTTAAATGCCCATATGGCTCAGGGGTAGAGCACTTCCTTGGTAAGGAAGAGGTCGTGAGTTCAAGTCTCACTATGGGCTCCACCAAGCGATGTATGGACAAAAGTATTATTATATGACTTAATATAAAATGTTAAGAAATTACAAAATAATAATAGTTTTGTCCATATTGTTATGGTATTAAAGCAATATATAGTTATTCCTGATATAATGTCAGCGAAAATTAGAACTAAAAAATTTAGGAGAAAGCAGAATGGCTAAAGAAAAATTTGAACGAACCAAACCACATGTTAACATTGGTACAATCGGGCATGTTGACCACGGTAAAACTACGCTAACAGCTGCAATTACTGCTGTACTTGCAACTAAAAATAATTCAAAATTAATGGATTATGATGAGATTGATAACGCTCCAGAAGAGAGAGAAAGAGGGATTACAATCGCTACTTCTCATGTTGAGTATGAAACAGATAAAAGACACTATGCTCATGTTGACTGTCCAGGACACGCTGACTATGTTAAAAACATGATTACTGGTGCTGCTCAAATGGATGGAGCTATTCTTGTTATTGCTGCTACTGATGGACCAATGGCTCAAACTAGAGAGCATATCCTTCTTTCTAAGCAAGTAGGTGTTCCATACATTGTTGTATTTTTGAACAAAGAAGACCAACTTGATGAAGAAGATAAAGAAGAGATGTTAGAGCTAGTTGAAATGGAAGTTAGAGAACTTCTTAGCGAGTATGACTTCCCAGGTGATGATACTCCAATTATTGCTGGTTCTGCATTCCAAGCTCTTGAAGAGGCTAAAAGTGGTACTCTTGGTGAGTGGTCAGAAAAAATTGTTCAACTTATGGATGCTGTTGATGAGTATATCCCAGAGCCAGTAAGAGAGACAGATAAAGACTTCTTGATGCCAATCGAAGATATCTTTACTATCCAAGGTAGAGGTACTGTTGTAACTGGTAAAATTGATAGAGGTACTGTATGTGTTGGTAACGAAGTAGAGATTGTTGGTCTAAGAGATACACAAAAAACTACTGTTACTGGTGTTGAGATGTTTAGAAAAGAGATGGATTGTGGACAAGCAGGTGATAACTGTGGTGTTCTAATCAGAGGTATTTCTAAAGACCAAGTTGAAAGAGGTATGGTTCTTTGTAAGCCAGGTTCTATTACTCCTCACTCTAAATTTACAGCTGAGGTTTATATCCTTACAAAAGAGGAAGGTGGAAGACATACACCATTCTTTAACAACTATAGACCACAGTTCTATGTAAGAACAACAGATGTTACAGGTTCAATTACTCTTGATGAGGGTACAGAAATGGTTATGCCAGGAGACAATGTTCATATTACAGTTGAACTAATTGCTCCAGTTGCTCTTGAACAAGGTACACAGTTTGCTATTCGTGAAGGTGGTAGAACTGTTGGTGCTGGTAAAGTTGTAGATATTATCGAGTAGTCATTATGAGAGAAACAATTCACTTAGGTTGTGAAAAGTGTACTAGAAGAAACTATCACACAACTAAGAATAAAAGAAACACTGCTGAAAAACTTGCTTTGAAAAAGTATTGTAAGTGGTGTAAGTGTCACACTACACACAAAGAGATGAAACTGTAATTCATCTCAAAAGACACCCTTTATGGGTGTCTCTACAAATTGTGTATGAGTAATCTTTGTGGTTGCTCTTTACATATAATATTCTTAGGCCAATAGCTCAGTTGGTAGAGCACTGGTCTCCAAAACCAGGTGCCGGGGGTTCGAGTCCCTCTTGGCCTGCCATAATTAAAGGTAATTACAAAAATGGAAAAATTAACAACATATTTTGCACATGTTAAACAAGAGTTACAAAAAGTTATATTTCCGACAAAAGCACAAGTTAGACAAGCATTTATTGCTGTTTTTATCGTTGTAACTGTCATATCGATATTTTTAGCACTTGTTGATATGTTGATGTCAGCAATAGTATCAACTGCTGTAGGTAGCTAATATGGCACTTCAATGGTATGCGATACAGGTTTATTCAGGTAGTGAACAAGCAGTTAAAAGAGGTATTGAACTTTTAGCTGTAGAACATGGAATAGAAGATAAAGTTGATAGTATTATTGTTCCTACTGAAGAGGTCATAGAGGTTAAAAACGGAGAGAAAAAGATAACAGAGCGAACGCTATATCCTGGATATGTATTTGCTCATGTTGATTTAGATACGGCTCTGTGGCATAAGATACAGAGACTACCTAAAGTTTCGAGATTTATTGGAGAGGGAAAAACAGCAACTCCATTAACTCAAAAAGATATCAAAGTGATTTTAGATAAGATGGAGAATAAATCAGCTCCTAAACCAAAAATTGACTTTGAAGAGGGAGAGATGGTTCGTATTATAGATGGTCCATTTGCTAACTTTACAGGTATGGTAGAAGAGTATGACCTCGACCATGGAAAATTAAAATTAAATGTATCTATTTTTGGTAGAAATACACCAGTAGAGATACTATATACACAAGTAGAAAAGATTATATAAATTATAGAGGTGTAGTCAATAGGCTTCACCTTGCAAAAGTTTCAGTAATAAAAACTAATGAGTTTATATTACTGAAGTTTTTATTTAATCTAAAATAAATTTCTATTTAATCTAAGGAGAAAATAATGGCAAAAAAAGTAACTGAAAAGTTCAAAATGATGATTCCTGCTGGTCAAGCAAATCCATCACCTCCAGTTGGACCTGCTCTTGGTCAAAGAGGTGTAAATATTATGGAGTTTTGTAAAGCTTTTAATGAAAGAACAAAAGACAAAATGGGATTTAAAATTCCTGTAGAGGTAACTGTTTATGCTGACAGAAGTTTTACATTTGAGACAAAACAGCCACCAGCATCAGAGCTTATTATGAAAGCAGCAAATATTAAAAGTGGTTCAGACAACCCTTTAAAAAACAAAGTAGCAACTCTAACAGAGGCTCAAATTGCAGAGATTGTTGAGCAAAAAATTGCTGACTTGAATACTGATGATAGAGAGATGGCTGCAAGAATTATCAAAGGTACCTGTAGAAGTATGGGTGTAGATATTACTGCGTAAGAGATAAATAACAATAAATTAATTGTATGGTGTTTTCCTAATGGAGGCACCAATAATATTTTTAAATTAGACCACTTTGAAGTGGGAGATTATATATATCGTGGAGAGATAAATGGCAAAAATAACAAAAAAGAGAAAAGCACTCTTAGAAAAAATAGAAAAAGATAAGCTCTATACAGTTGAAGAGGCTACTAAACTTCTTCCAGAGCTTAAATCAGCAAAGTTTGATGAGACTGTAGAGGTTGCATTAAATCTTAATGTTGACCCAAGACATGCTGACCAGATGATTAGAGGTTCAGTAATACTTCCAAATGGAACAGGTAAAACTGTCAGAGTTGCAGTATTTGCAAAAGATGCAAAAGCAGATGAGGCAAAAGAGGCTGGAGCTGATATTGTAGGTTCAACTGAATTAATCGAGCAAATTCAAGAGGGTAATATAAACTTTGATACAGTTATAGCAACTCCTGATATGATGGGAACTTTAGGTAGAGTAGCTAGAATTCTTGGACCAAAAGGTCTTATGCCTAACCCTAAAACTGGAACTGTAACAATGGATGTGGCAAAAGCAGTTACAGAGGCAAAAGGTGGAAAAGTTAACTTTAGAGTTGATAAAAAAGGTAATATCCACGCTGGAATTGGAAAAGTTAGTTTTGGTCCAGAAAAGATTGAAGAGAACCTTAGAACTTTTGTAGAGAAAATCAACAAAGCAAAACCAGCAGCTGCAAAGGGTAGATATATCCTAAATGGTGCTTTATCTTTGACAATGAGTCCAGCAGTTACACTAAATACAGCTGAACTTTTAGAGATTAAATAGAGAGTTTAAAGCTTAGGGTACTAAGAAAAGCGTTTAAGAAATTGGAATCGGATACTTTCTCAAAGAGAGTGTATGGCACAAGAGTCTCGAAAAGAGTGAGGCTAAAGCCGTCGGTTCCATTAGTAAGAGCCTAGTACCTTTTGCTTTATGCTTGGCATAATGTGATTTTAGGCTGAAGATAATGGGGGCGAGAGCTTAATAAGACTATCCCAAAAGATAGTTGGGTTATTGAAAGATATTCAATAACACCCTATTAGAGGTCGGAAGGAGAACAGATGACTAGAACTGAAAAAGAAGCTATTGTTGGTGAACTCAGCACAGCTTTTGCTAATCAGGGTGCCGTAATCGTATGTGATTACAAAGGTATGACTGTTGAAGCATTAGAAGGTGTTAGAAGACTAGCAAAAGAGAATGATGTCAATGTAAGAGTTGTTAAAAATACTCTAGCAACTATTGCACTTAAAAATGCAGATTGCGAAGAGATGGAACTTGTTGACAATAACATTTTCATTTGGGGTGAAGACCAAATCGCTACATGTAAAGTAGCTGATAAGTCTGCTGAAGCTAACAAAGATAACTTCTCTATTAAAACAGGGTTGATTGAGTCAAAAGTAGCTGATTTAGCAACTATTGAAGCTATGGCTAAACTTCCTGGTAGAGATGAACTTCTTGGTATGTTACTAAATGTTTGGAATGGTCCAGTACGAAGCTTTACAATTGGACTTCAAGCATTAGCAACTAAACTAGAAGAAGAGGCGTAATGTTAGCGTAGGGTTGGCTTTAGCCGACCATTTATTAATAAAAAATAAAAAATGAAAAGATAAAAGGAATAAAAATGGCAATAACAAAAGAAGATGTATTAGAGTTTATCTCAAACATGTCAGTACTTGAGCTTTCAGAGCTAGTAAAAGAGTTCGAAGAAAAATTTGGAGTATCAGCACAAGCTACAGTAGTAGCAGCAGGTGGTGGAGCAGCAGAAGCAGTAGAAGAGCAAACAGAGTTTGATGTAGTTCTAACAGATGCTGGTGCTAAGAAAATCAATGCTATTAAAGTAGTAAGAGCAATTACAGGTCTTGGTCTTAAAGAGGCTAAAGCTGCTGTTGAAGATGTACCAACAACTCTTAAAGAGGGTATCTCTAAAGATGAAGCTGAAGAGATTAAAAAACAAATCGAAGAGGCTGGAGCTTCTTGCGAACTTAAATAATACTTTTTCAAGTGAGATAATAATTTCTCACTTGAACTCTCCTGTGTTGCATTAGTAACAACACATAAAAGATTTTAAAGATATAGTGACAAGCTATTAAGTTATTAAATTTTAATAACTTTATACGATAGTTTTTTTGTATATCCAAATATATACATTCATCCATAACATTTATATAAAATTGAGGTTCGCCCATGTTAAACTCATTACATTCTGGAAATAGACTTAGAGTCGATTTTTCTAAAACTCCTCGTCAAATTGCTGTACCAAATTTGCTTCAACTACAACAGAAATCATATGATGATTTTTTAATGATTGATGCGAAAAATAGAAGTGAATCAACCATTGAAAAGGTTTTTCGTTCAGTTTTTCCATTACATGACCCACAAAATAGATTAACTCTTGAGTACAAAGGTTCTCAGATAGTTCAACCAAAATATACTATTAGAGAGTGTATGGAGAGAGGTCTTACCTACTCTGTATCACTCAAAATGAATATCTCTTTAACTATCTGGAATAGAGATGAAAAGACAGGTGAAAAACTTGACCCAAAAGAGATAAAAGAACAGGCTGTTTTTGTTAGAGATATACCACTTATGACAGATAGAACATCATTTATTATTAATGGTGTTGAGAGAGTTGTTGTAAATCAGCTTCATAGAAGTCCAGGGGTTATCTTCAAAGAAGAAGAGGCTACAACTGTTAGTAACAAGCTAATATATTCAGCTCAAATAATTCCTGATAGAGGAAGTTGGCTATATTTTGAGTATGATGCAAAAGATATACTCTATGCTAGAATTAACAAAAGAAGAAAGATACCTGTAACTATTCTCTTTAGAGCTTTGGATTACTCCAAAGAGGATATTATGAAACTTTTTTATAAAAGTAAAGAGGTTTTTGTAAGAGACAATAGATTTGTAACTAAATTTTCTGTAGAAGATTTTGCAGGTCGTGCTCCTTATGAGGTTAGAGACCTTGATGGTAATATTGTAGTTGCAGCTGCAAAGAGACTTACTAAGAAAAAAGCTCAAAAATTAATTGATGATGGGCTAGAGTGGGTAGAGTATCCACTAGATATTTTGATAGAGAGACATTTAGCTACTCCAATTATAGACCAAGAGAGTGGAGAGATATTATATGATGTCGTAACACCACTTGATGAGATTAAACTCAAAAAGATTATTGATGCAGGAGTAGAGAGTTTTCATATTGCTGATGATTTAGCTGAAGGTTCAGATGATTCTATTATCAAATCATTTATTGCAGATAATGAATCTCTTAGATTATTAAAACAGACAGAAGATATAGAAGATGAAAATCAACTAGCTGCTATTCGTATCTATAAAGTTATGAGACCAGGTGAGCCTGTAACAGCAGAAGCGGCTAAAAGTTTCTTGCAACAGCTATTTTTTGACCCAGAGAGATATGATTTGACAAAAGTTGGTCGAATGAAGATGAACCATAAATTGGGTCTTGATGTTCCTGAGTATGTTACTGTTTTAACTACAGAAGATATTATCAATACTGTAAAATATCTTAGTAAAGTTAAAAATGGTTCAGGTCATATAGATGATAGAGACCACCTTGGAAATAGAAGAATTAGAGCTATTGGTGAGCTATTGGGTAATGAGCTATATAATGGTTTAACCAAAATGCAAAAAGCTATTAAAGACAAGATGACAACACTCTCTGGTCAGCTTGATGAGCTTATGCCTCATGATTTGGTTAACTCAAAAATGATTACCAATACTATCTTGGAGTTTTTCTCATCTGGTCAGTTATCACAATTTATGGACCAAACAAACCCACTATCAGAAGTTACTCATAAAAGAAGACTCTCAGCTCTTGGTGAGGGTGGACTTGTAAAAGAGAGAGCTGGATTTGAGGTAAGGGATGTTCACCCAACTCACTATGGAAGGATTTGTCCTATTGAGACTCCAGAGGGTCAAAATATTGGTCTGATTAATACACTAGCTACATATGCAAAGGTTAATGAGCTTGGATTTATAGAAGCACCATATAATAGAGTTATTGATGGAGTAATCCAAGAAGAGATAGTATATTTAACAGCAACTCAAGAAGAGGATTTGGTCATTGCACCAGCTTCAACAAAAATAGAGAATAGAAAAATAGTTGATGATTTGATTGAGACTAGATGTAATGGTGAGATTTTGCTAAATGAGACTAAAAAGGTTTCACTTATTGATATATCTCCACTAATGGTTTCTGGTTCGGCTGCTGCGTTAATTCCATTTTTAGAACATGATGATGCGAACCGTGCATTGATGGGTTCAAACATGCAACGACAAGCTGTTCCACTTCTCAGAACAGATGCTCCTATTGTTGGAACAGGTATGGAGGCTATTGTTAGCCGTGATGCTTGGGAGTCTGTCAAAGCTAAAAGAGCAGGACGAGTAGAGAAGGTTGATTCTAAAAATATCTATATTTTAGGTGAAGATGATGGAGGTGTATTTATAGACCACTATCCAATGGAAAAAAATATGAGAACCAACCAAAATACAACCTTTACTCAGACACCTATAGCAAAAGTTGGAGATATAGTAAAAGCTGGTCAAGTAATAGCTGATGGTCCAAATATGGATATGGGTGAACTTGCTATTGGTAAAAATGTGATGGTTGCATTTATGCCTTGGTATGGATATAACTACGAGGATGCTATTATTATCTCTGAGAAGATTTTAAGAGAGGATACATTTACATCTGTTCATACATATGAAGTAGAGATTGAAGCTAGAGAGCTGAAACATGGTACAGAAGAGATAACTAGAGATATTCAAAATATTCGTGAAGATGAGTTAACTCACCTTGATGAGAGTGGTATTATCAAAGTTGGAACAACTGTAAAACCAGGTATGATACTAGTTGGTAAAGTTTCTCCAAAAGGTGAGATAAAGCCAACTCCAGAAGAGAGACTACTCCGTGCTATCTTTGGTGAAAAAGCTGGACATGTTGTAAACAAATCACTATATGCAAAAGCCTCTATGGAGGGTGTGGTTGTAGATGTAAAAGTATTTACCAAAAAAGGGTATGAAAAAGATGCAAGAGCAATTCAATCATACGAAGAGGAAAAAGCAATCCTAGATAGTGAACATCATGATAAACTATTAATGATAGATAAAGAGGAGCTTTTACGAATTGCTACCATGCTCTCTAAAGCTGAACTTGTATCAGATGTAACTATAGGTGATACAGTTTATGAAGCAGGTGAAAAAATTCCAGCTGATGTTATTTTGGAGATAAATAGATTTGCATTGCGTTCTGTAGTTCAGTCTTATGATAATAAGGTTCAAGCAGAATATAACTCAGCAAAAACATATTTCCAAAGACAGAAAAAGAGACTAAAAGATGCTCATGAAGAGAAGTTAAATATTCTTGAAAAAGATGACATCTTGCCAAATGGAGTTACAAAACTTGTCAAAATCTATATTGCAACAAAGAGAAAACTAAAAGTTGGTGATAAGATGGCAGGGCGACACGGTAACAAAGGTATTGTATCAAATATCGTACCAGAAATTGATATGCCATATACAAAAGATGGAAAGACTGTTGATATTATTCTAAACCCACTAGGGGTTCCATCAAGAATGAATATCGGTCAGATACTTGAAGTCCACCTAGGAATGCTTGGTAAAAAACTTGGAGAGCAAATTCAAGGTATATTTGATGCTCAAAAAGAGACAATGGTATCTGAACTTAGAGCCAAAATGACAGAAATTGCAGATGTTGCAAAACTTATGAATGCCAAAGAGACACTAGAAAATATTAGTGATGATGAGTTAATCAAATATGCTAGAGATTGGGCAAAAGGTGTTAAGTTTGGAACTAGTGTATTTGAAGGAACAAACCAAGAAGAGTTTGACAAACTATTTGAGTTAGCAAAAATGGATGCTGATGGTAAAACTGTACTATATGATGGACGAACTGGTGAAAAGATGCTAGAGCGTGTAAATGTAGGTTATATGTATATGCTAAAACTACACCACTTAGTTGATGAAAAAGTTCATGCTAG
>Ga0256843_1000575_pt1 | contig 31228 bp, 34 predicted proteins | sample AlvinellametaG_FD_191572 | JGI IMG/M metagenome (GOLD analysis project Ga0256843, IMG submission 191572) | Pompeii worm associated microbial communities from hydrothermal vent at the East Pacific Rise, Pacific Ocean - Alvinella | ecosystem: Host-associated > Annelida > Integument > Unclassified ...
AGAAGAAGCCTTCTATTAATTTTTCTCAAAATGAACGAGATTTGTTGCTCTTAGCTATTGAAAAGAATACTCAAAAGTCCGATTTTAAGGGGATTGTGTTGTTATAAACTTTGTCGAACTCAGGTTAAACAATTTTTTATTAGAAATATCATACCTGATATTGTCATGCAAAAAGATAATCAAATATTGGTTTTTGATACAAAATATAAAAAGATGACTTTTAAAAATAGGTATCAAAATGGTGGAGATTTAGACCGTAATGACTTTTTTCAAATCAATACTTACATGAGCTATTATCAGAATAATGGATATAAAGTTCTTGCAGGTGGGCTACTATACCCTATAGAGGGTATCTTTACAAAGGGTAACTGTCATTCTGAAAGTTGGTTTTCTAATGGTAAGACTAAATTTATAGTAGATGGACTTGAACTCTCTACTTTAGATGATAAAAATATAGTAGAGATAGAACAAAAATTTATAGAGAGGATAAAAGCTTTAATTTAAAAACATGACAATTTACCATATTTTTAACACTTTATAATTTTTTATGTTAAAATACTAAAAATTCAAAACAAAGGCTTTAAGTGTGGGCGATAAAGACATTATAAGCAAAGAGATACTTAAAAATATAGCCAAAGATATATCAAGACATATTCTCAATATTGAGATACGCGAAGATATGGAACTCATCGACAAAGAGTTTACACGCATAGAGAAACGCGATGCTGATTTGATTTTTAAAAATGGTAATGAGATTATTCATATAGAGATACAAAACAATAACCATAAACAGATGCACCAACGAATGTTGCGTTATCTTAGTGACATACTTTTTGAGTATGAGAATTTAGAGATAAAACAGTATCTACTCTATATTGGCGAACGGCAATGTAATATGCAAAATAGCATTAATAAGCATGGATTGGATTACTCTTATGCTATAATAGATATGAAAAATATCTCTTGTGAAGAGCTTTTACAGAGTGATAATCCCTCTGCTGTTGTGCTTTCCATCCTCTGTGACTTTGGAGAGAAAGATAAACAGATGGTAGTCAATACCATCTTAAGACGGTTAAAAGAGTTAAGTAACGAACAAGAGTTTAGAAATTATCTAAAAATGGTAAGTATTCTTTCAACCAATCGAAATTTGAAAGATGAAGTAAAAGAAGGAATGAATGAGATGTTAAAAATAGATATAACCAAAACACCCCTTTATGAAATAGGTGCGGAGAGAGCTACTTTTGATAGTGCAATTATTATGATAAAAGAGTTTAAAATAGCCATAGATGATGTAGTAGAAAAACTAAACATCAAAAAAGAAGAACTCTTAGAATATATGAAAAACAAGAAAGAAGAAGCCTAAACTTCTTCTCCCACTACACTCTTCCCACCAAACAAACCTAACAAGAATAAAAATACTAAAATAAACTATAGTTGTATTTTAAAAAATATGATATAATAATTTTATAAATACAACTATAGTTGAGATTAATAAGGCAGATTATGAGCAAGGGTAAAAAAGTAAAACCAACCCAATCCCCACCATTTAATGAACCCATAACCCTAAAAACTATAGGCAAGTTCATCAAAGCAAGAAGAACACAGCAAGGTTTAAACACCAATGATTGTGCCATGCTCTGTGGAATCTCTGCTTATACGCTCAATAAAATAGAGAATGGTTTTGAGGGTGTGAAGCTTATAACGCTACTACAAATCATGGAAGCATTGGGAATGGAGATGACAATGCAGGAGTGGAGTGATGAATAGTTTAAAAGTAAGTATGCAAAACCAAGTAGTGGGTAAACTCTCAATAGATAGAGATGAAAACTACTACTTTGAGTATGATAAATTTTGGATAGAAAAGGGCTTTGCTATCTCTCCTCATTTGCCTTTTAATGGAACTTACTCATCCAGTACCATTAAGAGATTTTTAGAAAACCTTATACCCGAAGGAGAGGGGCTTGAAGATATAGCCTATTTTACCCGTATCTCTAAAAATAATACCTTTGCTATTATGCACGCTATCGGTTACGATACAGCAGGAGCGTTGTTTTTTGGAGAAGATAAAGAAGCCAATAAGCCTATCTTTAGGGAGATTTCAGACGAAGAGTTAACCAAACGGATAGAAGAGTTAGAGAGTAAAAGCATTGCGATTTGGGATAGAAAAGTAAGGTTATCACTAGCAGGAGTTCAAGCCAAACTGCCTGTAATTATTCGAGATAATAAAATAGGTTTAGCTAATGGAACGCTAAGTTCTACCCATATTATGAAGTTTCAAACCAAACGAAATACACATATTGTGGTTAATGAGCTTTTTTGTATGAGATTGGCTAAAAAAATAGGTCTAAAAGTTGCCAATGTAGAGCTTAGACGATTTGGGAAATATCCAACCCTTTTAATAGAGCGATTTGATAGGGTCTATAAAAAGGATTTTGTAGAGCGATTGCACATTATCGATGGGTGTCAGATATTGGATTTGCCACCCACTTATAAGTATGAACAGAACTTTGGAAATCTGCGAGATGTGGCACATATTAGAGAGGGGGCAAGTTTTAAAAAGCTTTTTCAAAGTGCTAAATTATGCTCCATTCCTGCCATAGCTCAACTAGAACTATTAAATTGGGCTATGTTTAATCTAATTATTGGAAACTCTGATGCACATGGTAAAAACTTCTCATTTTTTGTCAATCAAAAAGGGATAAAAACAACACCATTTTATGATATGCTCTGTGTGATGATGTATGATTTTGACCACCATTTAGCAATGGCTTATGGGGATGAGTTTAATCCTAATGAGGTGTTTGCTTATCAGCTTCGAGAGTTTGCAGAGGATATAGGTATTCACTATAAATTGGTGGTTAAGGTTTTGTTGAAACAGACAGAATCTATATTGAAAATTTTGGAGAGTGAGGTTATCGAGACTAAAGAGTTAAATAGAGATGAGAAAAAGTTTATTAAAAAACTCTCCTCTTTTATTAGTCAACGAGCTTTGCATTTTCAAGAGGTGGCAAAAGAGATGGGGCTTGTCTCTTTTCCGTAAAGAGAAGAACTAATCCTCCTCAATAACTGCCTTTTCATCCACCAACCAGATAAACCCAATCGGAATAAAAATCAGTGTCATCAGTGTCCCCACAACCAATCCACCAATCGCCACCGCTCCAAGGGGGGCGAGTCGCTCTAGCCCGATAGCGGAACCTTGTGCCACAGGTAGCATGCCCACCGAGACCGCAAAAGCGGTCATCAGTACAGGTCGGGTTCGGATTTTAATGGATTCAAGCATCGCATCACGTTTGTTCATTCCCTCTTTTATCTGCTCTAGGGCGAAGTGAATGAGCAAGATGGCGTTGTTGACGATAATCCCTGAGAGCAACATAAAGCCCATCATCGCAGGCATGGAGACATGATACCCAATAGCCAGCATCGTCCATGAGGCTCCGATAATGGTAAGTGGAATCGAGAAGAGAATCATCAGCGAAATTTTCACACTATGAAACATTCCAATCAGCGTAAAGAGAATCAAGAATACCGCCACGATAATCGCTCCGACCATTCGCTCAGCTGATGCTTTAAACTGTTTCTCTTCACCGATCTGCTCTATCTCCACTTGTGGGTTGATATGGACTTTCTCTAGCTGTTCATTGAGGTTTGCCATAATGTGTGAGATGGCGGCCTTCTCTCGGTTGCCATAGACCTCTAGGGTGTAATTCAGTCCATCTCTTGTGATGGTACTTGGCTCTTTGTTGGAGTCGAGTTTGGCGATTTTGCTTAGTGGAATCTTCCCTTTGGGGGTGACAATCAGCGTACTTAAGATGCTTTTGAAGTTATCTATCTGCTTTTGAGGGAGCCAGACGCGTACGGTGTAATCCATCGAGTTCTCTTTGGGGAAGGTTGCCACAGGAACCCCTCTAAGCATCATCTGAATCTGTGCGGTTACATCGGAGCGTTTAAGCCCGTACTCCATCGCCTCTTTCTCATTGATATTGAGGTTGTAGACCACCTTGTCCATGTCCCACGTTTTGAGAACCGCCACAATCCCTTGGGTTTGGTTCATCGCTTTTTCGACCTTTTCCCCCTCGGCTTGGAGGAGTTTATAATCCGGTGAACTGAGCATGGTGTCCACCGATGCTCGGATACTCGCCATGGCAGTTGAGCCACTTGGGGCAACATCGAGGTATTTGACATGCGGGATTTTGGCGATTTCAGCTCTGAGATAGTTAGAGATGTCCCAGATGGTTTCGGTTCGTTCGTGACGGTTGACGTAGGTTGCCATAATCAAAATGTGGTCAACCCCGCTTCCACTACCAATACTCATGACTCCCGCTTCACTTCCGATTGAGCCTGAGACTCGAAGCAATTTATCACCACCCTTTTCATACATCACACGATTGACCCGCTCCATGACCGCTTGGGTCTGCTCAATGGGGAGGTTGGCATCGGTGGTGATTTTTATCGCAATGGCTCCTGTGTCCATGGGGGGCATGAGTTCTTGACCTACTGTGGGCATGACGAGTTTAACCGAAATCACAAAGAGGGCAATCAGGGAGAGCACCAAGAGAATTGCAACAGTTTTAAACTTGGTAGCACCACGCACAATGGAGGCGAAGAAGGCTTGAATCCCATCATTGATACGAGAGATAATGTAGTTAAACCACTCCTCTAACTTTAAAATAATAGGATTTTTGATTTTCAAAAAGTAGAGCGAAAGCAGAGGAACCGCCGTAATCGAGATAAAATACGATGCCACCAATGCCAAGAGCAAGGTTGAAATCAATGGACCAAAGACCGTCTGCGGATACCCTCCCACAAAGAGCATGGGAGCCAAGGCAATCATGGTGGTCAAGGTTCCACTCAAATCGGCAAACATAATCTCCTTGGTTCCCCCAAAGACCGCATCATGAATGTCTTTGCCAAGCTCGGAGTAGTGGCGTTCGATGTTCTCCATGACCACCACCGTATCATCGAGCAACAGTCCAAGAGCAAGGATAATCGCCGTGAGGGTAACGACATTAAACTCAATCCCCACTAGCCACATCAACGCAATGGTCGAGGCATAGACCATCGGAATGGTAAAGAGCACAATCAAAATCTGACGAAAACTTGCCAAGAACAAAAAGACCACAATCGTCGACATCACAATCGCATCACGCAACGACTCAAACATATTCTCGGTACTCTGAGCGATGGTATCCTCTTGGGTATCGGTAAGTTCAAAGCTAATATTGGGATAAGCTTGTTTAAACTTCTCTATCTCCTCTTGGGCATGCTTAATGGTCTGAATCACATCCGCCGTTTCAGTTCGCTGAATCGAGAGGGCGATCGCTTTTTTACCGTTTCCATAATAGGCAGCACGATTCTCATAATGCCCAAAGTAGACCTTGGCAACATCACCAAGCTTCACACTCGTCGTTAGTGGCATCGCTTTAATCGCTTCAACTCGATCCTTTTGCCCACCTGATTTGAGCAGATAGGAGGTTTGCAAATCGCTAATAAACCCAATGGCGTACTCTTTGTTGTTTTGTTGCAAGGTTGCCACCACCTGCCCAAGGGTGAGATTGTACTGGTCGAGCTTATCTTTGTCCACAATAATCTGCAACTCTTTCTCATAGCCCCCAAATATCTCTACATTCGCTACCCCTTGGGCTTTGATAAGCTTGTGTTTGATGTCAGTAGAGGCAAGATCTCGAATATCCTCTAGGCTAATACTATCATCCTTAGGACTCATTGCAATCACACAGACGGGCGGAGTGGCTGCGGTGATTTTGATAATCTGAGGCTCTTTGATGTCCTTGGGAAGCTTGGCACGGATTTTGGAGAGGGCATTGGTGACATCATTGACCGCGGTATCAATATCTTTGACATATTCAAACTCGGCGTGAATGACGGTCACTTCATCAATGGTACTCGAATAGGCACGACGAATATTATCCAGCGTATAGAGCTCCTCTTCTACGGGTACGGCAATATTGGATGCCATACTCTCGGCACTCGCTCCCGCTTCGACCACCACCACCGCAACTTCAGGATAGTTAGAATCGGGAAAAAGGTTTCGGTGAATCTTACCATATCCCACCATCCCAGCAAAAATAAAGACGGCTAAGAGGGAGATAATAAAGTGAGGTTTTTTGAGAACCTTCTCAATAAGTGATAACTCTTCGTGATTTTTGGGCATTAAGACATCCTACTACGATTTTATTGTAGTAGGATAGCGTATTGGGGTTAACCGTGTGTGAATTGTAGGGTAGAGGAATACACGTACCCTTAATTATTGCTCTATTTTTCTATTCGAATCATGGCAATTTCATCATGCACGCAATCAAGCTTCTTCAGCTCAAAGATGGCAGCTTGGATCTTCTCCTCTTGACAAGTATGGGTGGTAAAGAGCAACTTAACCCGTTCATCATTGCGGTGGGGTTTTTGAAGCATTGATTCAATCGAGATATCAAACGCACCAAGCTCTTTGGTGATGCGGGCAAGTACACCTGATTTGTCATCGACTTGCATGCGTAGGTAATATTGAGTAACAATTTCATCTTCAGGGAGAAGCTCTTGTGCATCTTCGAGACTCTTTTTAAAGCCCAGCATTGGTGCGGTGTTGCCTCGGACAATCTCAATAATGTCCGCAATTACTGCTGAAGCGGTAGCATCTCCTCCAGCTCCTGCACCATAATACATGGTCTCTCCAACCCGATCACCTACTACAGAGACCGCGTTCATGACCCCATCCACTTTGGCAATCATTGAGTCTTTGGGAATCATGGTAGGATGTACCCGCAATTCTACTCCGTTTTTCGCTTTTTTAGCAATCCCTAGGAGCTTGATCTCATATCCAAACTCTTTGGCAAAGGCTACATCGGTCTGGGTGATGTTCTCAATCCCTTCAATGAGGATATCTTCAGGTTTAGCATCGATTCCATACGCGATACTTGCTAAAATCAGCAGTTTATGAGAGGCATCAAACCCTCCCACATCAAAGGTAGGATCCGCTTCTGCATACCCTAAATCCTGTGCCTCTTTTAGAATCTCATCGTAGTTAGCCCCCTCATTGATCATCTTGGTCAACATGTAGTTGGTAGTACCGTTCATGATTCCCTGAATCGAGACAATATGGTTAGCGGTTAGCCCATTTTTGAGTGCCCCAATAATAGGGATCCCTCCTGCGGTGCTTGCCTCATACATCAAGGGGATATCCCCCGCAATGGCTTGAAGCTCATAACGATGATACGCCAAGAGGGCTTTATTGGCCGTCACAACCGCTTTGCCCTTTTGCAACGCTTGCTTGACCAAGGCATAAGGCTCATCCACGCCCCCCATAAGCTCAACCACTATATCGATCTCAGGATCATTGATCACCTCCATGGGATCATCAGAAAGAGTAATGTTTACTCCTCGGTCTCTGTTAAGATTTTTAACCACCCCATGTTTGACTTCGATTCGTTTACCCGCGCGTGCTTCGATAATATCTGCGTTGGTCTCTAGGATATTGGCAACACTTGCCCCCACCGTTCCTACGCCAAGGATGCCTATTTTTACCATGCTTCTACCCCTTCTGTTTTTCTGCTTCAACTTTTTTAAGAAACTTCTTGATGTTTCGTGCTGCTTGACGGATACGATTTTCATTCTCAATCAATGCAATTCGTACGTAATCATCCCCATACTTTCCAAAACCTATGCCAGGACTTACCGCCACACCGGCTTCAACCAAGAGACGCTTAGAAAACTCTAAACTTCCCATCTCCCGACACACCTCAGGGATTTTTCCCCAGATAAACATGGAGGCATTAGGTTTGCCCATTTTCCATCCGGCTTTGCCAAAGGCTTCAAGCATTACGTCTCGACGTTTGAGGTAGCGGGGAATAATCTGCTCATCGGGCACATACCCATGCTCATCAAGTGCCACCGTAGCAGCAACTTGAATGGGGGTGAACATCCCATAATCAAGCCACGACTTGATGCTCTGCAATGCCCCAATCAGTTTTTTATTCCCCACAATAAAGCCCACACGCCATCCCGCCATATTGTAGGACTTTGAGAGAGTATAGGCTTCAACCGCCACATCCTTTGCCCCGTCAACTTCAAGAATCGAGGGAGTTTTGTATCCATCAAATGTAATATCCGCATACGCAATATCGGAGATAATGTAAAACCGTTTCTCTTTGGCTAATGCCACAATGCGTTCATAAAATTCTGGTGTCACCGTTGCGGTGGTAGGGTTATGCGGGAAGTTAAGCACTAAAAACTTGGCTTTAGGTAGAGAGTTATCCAACGCCTGTTCAACATCCGCAAGAAATCGATCCTCATCCACCTCAAACGTCTCCTCATCAAAAATCAACTCCATCTTCTCAACATTGGCACCCGCTAAGATAAAGGCTTGAGAGTGAATGGGATAGGTAGGATCCGGAACAATCGCCACATCCCCTGGGTTTGAGATCGCTTGAACCAGATGCACATAGCCCTCTTTGCTGCCCATGGTCGCCACCACTTCGGTATCGGGATCAAGATCAACGTTGTATTTTCGTTTGTACCAATTTGCCATTGCTAGACGCAATTTATAAATCCCTTTACTTGCACTGTACCCATGGGTTTTATCCCGCTGTGCGGTCTCACAAAGCTTATCGATAATGGGTTGAGGGGTTCGTGCGTCTGGATTTCCCATTGAGAAATCAATAATATCCGCTCCCGCCCGTCTCGCCTCCATCTTGAGGTCATTAATTTCAGCAAAAATATACTTTGGCAATCTGTTTATTTTTTCAAATTGAATCTCATCAAACATCCGTCTTCCTCTTCTTTATTTTGTCCTACCACCGACTGACTACCAGCCATGTCCACCATTTAAGCGTCTAAACTCTTTTCGGTCGATCTCTCTGATCTCCTGCGAATCGATATAAAAGTAGTGTTTGTTTCGTATATTTTTGGTCACCTTAACCGTTCCCAAGTCCGAGACAATCTCCAAGTATCCATGCCCTGTAATCAAGATCCAACGCCCATCTTTGATCTCAAAAGGGGTTGAGCTTTGGGTCATAAACTCTTTTTTCTTTTTGGTATCAATATTGATAAATCCAAACCATAACATCCCCCGAATGGGATTCACTGTCAAATTCGTAATTGCAACAGGTGTTGCAGACTCACTCTCCTCATCTGCCATATTATCGGTGGCATTAAGGTCACTTAACAGTGGCGCAACCGTATGGGTTGCTACACGCATTTCGGGGGAATTATGCTTTGGGCGGGAAGAGCCCTCCTCGGTTTGATCTCCAAGTGAAAAACGTTGTTGATGCGTTTTGATGGCAGAGGTAGACTCCTCGGTTGCACTCGCAATAAGCTCAGGAGAGACCTCTTCAGCCGTTTTGGAGACTTTTTTTTTGCTGGTATCAATCACCACTCTATCATGCTCAGGCTCTACTTTGACGTGCTCAATAACCACCGAACTAACATTGCTCTCTAGTGCTTTAGCATCATCAAGGGCTGTCTCTTGATCGGATTCACTGTGACTTAAATCATCCAACTTTCCATGACTAAAAAAGTACCACAATCCATAAAGTACGGCTAAAATCAAGATCCATTTAAAGATTCCCGTATTGGACTCTTCAATGCGATCTGGTGAAAGCATTACTACCTCATCATCCTTTGCCGAATGATGATCATCGAAATAGGTTTTAATCTCCGCACGGAGTCCCTCAAGTTCAATCTCATAATCTCGTTCTATAATATTTACAAACCCCAACGATTTGACACGATTTAACTTCTCAAACTTTCCCGCTTGTAAATTTTCTAAATTTTCGATAGAGATGTTGGTCTTATTGCTAACACTCTCTATGCCCTCTTTCTCGATTAACTCATTTAGTTGCATTCTTCATCCTATATATTAATATTGCAGCAGCTGCACTCACATTAAGTGAGTCAAACGTCCGACTCATCTCGATGGAGACCATCTCATCAATTTTAGCACGAGCACGTTTGGATATCCCTTCACCTTCCGATCCCAATACCAAAACCCGTTTCTTCTCAAACGTTGCCCCACCAAGTGAGGTACCATCCATTGAGGCCCCATAGAGTGTAAAGCCTACCTGCTTAAGCTCATTGAGCGGATCTAAGATATTGGGAATAATTGTAAAGGGCATATCCAACAGTGCCCCTGAACTCGTGCGTGCAATCGCTGCAAAGTTCAACTGTTTAATACCGGTTGCAACAATCCCATCAACCCCCAATGCATAAGCACTGCGGACGATGGCACCAATGTTACCTGCATCGGTCAAGCCATCCAGCACCAGAATAAAACGGTTTTGCTTCATACTTGCAAGATCGGACAGCTCAAACGGCTCCATCTCCACAAGGATACCTTGGTGGTTTCCTCCCTTTGCCATGCTTTGTGCCCATTTCGTCTCAAGAAACTTAATACGCGATCGATAACGATCATAAAGAGCCTGTGGCAAGATACCCTTTTTGGCAATGTAAACTGTTTTTACCATCGTCTCATGCGATTGAAGCGCATGAAAGCATACCTGTTTTCCATAAATAATCATAAGGGAGATTTTATCGAACTTTTGCTGTATTTTTTCACTGCTATTTTGCAATCAGTTCGTTATACCATACTTTTGTACTCTTATTGGTTACTTTTGCTAAAAGTTTAGCTTTAATCTTGGGAGCAAGATCAAGGGCAAGGAGATCCTCTAGATGCAACGACTTTTGCCTCGGTTTAGCACGCACTATTACCACCCACTCCCCTTTGGTATTGACTGACATCAAATGCTCTCTCAGGCTTGAAGCATCACCTCGGTAGTAGTGTTGAAATTTTTTGGTTAACTCCTTGGCGCAAAAGATCTCCCGTGACGCGTCCAATGATGCAATCTGATCCATCAATTTTTCAATACGGTGAGGTGCCTCATAGAGTACGGTATTGTAGGGAGCATTGAGCACCTCATGCAAAGCATGGCTCCGCTCAGCTCCTTTGGCTGGTAAAAAACCATAAAAAGTAAACTGTCCCTCCTCAAAACCACTCGCTGCGTATGCGGTAGTAACCGCACTTGCACCCGCTAAAACATCATAATCGATCCCCTCAGCTTGACAATGTGCCACCAGTAGTTGCCCTGGGTCAGAGATCACAGGCATCCCTGCATCACTGACATAAACCACCGATTCACTCTTTAAGCGGGGGGCAATGGTGGCAAGTCGCTCCTCTCCATTGTGCTCATGAAACGAGAGAAACTCCACCTCCTCATGGGGATAGACAAACGCAAATCGCTCTGCTAAGAGCCGAAGCAGTCGTTTGGTCTCACGGGTATCTTCGCATAAAAAAAGCGTTGCCTCTTCAAAAACACGCAGAGCACGAATGGTAATATCTTGGGGATTTCCTATGGGGGTAGGGACAAAAGTTAACATAGAGTTAAAAGATTAAACATGCAGAGAACATCCACAAAAGATGCCCTCTTAACAACCCTAGAGGTTGTATTTTTTCTTAAATTTATCGACACGTCCAGCCGCATCAACAATCTTCTCTGAACCTGTAAAGAAGGGGTGACACTCATTACAGATATCAATGGTCATGCTCTCTTTGGTCGTTCGAATCTCAAATGTGTTTCCACACGCACACGTTACGGTACACTCTTTGTAGTCTGGGTGAATACCTTTTCTCATTGTTTTACCTTTTAGTTTAAATCTTTATGACAGGCAACTAACCTGTTCTAGCCATACAAGCTCTTCCACTGAATCATCAGGGGTCATTGCAACGATCTTGGTCGAGACAATAATTTTCGGGCGAATTATAGCCAAAAAAGATTAAACTAATTAAAACCCTAAAAGATTACGCACGGTGATGCTCTTGATCCACCTCATGGGCAAACGCTTTTTTATTAAAGACAATAATCCCCACCAAGATTAACGCATAGACAAAGGTAGAGAGTAGAATCACCCCAATGACAATCGCTTCAAACATCTCACGGTAGGCAAAATCATGGGGCAACATCTGCAACATCACAATCGAAAGCCCCCCTTTAATCCCTGCAAAGAGCAGTACCGACCACCAACGAAACCCAACATCGGTCATGGCATCACTCTTGTTGGAGATCCATGCAAAGGTTCCCATCATAAAGGCACGAATCATGGTGGTAATTAGAAACATCATCAAAATCTCTCGTTGATACTTGAGCAAAAGATCAATGTGCACAATACTCGCCATGGACATAAACAAAAAGGTATTAGCAAGCAAGGCAAGCACCGCCACATAATTTAGGTTCTGCTTATGACGCTCCACACTGCTTACATCGGTGCTAAGTTTTCGAGTAATTCCACTGATAAACCCCGTAGAGAAGACCTTTTTACTTCGGGAGGTACGATTGACAATATTGCGTGCTTTTTTGATTCGTTTTTCGGTCTTATCAAATGACTTTTGAGTAATGGTATTGAGCGTAATAATGCCCACAATTACCGCCAAGAGTCCCGCCATATGAAAGTGCTCTGCCACTTCAAACGCCCCGTACGCCGTCAAAAGAATCAAGACCAATTCACTCATAGGATCTTGGGTCAATCGCATCAGTATGACCCCAAGATACCCCACCACAAGACCAATCAGAATCGAAAAGAGGATCACCTTAAACGAGACAATGGCAATATCCATCGCCCCAATCTCGATGCCATTCATCATGGGCAACGCAATAAAGGTAAAGATAATCAATGCCGTGGCATCATTAAAGAGCGACTCCCCTTCTGCCAAAATGGCTAAACGATGAGGTACTTTGAAGCTAGAAAAGACCGCCACCACCGAGACAGGGTCGGTAGCTAAGACCATGGCAAAAAGAGCAATAATTGCACCTGTTTCAAGCTGATAATCACCAAAAAAGAGCTGTGCGGTGACAATCCCAACGACGACCGAGATCGCCACAGAGACCAGTGCAAGGTAGAGCAGACTAAGGGCATTTTTTTTGAGATCTTCAAGCTTAAGTTGCAACGCATCCGAAGCGATAAGAATCGGAATCAAAAAGAGCACCAACTCCGCAAAAGTCTCTTCGGAGAAGAGCACCATATCAGGGAAAGTGTAGTAGAACCCATAGCTCAATGAAATAAGCGTAATGGGTGAGGGAATTTTAAGATATTTTTGCGTCTCAATGGAGAGAAACAGAATGCTTAAGAGCACCAACAGGGTCATTATCATGATTATTTTCCTAAATTTTAAATTTGTTTATTTTAACCTTTTGTCTCTATGGTTTCAATTATTTACGTTGAAATTCATTCCCACTCAAATTCAATTTGTTTCTACAATCTCTATGCTACAATCCATCCATGGATCTATCGTACATCACTAAAATCTTTTTTATCGCTCTGCTCTACTTTTTGGCAGGGAACCTAAGTTTTGCTATCTCACCAGAGAATGGACTTGTCTCCATTGTGGTCTTTTCTGCCGAAGGAGTCGCACTTGCGAGTGCTATCCTCTTTGGGAAACGGGTCTGGATTGGGGTTCTTATAGGTCAATTCCTACTGGCCTATTATGATGGTATGGCGTGGGGACCCTCTTTGGGGATTGCCATTGTTAATGCCCTTGAAGCCATCTTAGCGGTACTCTTTTTTCAAAAACTTAAGCTTAACAAAAACCTCTCAACGTTCCGTGATGTGGCATGGCTAATTGTGATTATTGTGGTGATTTTACAACCCTTTAGTGCCGTACTGGGCAATTTGGTCTTGATGATGTTTCAGATCATTGATGCTTCAGACTATTTTGAGAGCGCCTTCTTTTGGTTTATTGGGAATATTATGGGGCAACTGTTGATTACCCCAACCATTTTACTGATGTATACCAATATTACCAAAAAGGATTTCCCCTTGGTCCTACTTGTTGCCATTGGGTCCGCACTGATGAGCTATGCCCTATTGGAGGTCTACCCCATTACCAATCCTCTTTTGCTCTTAGGGATCACCATCTTTGGAACCCTCTACATCTCCTACACCATTGGGGTCCATTACGGCGCTTTTGCCACGGTGGTCATTCACTTTGTCTCACTGATTTTAACCCACAATGGCAAGGGAGTGGTCTTTATCAAAGATAGCCCCATTGACAACATTATCAACCTTAACTCCTATTTTCTTTTTCAGATTCTCTTGGTTTTACTCTTTGGGACCCTACTCTCGGATATGAAAAATAAGACCAAAAACCTCAAAGCATTGGTTGCCAAAGAGATTGAGAAGAACAAAGAACAGCAGTTTCACATGCTCCAACGCAACCGCCTCTCCCTTAAAGGTGAGATGATCAGCATGATTGCTCACCAATGGAAACAGCCCCTAAACAATCTCTCACTGATCAATCAGATGTTGATCTTCCAATATGAGGACGGGAAACTGGATGAACACGCCATTCGAGAGTTTGAAGAGGACTCTAGCAAACAGATTAACCAAATGTCTCAGACCATTTCCGACTTTACTAACTTTTTTAGTCCGGAGGTGAGTACCCGTGAGTTTTATCTCAAAAAGGTAGTTCAGCAATCCTTGGACTTTTTACGCCCTATCTTGGTCAAAGAGAGCATTGCCATTCAGCTTAAAATGCGATGTGAAACGGATATCCTTTTGCGGGGCTACCCCAATGAACTGGGACAGATGATTATTAACATTCTTAGCAATGCCAAAGATGTTCTTATTGAGCGAAACATTAAAAACCGCATGATCTGGGTAAATGCCGAACGGGTTAAGGACCAAATTCATCTCTCCATTGAGGATAACGGTGGGGGCATCCCCCCCAATGTGATGGGGAAAATTTTTGATCCCTACTTCTCCACCAAAGCCAAAAATGGGACCGGTTTGGGACTCTATATGTCAAAGATGATTATCGAAGAGCACATGAATGGTCAACTCTTGGTCTCCAACAGCGAACATGGAGCAAAGTTTGAGATTATCCTGCCAAGCATTACGCTCTGTTGAGGAGATTAAATCTTTTGCAAAAAGGCATCCCGAATGGTCTCGAAACGTTGATAACTCTCAACGTCACAACCATCAATAATAATGCAACGGTTTAAGATCATCAAAAAGTTCATAATCCGATGACGTTTAAAATCTAGCTCCTTACGAATGGTATCAATCTCATTCTCAAGCTCAATATTATGCGCTTGTGCAAAGGCTTGAAGCTCTAAGAACTCATCAAACTCCTCAGGGGAGATATTTAACTCTTTTTGAAAAAACTTATAATACTTCTCACGTTTGGATGGGTTTCCATCATGCACAATGTTAAGAAGCAAACCAATGGCAACACGTTTAAACGCTGGTGTAAACTGATGACCCATACTCCCTCCTGTTGGTATAGTGATTTAATGCTTTTGGCTCTCAACGACCATCTTTAGGTAGGTCAAGGAGTTAAAAAATTGCTTACGGTCAAATGGTTTGAGAATGTAGGTTCCAATGTCCAAATCCGCAGCCTTTTTAAGATATTCAGGCTCATTAAATGCCGTAAAGATACCTATGGGCTGGGCTGGATTGATCGCTTTGATCGCTTGACACATCTCCAACCCATCCATCTTGGGCATACAGATATCGGTCAAAACAATATCAGGTTGATGCTCTTGATAGCGTGCCAATCCCTCCTCACCGTCGCTTGCAACAATCACCTCTTTGGCAGAGGAGCTAAGTATCTTTTTGATTAATCGCTGTGTATCGGGATCATCCTCGACATACAGTATGGTCAGATTTTCAAGTGACATGAAAAACCCTTTAAAAATTTTCTTATGTTAATTCTAGCAAAAGAATGTTTAGATTAGATAAAAGCGTGCAAGATCTTTACCCAAAAGTCACCCTACCCTTAGAGCAACACTTTAGCACTCACCGCACACACCGCCGATTCACTACGCAAGATCAAAGGCGTTGCTAAGCCAACCACCTGTTCCCCATTGACCAGTGCTTCCTCTTGAGGGGTAAATCCCCCTTCCGAGCCCACAAGCACAACCGAAACCTCTTGCTTTTCATCAAGGGAGATATCAGAAAAATTGAGCATGACGCTTTCTGGATATTGATCGAGAAATCCTTGAAGATTCTCCACCACTGCCAGCTTCATTAGAGTACTTCGCCCCGACTGCTGAGAGGAGTTAAGCAGAATCTTCTCTAGACGTACAAGATCAATCTTGAACTGTTTTTGAGAGCGCGCGCAATAGATAAAGGTAATTGCCTCCACCCCCATCTCATTGAGCGTAGGAAGAACACGTTCAATCTTTTTGGGATCAATGACACACCATCCTAGATGGAGTTTTTTGGGAGATTTTACCACCCGATGCTCTTGTCCATGAAGCATAAGCATTGCGTCGCGCTTTGTGAGCGTTTCAATCCGATACCAATAGAGCATCTCATCCTGAAGATTTCGTAAGGCAATGCTCTCCCCTTGACGGTGGCGACGCACCTTAAAGAGGTAACGATGATCATCCCCTTGCAACAACAGGGTACTTTGCCCCGCTTGATTATGATAGAGGTACTGCATGGCTACTTGTGATTGTGTAATAGAGCATAAAAGCGACAACAATTAGAACATTGAGCAGACCATACCCAACCCCTACAAGACGCTGATGACGTAAACACCCTTCAGCTCTTCCTCTACGTAAGATTTGACGATATTTGATCACCTCCAGTACAATCATGGCAAAAAAAGCAACGATCATTGCGATAATTTTCCCACTCATTGGCATCTTGGCAAAGACAAACGCCACCAATCCAGCAAACGCAACCATCGTAATGCTCCCATGCGCCACGAACATATAGATCCGCGTTCGTCGAATATTTTTTGCACAATCATTGGAAAAGAAAGGAATCAGTATCCCCACCACAAAAACCATCAAAACCATTTTTACCAAAACTGCGTGATAGAGTACCATCTCTTCAAATTCACCACCCATTTCACTCCTTCATGCTAGATTTGAGCTATATCTCTGCTCTTTTACGCGAATTATACTATAATAATTACAAAAAATTAGGTAAACAGTATGGTTAGCATAGATGAAGCACTAGAGAAAATATACACCAACGTCACCCCCAAAGGGCATGAGATTATTCCCATTGAGTCCGCACTCAATCGGATCGTTGCCAAGGCCTACCGTGCCGATTTTGATCTGCCACGGTTTGATAACTCCGCGATGGATGGGTATGCTGTCAAGGTTAAGGATGCCGGTAAATCGGTCACCATCAAAGAGGTCACCTATGCGGGAGATACGGCACAGACCCCTTTTGAGGCAGGAGAGGTGATCAAAATCATGACCGGTGCACCTACACCTGTTGGTTGTGAAGCGATTGTTCCCATTGAGGCGGTACAACAGCAAGGAGAGAAGATTATTCTTCCCGATGAGATTCAAAAAAACATGATGATTCGATGGCGAGGCGAGGATATTCAACGGGGTAGGGTCTTTCTACCTGCCCATGAAACCATCACCGCCTATACCCTTGCCCTGCTTGCCTCTCAAGGGATTACCCACCTCAAGGTACACCGACGACCCAAGGTGGTTATCTTCAGTACAGGTGAAGAACTCAAAGCCCACTACGAACGCATCCAACCTCATCAACTCTATAACTCCAATGCTCCCATGTTCTACGCTCGTGCCCAAGAGTTGGGATGTGATGTGAGTTATCTTTCAGCCTCAGGAGATAACCTTGAGGCACTCCAAGATGCCATTTTAGAGGCGATGGATGCGGATCTCATTCTTACCTCAGGAGGAGTCTCTGTGGGCGACAAAGACTTTACCATTGAAGCTTTTGAGGAGCTTGGTATGAGAATACTCTTCTCAAAAGTTGATATTAAACCAGGTAAACCTACCACCTTTGGTCGATTGGGAAAGAGTCTGGTTATCAATCTACCAGGAAACCCTCTCGCAGCGATGGTCAACTTTGAAATGTTTGTCAAACCTGCCATTCTCAAACTCAGTGGTACACAATCTTTCTATCATCCCACCATTCACACCCATGTGACAAAAAACTACCCCATCAAAGCAGGAAAATATAGCGTCATTCTTGGTCGTTGGGATGGTACCCATTTTATCCCACTCCCTCAACAAAAACCAGGGATGGTCTCTCCCCTTGCCCAAGCTGACGGAATGGTTCTTACGCGCCCAAGTACCGATCAACTTACAGCCAATCAACCCATTAGGATGATTCCCATCACGATTCCATTAAGATCCGATAAAAGAGTAGAGTTGTACAATTAAAGAGGAAGAGAGGTATACACCTCTCTTAGTTAGAAGATTCGAATTATTGTCCGATCTGTTCAGCGATGGCTTTGATTTTGGCTTCATCAAATTGAGCAACTTGCCCTTTCATTAACGCCTTCATATTCCCACCATACGTACCTGCTTGGTAACCTTTGAGTGCCGTTTCAATATCGGCTTTGGACATATCTTTAACAACCTTAGAGACACCCATTGCTTTTTTCTCAAAATCTTTACCATGGCACCCAGCACACGCACTAAGATTGACACTTGGTGCACTGATCGCTGCTTTTGCCTCTTCTACCTTTTTAGAGACCGCATCGCTTGCCTCTTTGGCAACAGCTGAAGTTTTCTCTACTGCTTGAGTGGCAACCTCTTTGGTCGCTTCAACCGCTTTGTTTGCAACTGCTTTAACCTCATCTGCCTTCTCCGCTACTGCATCTTTCGCAGCAGAAGCGGTCTCTTTTACTGCTTGAGTCGCCTTCTCAATGGCACTGCTGGCCGCTTCTTGTGCTTGTGCAGTTACCGATTTTGTGGCTTCTTGAGTCTCATGAGCGGTATTAGCTTGTGCTTGAGTTGCCTCATGGGCTTTCTCTTCTCCACATCCTACCAAGAGTAGTGATGCGGTCACAATCGATAATAATACTACATTTTTCATCTGCTTCCTTTTGTTTTAAATGAGCTGGAAGTATACTACATCCTCCCTAAAAAACAGAGTATTGTTATTTTATATTATTTTTGGATTGATCAACTGCTCTCCTCTCAAGAGCACTTCCCAGAGGTCTTGACGACTCCACTCCGCACGTACCTGAGGGGAAAAATGGATGGATTCTAGGGCAATAGTACCCATCAATGGGCTATAGGCATCCTCCCTAAATCCCTGCGCATAACCGGTTTGAGTCTCATGCACAATAATGCTATGGAGTTGAACTTCTCGCTCCCCATTGACCATCCCCGTACACGATAAAACTCGCTCTACCATCAAAAAGATCACCCGTGCAAACTGCTCAGCAGAAGGAGATACAGGCAACTCAACCCAACGTGCAGAGTGCTTTTTCATATCCGTACGATACGCCACGTCATCCCCATCCCACAACGTAATGGCATGATCAAACGATTCAATTAACTCTTTGATATGAAGTTTGGTCAATCCAAAATCATACACCATCTGCCCATGGTCCAAATAGTTTGACTCCAAAAGAACCTCTACCTGATAGGAGTGTCCGTGCAGATTCTCACGACACCGTAGGGTCGAGCAGTTGCGTACGATATGTGCATTTTCAAATTTAAAAAGTTTACGAATAATCATCTAAAATACAATCTGTCCATTTTGTTGCATGCGGTGCATAATATCTTTGGCTTTTTGGTGTCCATTAAATGCTGATTTTCGACACCACTCAATGGCTTTCTCTTGGTTGGCTTCACACCCTACCCCTTGATTGGCAAGATACAAATAGAGCTCTAGGGCTTGCTTATAGTCTTTGGCATTAAAACGTTCTAAAGCTTCGTTTTTTAGTTGTGTAATTGGCATAGAGTATTGACCTTGTTTGCTGTTTTTTGGATTATATACATATAACCTTAATTATTGTTTTGCTATATTGAGGAACAAAGAATAATAGGGGGATTAACATGATTGATATCAATACGACCATCGAACCGTTTATACTCGAAGACCAATTCGGGACCCAGCACAACATCCAAGTACGACCCAAAATCCTAATCTGTAGTTTTGGTAAAAATACCGGACAGCTCATCAGTGAATATTTTGGAGAAAAGGGTAAAGATTATCTTAATCAATACGATATTGAACTTATTGCGGATGTAAGCCATGTCCCTTCACTTTTGCGCAAGACCATTATCATCCCAAAGATGAAGAAATACAGTTTTGAGATCCTGCTCTCCAGTGACAAAACCTTTTCAGAGCAGTTCCCACATAAAGAGGAGAACCTCACCATCCTCAAACTCGAAAATGGTGTGGTCAAAGAGATCATCTATGCCAAAGATGCCGATGAACTCAAAGATGCCATTGAAGGGATTTAAACCCCTTGGGTCGTATCAAAGACCCGAATATGAAGCCGATCACTGTAATAAAATCCATGCTTCATACAAAACTCAAATACCGCTCGATCATTGTGCCAGATGGTAGCACGACTCTCCCCAACGGGCATGCAATAGATCGTAGGAGAATCAAACGGCTCAGTAATCTCTCCAATCTCCTCAAGAGCGGTGGTCTGTGTCACCCTTTTGTCAATGGTAAATTTAAAAAAACTATCATTAGCATACTGAACAATATTGGCAATCGCTTGAGGCTTAATCCGCTTATGTTTGGGTTCTCCAGAATTGGCAAGTTTAATAGAGAGGGCAAAAATGGTCTGCTTATAACTAGGATACGCCTCAAAATCGATCTCGATCGTTCCATTGGTCTCAAAGGTAATCCTCACTCCCTGCTCGACCAGCCACGTTACCACCTCATAAAAGACCGCATCCGCATGATACATCAACGGCTCCCCGCCTGTAATCACCACATCGGGTAGATATCCAATCTTGGTAAACTCCTCATTTAAGTGCTCAATCAATACCGAAGCATCCTCTACCCGCCTCCACGCCTTGGCAAAGTGACTATCGACTGCAAAATAGGTATCACACCCCATTTTCTCTTCACCCTGCACATGATAACTTGCCCCAAATCCAGCACAAGACAAATTGCACCCCCCTGTACGCAAAAAGTACGACGGAATCCCCGCATATTTTCCTTCTCCTTGAATGGAGAAAAACTCTTCGGTTAGGTAGAACATTTTATTTATTTTCCTTTTTTCTTATATAGTTTATTTAGTCTAGTAGGCAATCTAAATATTTTAAAACTCAATCACCCTTATCTCAAAACTAAAATCACTATCATAACTGTAGTTATATTCTTCTGCTATTTTAAACGTAGAGGCTTTCTCTTGCATGGGATAAATCAAAATCCCTTTTTTATACCCTCTTATCTTGGCATCTCTAGCCAATTTCTGAATATCATTTTCATTTGCTGTATCAAAGAGTTTCCATTTAGCATCAATAATATAAAATTCACCCTCTTTTTTCCCTATCAAATCAGGATTTGAGCTATATTTTACCTTATGTTCTTTTGACTCCAAGTAAAAATCTTCTTTTATCTCTTTGGCATGAAGTCCCTCATAGTGCAAATGAGTAAATTCAGAGCTTTTCAACAAATGGTCATAAACCTTCCACTCAAAGAGTTGTTCAGGTCGAAAAAAATGAGCATGTTGATTATGGAGTTTGAGCATTGCTTTATAACTATTGTCTTCAAAATAGTTCTCTACCCCAAGCAGACTCAACAGAGCCAAATACAACTCTTTTTCATCACTGCTTTTAAAAAGCTTTAGCACCTTTTTAGAGCCTATCTCTTTAGGTTTAAAGTTGTAACTATCTATCCCATATTTAGCCTCTATTCTGTTTTTTAGTTTTTTGGCTTCTCTATTTTTGCCTTTATGTTTTAAAAAGTGGTGCAACACCTCTACACTGATAATGGCAAGTTTAGAGTAGAGATAGGGTTCTTTTTTTTGTTGGTATATTTTGCTTTTGTCAAGCTCTAAAATGTTGCGTTTCAAATCAAACTGATGTCTAACACTTTGAGCATAAAATCGCTTCTCTTTGCTCAATGAGTTTTTATGCTTTTTAAAAAACTGCTCTATGGTCTGCAACGCGTCACTATATTTATAGGCGATAAAATCATCAAGCTTATCACTTCTACTGGACTCTTTTTCACGCTCCAATGCAAAATCTACAATATTCCTGTTTCGACTCTCATATTTGATAGAACTGTATTTACTTTTGAGTTGATAATATTTAGAAAGTAGCTCTATAAAAGCTCTTTTATTCTCCTCTTCACTCTCTACTCTTGGTGTGGTCTTGGGCAAGATATAGATTTTATAATAGACCTCCTCATCTTGTAGAAATTGATAGTAGCCTATATAGTTATTATTCGCTTTGGCAGAGATAAATTTAAGATGTTCAATGTTTGCCACTACCCCTTGTTTGGCACAAGCCTCAAAGATATTCTCATTTTCATTAACAAATATAAGCTTAGTCAAGGAAGTCATACCCTGCTTTGGTTTGTAACTCTTCTATTAGGCTTTTATAGGAATTAAAATTTAGCTCTTGTGTCAATGGTAACTCTTGGACTATCTCTTTAAAGTCATTAAACTCAACCTCTTTTATATCTTTGAACTCCACGACTACCTTTAAAAAAGCTCTATAGAAATCTTGTTCATTATCTACTTTTAGCCAATTAGAGTGACCTATCAAAAATCTATCAGGATGAATCTCATCACACATAACATTTAAAATATTATCGTTAAGTTGTTCAAAAAACTCTCTACAATACTCATGAACTACCTCAACTTTTGGATAAATCTCCAACACCTCAAACCGTCTAAGCAGATTATCCTCTATCACTTTTTTATCATCACGATAATTAGAGGTACAGAAGATATAGAGGTTATCAGGCATTATCATTTTACGATACTCGGTGCTACTGTTCACCAAATAGGGAACTTCCACATAAGCTGTTTCAGGCTTATCGGCAATAATCTTCTCTACCAACTCTTGATACCCATACGCCTCATTATCAGCCTCATACCCTTTGGCTCGTTTGTCATCCTCTATCAGATAAATCAAATCGCCTATTAGCTCATTTAGGCTATTCTCTTGTATCTCTTCAAGCACCAATACAAAAGGTTGATTGGGGTTAAAGATAGCCTTCTCTATAAAATTGAGTATAAGCCCTTGCTTCTCTTTGTACTCTATCTTTCCATTGGTACTACTAATCCCTATCCCTTGCATAAGGTCAGCATTAGAAGAAGCAGAGTGAATATTTATCCGTAAGATATTTTGTTTGTGGTCTTGTAGTTGGAGTTTATCATTAATAATATTTTCAATGGCTCGGCTTTTTCCTGTGCCTGGGACTCCTTTTAGTAGGAGGGTTTTTATTTTGAAATCAGCTTCTAACTTAACCTTTTTTTCACTATTAATTATATGTGATTCAACCTCTTGTTGATTTTCAACTATTTCTATATCATATTTAAATTCCTCTTTTGCTAATTCAATCAATGAATATATATTCCCAACACCCCATTGATTTTTAATGTAAATTTCTTGATTTCCTAAAAGTATAGGAGGAAAATATCTCTTTTGTGTATCCTTTTTATCTTTTTTCCAAGATAAATAGTCTTCCTTATTTAAAATAGTTTTCTTATAGCCTAGTCCTTTATAATTAAAAATATTTTTTAATTTTTCATAGTCTACACTAGGATTATCATAGATATATTTTTCAATAATTTCCTTAGCTAAATCTCTTTTATTTAAATCATATTTCCCATTAAAATTATATTTTGTTGTATCCCTAGCCATTTATTAATTTTCCCTTATTTTCTTAATAAAAATATCTTACAACAACAGAACTTCGCATTTTCTTTTTTTGGTTACTTTATTTTTTTCGTTATGAAACAAAGAAAAAAAAGTGATAGGGAGAGTTTGTTAAGCCTTTCGGCGAAGATGTGATTTTATGCAGGTTTGGTTTTGTGGTTGGCTAAAAGCACAACCCTACAGCTCTTCTATCAAATCTATTAGTAAATTTTCATCTATCATCTCTACTTCTGACTTGTCATAAATGGTCAAAAAATAAGTTGTCTCTTCAAGTTGAATATAGTAATAAATCCTATAACCAGCACTCTTTCCTTTGTTTTTACTGCTATTGGCAACACGGATTTTATAAAGATTTTTTTGAATGATGGTAGAGGATTGATGAAGCGTATCAAAGTTGCTAATAAGTGACATTAAATCACTCTTTAGGTTTCTATATTTTTTACCAAGTTTTTTGGCTTGTTTATCAAAAAGTTCAGTGGTCTTAAAGTTCATCAAACAACTTTCCAATATCGTTTGTTTGTCCTAATTTAACTTGATGAAGCGATTTATTAATCTCATAAGCCTCTTTTTTTGTATTGAGATAAACCAAAAACTCATCAATCAGTTTTGTTGCCTGACCTTGATAACGATAGATAAAAAACTCTTCTAACTCTTTGGTCATCGGAATCTCTATATTATTAATATTTTGCATAGAACTCTCCTTTTTGATTATTGATTATTGATTATTGATTTTATTATAGCAAAAAAACACTGTTAAGCCTTTCAGCAAAAATATGACAATATGCAGGTTTGATTTTGTGGTTGGCTGAAAGCACAACCCTACCCCCCCGTTTCATAAAATGCTCGTGCAGAGATATCCTCGTCATTGGGGTCAAACGCATGCCATCGGTTCTCTTTGGGTTTGTCTCTAAGTACGGTAGCTAAGACCTCGCTTGCTCCTTGAATGTCTCCCTCTTTGACCGCTTTGGCGATGCTTAGGGCTTCATCAAAATAGAGACAAGGGATCAGATTTCCCTCGGCAGTTAGACGTATTCGATTACAGCTTTCACAGAAGTCATGTTTGTGTGGATCAATCAGTCCAAACTCATAGCCGTTCTCTTCGATAATGTAGTTAAACGAGGGGCTTGCCCCCTCGCGTCCTAGGGCTCGAATGGTGTAGCGTTCTTTGACCTTGGCAAGGATCTCTTTGCCGTGCATCCCTCGTAGCTCAATGTTGGCATGACGATTTTCCATGTACTCAATAAAGCGTATCTTAATGTTTCGCGCACGACAATACTCTAAAACATCTAAAATCTCATCATCATTGATTCCTTTAAGGGGGACCATATTGATCTTGACCCCTAAACCAACCTCTAAGGCTTTATCAATCCCTTTGAGCACTTGAGCAAGCACATCTTTTTGAGCAATCTTATGTGCAATTTCAGGTCGTAGAGAATCCAGAGAAATATTGAGCCGTTTGAGTCCTGCATCTTTGAGCCGTTGAGCCGTTTGAGGCAACAAATAGGCATTGGTAGTAAGGGCAAGATCAACATCAGGCTTATACTCGTGAATCATTGCAATAAATCGATCCAGATCTTCACGCAAAAGTGGTTCACCTCCGGTAATGCGAATCTTATTTACCCCCTCATCCATGGCAACTTTCATAAATAAAAAAAGCTCATCAAAGGAGAGCAGATTCTCTTGCGGAACCCATGAAAAGGGTTTCTCAGGCATGCAGTATTGACATCTAAAGTTACAACGCTCAGTAACCGAAACTCTGAGGTAATTAACGGTTCTACCGTGTCCATCTATAAGCATAATAGTCCATATAATAATTTTTGTTTAGATTAACCAAAAGTAGATAAAAAGGGGATGATGTTTATCAAGAAAATAGGGACAAGGCATCGCCTTGTCCTAAAATGGGGTGGAAAGATTAGTGTAGGTCTCTCCAGTGAGATTGCTTCCAGAGGTACGCAAGAATGGTAAAGATTACAAAGAATGCAAGTACCCATGGTCCAGCTGCTTCACGTGCAGGCGCAGAGGGGTCTCCTGTCTCTTCTAGGAACTCCATCACTTTCTCCATACCTTCATGACTAAGTCCTGTTCGAGGCATGGCAGTTCCAGGAAGTTGAGATTGAGGATTTTCAATGAATGTTTCAAGGAAATGCTCACTTCTCGCTCTGTAGATAATAGATAGATCAGGTGGAAGTTTACCAAGATAATCAGCCAAGGTTGCTTGCTCTTCGGCTACTTTTTGGTCGTACTTCATACGATCAATGTCTTGCCCTGTTTTAATGTTGGACTTGGTTTTTGGAATCTCTCCAAGTTGCGTCAACTTCGCATAACGGTTGGCATGACATCGACCACACGCCTCTTTGTACGCCTCACGTGGGGTTACTTCACCGGCTTTTTTCTCCTTAAGATAGGCTACCACATTGGCAATATCTTGAGGATTAGAGACCATTGAACTGATACTACCCATTGGGTGGCTCATGGTTCCATTAGGATATTTGTGATCCACATTGGTTGCCATCGCAGGATCTTTAATCAAGGCAATCAAGAAGTTTTTATCATAAATTGCTCCTGCATGATCCAATGGTGGAGGAGTAACTCCACCCATGTTGGTTGCACCTTCCATGTGACAACCCGCACACATAGCGTACGTAGCTTCACCCGCTTTGGCATCACCTTTGAGCTTCGCGATCTCTTTGACCTCTGCCCAGAATTTCTTTTTAGCCTCTTTTTTATCTTTAGAAGCCTCCTCTATATCAGCTGTTCCATCATATACTAAACCATGTCCTTCCACATGCTTGTGCATCTGAGAGTGAGCAAACGGCTCAACTCCCCAGTATAGTACAAGAGTAAAAGCTGCTACAATACCAAGTATCTTTAGTTCTTTATTCATTCCCTACTCCTTACAGCTTTTTTTCTAATTTTGTAATAATTGGCAGTGCTATCCACAATACAAAGAATGTAAGTGCAGCAATCAAACCAATAGTACTCCAGATTCCTTCGGGTGGCAATTTACCCATAAAGGTCAAGACCAACATGTCAATCAACATTGCCCAGAACCAGAACTTAAAGAGTCCTCGTCGAGACGCAGGAGCAACATTTGGGCTTCTGTCCAAGAAAGGAAGCAAGAAGAAGATCACTTGCGCAATGGCAAAGGCAACCAAACCTGGATCGGTTGGGAAGGGACGTAAAATCTCATAACTCCACAAGAAGTACCACTCAGGGTAGATGTGCGCAGGAGTCTTAAGACCATCTGCTGGGTCAAAGTTCACCGGATCCATCGCAAATTCAAAGTGATAGAAGACCAAGAAGAAGAAGAGAATAAAGTAAACCCCCATAACAAAAACATCTTTGCTCAAGAAGACAGGGCTAAATGGAATAACTTTAGACTCTTTTCTTTTTCCCTCTTTCCAAAGACGTGCAGACTCTTCGAAATCGATATCTTCACCATCTTGATTGTTAACGTGTGGGATTCTAAGGGTTCCAAAGTGGAATACAATCGCACCGATAATCAATAGAGGCATCAAGAGAACATGCAACATAAAGAATCGTCCAAGGAACGCTTGTGCAGGAACATAGTCTCCTCGAATCCACTCAACCAAAGCATCCGCATGCAATGATCCACCAGAGAAAAGGTTGGTAATAACCATACCCGCCCAGTAACTCATCTGTCCCCAAGGGAGCATGTATCCAGAGAACGCCTCAGCGGAGAAGAGTACAAAGAGTAACATACCTGAAATCCAAATAAGCTCTCGTCCTCGCTTATATGAACCATAATAGATCCCTGTGAACATGTGAATATAGATGATTAAGAAGACCAACGATGCACCGACACCATGAATATGTCTCCACAACCAACCATATCCCACTTCGGTCATAATGGTGTAGTTAACACTATCAAATGCCTGCTTTGTATCCGGAATGTAATACATCAATAGGAAAATTCCAGAGACCAACAACAGACCAAAGGTTGCTGCTAATACCATCCCCATTGCCCATAAGAAGTTAATATTCTTTGGAATCCAATACTCTGTTTGAAGAACACGCTTAAGGGTTCTAATCCCTATCCGTTGATCCAACCACTCTTCGATGCTGTTTGCTTTTTCAAAATGTGCCATTCATCCCTCCTTATACTGGTAACGTTATGCCATCTGCTAGCATTTTTTCATACTCAGGACCAGTCTCACCAAGGACCATCTTATTTCCATCCAACTTAAACGGAGGAATATCCAGACCTCGTGGTGGTGGAGCTTTGGTAACATCAGCTGTGGCATCATACATACCCCCATGACACGCACATAAAAAGCTCTTATCGTTGGCATCGTAGCCAGGAATACAACCAAGGTGCGTACAGAGACCCACGCTTATGGCATAGTACTCTCCATTTACTTCAATCAATCGCTTTTTCCCTTGCTCGGTAGCATTAGCGACCATCTCTTTGGACTGCTTAAGAACGAAAATCGGCTTTCCTCTCCATTTTTCGACAACCAGTTCATTCTCTTTATAATCATTTAAATCAATGGTCGTAAAACCAGCTGATTTAACACTGGGGAGTGGATCCCAGGTTTTTTTCATAGCATACAACGCACCGATACCACCAAGAGCAGTAAAACCGCCCAGAGCCATACCCATGAAATCACGTCTGTTACTCATACCTTTCCTTTATAATAAATTTGATTTATTATAAATCAAAAGAGATTAAGCCTTACTACGCTTTAGAGCATATTTGTGATTTTCGATGCAATTATTTCGGTCTTTTGGGTTATATCGTGACAATCAAAAATATTAGAAAACACCCCTTGTTTGTATATGTTTTCAGTAAAGCCATCCACTGTATTAACTTGTAACAAACTTAATTTATTTTCTATACATTTTTCCAAAGGATAAGTTAAAATATAGGTAGTTTCAGCTCCACTCACCGCAGCCTCCCATGCCGTTTGCAGTGAAGCCGTAATCACCCGCTTACTCGTGCGAATCAGATGCTGATACTCTTCAGGTTCATGCAGTTGCGCAAAAATCTTAGCCAAGGTATCCTCATATTTTACGTAGAAATAATTTCCCAAAAGAAGCTCTACCTCTTTTCCTTCAAAAAGCGTTCGATGGGAGAGAATGGTTTTATCCGGATCACTGTCCCCTAAAAAAAAGAGCGTTCGATCCTCTTTGGGTAACTTTTCTCGGTAACAATCATCAACAATAACCCCATCAATACAATGTTCATCCTCTTTTATGCAGTCTAACCGAAGCATCACCTCCCCATACTCACTGCGATCATCACACGACTGCGCCATACGAAAGACCCGCTTAAATTCAGTACAATATTTCTCTAATCGTCCTCGATGATTCTCCGGAGAATCAAAAATTACGGCATCCTCTAAGTTGGCAATGGCATCAATATCTTGTACTGTCTCAATGGTAACAGACTCTGAAATACCAAATTCTTGTGCCACTAACCCTGCTCGAAAATCATTCACCAAAAGCATGGTATCTAAGCCTTTTTCATTCAATTTTTTTAAAAGAGCCATTGCTTTTTTGAGCCGATCTAGACCATTTTTGTGTCCCGTATGGGCGTAATAGTAGAGTTTCATTACGTACCTTCAATCAATTTTTTTCATTCTAATGAAAATAAAATTAAACTAACGCCTATTCCCTCCAACAGCCTCTAAAAAAGCCTTTACTTGTAACATCCCATTGATTTATCTTCAACACTATACATTATATAGAAATATAATTTTTATAATTTAATGTTATTTTTTAAAAGATAAAAGAGAAACCGTAAACAATTATAACTATTTTTAAATCAAGTCAAACATAATCAACAATAGGATAAAATCCGCCCATGAAACATCTCAAAGGTCACAGCAAACAGTACTTCTCTCTCGCCACCATTGCGATGTACTCGACCCTGCACAAACTCTCATGGATGGATGCCAATTACCAATACCATAAAAAAGCCTTTGAGTACCAAGAGTACAAAACCTCCCCCCCCTTTCTCCTCGCTCGTTTATCCATCCACCGAATCATTCAAAAAGGAAATAATTGAAAAGAGAACTACTAACTTTAGTGCTGATCTCCTCTCCACTGCTGGCTACGGAATCGCTTGCTGAGGCGATTGAGGGGATTAGCCATACTGGACAACTCCGACTCGGAGCCATTCGTACTGAAGATGCTCAAGGGGATCAAGCCTCTACCGTTACTCTAGGAGGAAGCGTAACCCTTGAGACTCAACCCATTGAGGGAATTAGCATGGCAGGAAGCTTTTTTACCACCAATGCCCTCTTTGGTAAACGGGAGGTCGGAATGTTTCTAGGATCATCCCATCAAAGCTACAGCATTATCGGGGAATCATACCTTAAAGTCAATGCAGGCAATACCCTTATCAAAGCGGGACGGCAAATCATCGATACTCCCTATGCCGATAGCGATGATATCGGAATGATACCCAATACCTTTGAGGGCTACAGCCTAATTAATCAAGACTTAAGTGATACCACCTTAGTATTGGCATGGCTGGATAAATGGTCCGGAGTTGATGCCCCCATACCCGAAACCTTTAATGAGATTCAAGCCTCAGGTGATGCGGTGGTCTCTGGGGGAATAATCTACGAAGGGATCGAGAACACCACCCTAGAAGCGTGGCACTATGCCCTTGATGATGCCGATTACAACTACGCTCAGGTAGACTATGAAGCCAATACCTTTAACATGGGGCTTCAATACACCGATCAAGACCATGATAATACCGCCTATGGGCTTAGCCTTGGGGGGAGTGTGGATAACCTCTCTCTTGGCTTTGCTTACAACAAAGTAAACGGCACGGTTACCAATGGATTTGGAGGAGGACCCTTTTTTACCTCATCAGAGGATCACACCATCGCCGAGGTTCAAGACCAAGAGGCGATGCGGTATGAAGCAAACTACGTAATGGATCGCCTAAGCCTTGCGGTTAGCCATCTAGATCTTGATATTGGAGAGAACGAAACCGACTACTTGGCAAGTTTTGAGATTAATCCCAATCATAGCTTGGATCTGATCTACAGTGATATGTATGACGATGGCAACATGGTGCGATTTTTCGCTAATTATCAATTTTAACAAAACAACAAACAAAAGGATTAAACATGCACATAGAAGCAGGTGTGGTACAAGGTGCCAAAATGGTATTAAGTTATGGAACCGCAGTAGGGGTTCTAGGAGTTGGAGCCAAATTGGCGTGGGAGCATATCAAAGAGAGTGGAGCCTTATCGCTCCTACTACGCAGTGTGATTAGCACGCTGTTGGTCTTTGTCTTTTTTGAGGTCTTTCCTCACTATCCTGTGGGGGTGAGTGAAGTGCACCTGATCTTGGGAACGACCCTTCTATTGATCTTTGGGGTAGCTCCTGCAATGATTGGACTAGCCCTTGGGCTTCTAATCCAAGGGATTACAGTGGCACCGTTTGATCTTCCTCAGTATGGCATCAATGTGACGACCCTTTTAGCCAGTATGTTGGTACTCAACTACGCTACCCAAAAAATTGTTCCTGCAGGAACCCCTTACAAAGATATCAGCTACAGCCAGATGCTTAAGATGTCGGTCATTTGGGAAGGTTCTATTGTAAGCTGGGTTGCCTTTTGGGCACTCTATGGTCAAGGATTTACTGCCGAGAATGTTCAAAATATCCTC
>Ga0256843_1000576_pt1 | contig 31192 bp, 47 predicted proteins | sample AlvinellametaG_FD_191572 | JGI IMG/M metagenome (GOLD analysis project Ga0256843, IMG submission 191572) | Pompeii worm associated microbial communities from hydrothermal vent at the East Pacific Rise, Pacific Ocean - Alvinella | ecosystem: Host-associated > Annelida > Integument > Unclassified ...
AGAGATTAAAATGATATTAAAAAAATACAAAACACCTAATGCTAAAAATTATAAAGAAAAAGTTGGCTTTAAAAATGAAAAACAAACTGCATATTTGATTGATTTCAATAGACAAGAACAAGAACATAGTTTTGTTATGCATAACGTTAAATTTAAAGTTAATGGTAGAACGGCTCAAATAGATCATTTAATAATTACACCTCATACATGTTATGTTATTGAAGATAAATATTTTTCTGGAGAAGTTGAAATAGACGAAAATGATAGCTGGAATATAAAATATAAAGACAAAATAATTTCGATTCCTTCACCTCAATTGCAAAATGAAAGACATATAGAAGTTCTTAAAGATCTATTTAAAGAAAAAGAAATATTTAAACAGGCTGGTCTAGAAAAAGAACCAGCATTGTTTGATTTTGTAAATGTTATTTTAATTTCAGATCAAACAATTTTTAAGGGTAAAATGCCGAAATTTGTTAAAAAAGCGAGTCAAGTTAAAGATATCGGAAATGAATTATTAAAAGAAAGATTGAAAAATGTAAATACACTATTTAAAGCTTTAATAACAAAAGAAATGTCAAATGAAGAAGCAAAGAAAATTGCTGAAACACTTTTAAAATATGATCTATTAAAAGAAGACAATGAAGTTAAAAATAATTCAACTATCAATAAAACATTAGATACAGATAATATTTTATTTGAAAAGTTAAAAAAGTTAAGATATGAGTTGGCAAAAAAAGAAAATATTAAACCATATATGGTTTTTTCTGACAAAACTCTAAAAGAAATAGTTGAAAAATTACCTAAAACAAAAGAAGATATGTTAAAGATCTCTGGTGTTGGAGAAGTTAAATATAATAAATACGGAGAGGTGTTTTTAAAAGAAATTAAAAAACACAATTAACAACTTTATAATTAAATAAAAACTACAATTAGAAAAACTCTACATAAATACTCTTAATCATTATTTAAGTTACTTCTTTATATAATATCTTTATATAAAGGAGATATGAATGTTTAAAAATGAGAAATTTATTTTAAATAGTGGTGTTTTATTAGCTGATATAATTCAAACAGAAATATATTTAAAAGCTATTGGAGAACCAGTTTGCATTAAATACAATACAGACTTTAGAACTTTAAAATACCCATTAATAGCTCATTACTATATTAAGAACAATGAAAAACACATTAAATTTTTTAATTTAAATGATTACATTCAAAAATATATTTTATTTTATGAAATCATTAATAAAGAATTTATAAAAGAACTTATTGATCAAAAAAATAAAAAAGTAAAAGAATATAAACTTCTTAAAAAAACAAAAAAAGATAATTATTCTGATATTTTAGAATCAAAATTAGGTAAAAATAAATATGAGATAGGGTGTTATCATATAACAATTGATTTTTTATTAGGTAAATATAATTGTTATTTAAACTCTGTTTTAAGAGCAAAAATTAGAAAAATATTAATTTAAATAAGGACAAAATATGAAAAATTTAAAGTCATGGATTAATGAAAGATCTGAATTAAAAACATATTTAAATGAGAAATCTCTTACAGATAAAGAAATTGTTATCTTGTTTAAATCTTGTTGTATGAAATCAAAAATAGATACAACTTTATATAAAAAGAAAAAATTAAATGATTTGTTAGATAAATATATAGAGATTATTAAAATTTTACCTAATAATGTAGATTATACAAAAAGTTATTCTGTTGAGTTATTAATTAATAATACCCTTCTTTATTTAGAAGATAATCTTTTAATTTCAAGCAAATTAGAATCTATTGAGGGAGATTATCATTCAATTATAGATTTGATTTTAAAAATAAAGGGTGAAGAAATTTATCCTGAGATATTAGAGATAACAAATTTAAAAACAAATGAATATTTTGATCTTTATGATTTTTTAAAAGAAAATAAACTAGATATGTTTTGTGAATTAAAAGAACAATCTAAAGAAATGAAGCTTACTATTCTTAATGGTTTAATAAGTAACACAGAATTAGAAATACAGGATCTTAAAAAAGATTTAGATATAAAAACAAAAGAGTTAAATGATTTAGAAAAAGAAAAAATGAAATTGCTTAAAGGGTTATAAATGAAATATTTAGATAAAATAATAATAGGATTAAATATTGTATTTTTTATATATTTTTTAAACCTTTTAACTCCATTACATAAATTATTCCCTGATTTTATTTTGAATTCATTTCCAGAATTAAAATACATTAATATAGCAATGTATGCACATTTTAATGATTTTTGGTTATTTTTAATTATTCCTGTTATAGTTTTTATTTTTATTTTTATAGACATGCTTGTAGATACTATGTGTGAATTGAAAGAATTTTCTAGTTCTAAAAACATATTTTTATTTATTTTTGGACTCATTTCTTTTTCCATAATAATATATGTTGGGAATATTGAAATTCCGAAAAGTTATTACACTTATTTTAAAAATAATGTTCTTAAATCTAAAGAAGCGACTAAATATTATCAATCATTAGATAAATACAAGCCTGTTTCATTAAATAACTATATAATAGTTAATGGGATAAACGAAGAGGTAGAAGAGATAAAAAAAAGAAAACAAGAAGAGTTAAAAAGAAAAGCAAAAGAAGAAAAATTGGCAAAAGAAGCTGAAAAAGCATTGATTGAATTAAAAAAGATACATAATGGAGATATATAAATGAGTGCTGGATTAGATCTATATTTGACTATTGTTGGATTTATAACTTTATTTGGGCTGCCAGTTTATATATTATCTTTAAAATATATCAATTACGTTAATTTAAATTTTTATTTAAAGCATGTTTTGATATATATCATGTCAATTTCATTTTCAATACTTATTATATCTATAATAATAAATTTTGTTAAACTTTAACTTAAGGAGGTAAATATGGGTAAAGTTAAAAAATTAATTAAATCTTTAGAAGAAAAAGATATTTCAATTGAAATTCCTGCAAAAAAAGAATATTTTATATACAAAAACAAATACAATAACAAATATACCATAGAGTTTTCAACAGTTTTTTCAAATGGAACTTCAAAAACAGATCAAACAATTGAAAATTATTCTAAAAAAGAATTAAAAAGAGTTATTAAAGATATATTTGAAGAATATGACAATATTAAGATAACATATTATTCATAATGCAAATATATTACAAATTATAATTGATCTTTTTCTTGATTAATTAATATACAATATGAAGGATTTTAATATGGCAAAATATGTGTTAATGTTTGAAGTTCTAAATGAACTTTCAGCTATCGAACAAAAACAAGGTGGCAAAATTAAAGGAACAGAGCATTATGTTTCTTTAGAAAATTTTGTTTTTGGATTTTCTTATCCAGTATCAAAAGGTGCTGATCTGGCTCAAAAATTCAACTCAATTGAACAAATCGAATCATTTATCTTATCTAGAAATGATATATTCAATATTATAAGTAACTATACAGACGTATTAAATATTGTAAATTTGAATACTGATTGTATAGAGAAAACAATTGATTTGAAATTTACATGATAATATAGGCTTTAGAGCCTATATATCTTTTAGATATACTTTATTTAAACAAAAAGTTACCACCAGTTTATTCAACTGGTGATTTTTCTCCAGTTAGCACAGATATATTGATCTTTGCTAACTCTCTAATCTCAAAATATAGATCTGACCAAAAGTCATATTTATCTAAATTTTGAGCTTTTTTTAATACAACTAACTCAGCGAGTTTTAAAAACTCCTCTTTATTGCTAAAGTCAATTGTATATTTTTCTATCTCTTCAAAGTAAGAGCTTCCATTGTTACGTGTAGCTCTTATTTTTAAAGTAGATAATTTTGTTGGCATTTCAGCCAACTCTTTTGCAGCTTCAACTCTCATTTTTAAGAGTTTTTCAGCTGCACCCGATTCTTTCATTAACTTATTCCATAAATTAGAATTAAAAGAATCGCCCTCGCCCAAAATCTTTTTAAAAGACTCTGGTGCTGGGTAGATTTTTTCTCCCCAACCTTTAGAAGCATTTTCAGCTTCTATTTTTGCATACCCAGCAGCTCTTGCTGGGTTATATCCACTACCAAACATTTATTCTCCTTTTACCATGTAAGACCGTCTGTTTCAACGGCCTTTGCAAAATTTTTAACTAGTTCTTGAGACTTTTTAGTTGCCTCTTCTAGCACTTTTTCTGCCTTATTAACAGCTTCTTCTATGCTTCCACCCTCACTTAAAACTCTTTCAAGTTTTGGAAGGTTTACAGCCTCAGAATATTGTAAAGGCATTTCTTCAAGTTTCCTTCTTATACTCTCGATCTTATCAAGAGTTTTAAAGAAAGCTTCCTTTACTTTATTAGGTATATCTAAATTATTTCTAACAATAATATACCCATTATCAGAACCTAAGATAAGACTAATGTCTTCAACATTCAAGAATTTTTTCAAATCTTCTTGAAGTTTTTCTTTGGCTCTATAATCTCCATTAAAATCATGGAGACTATCTTTATTAATAAGAGAAAAAGTCTCTTCTTTTCTCTTAATAAGCTCTTTATTCTCTTTTGAGTATGGATTAACTAAGTCATACTCAACAATCTCTTTATCTTTTTTAAAGAGACTGAAAAATTCTTTTGCTGAAATTGGCTCACTTTTAAGCCAATTCTCGATAAAATAACCTTTATCTCCCTTTTTTATATCGCTTGTTTCAGCGAAAATAAAAGGGAGATTCTCCGACCAGTAGTTTTTAATAAAAACTACACCTTTAGAGCTTTTTCCTAAAGCTCCACCCTTTGGAAACTCTTTGAATACTTTAATTTTTTCCATAGTATTCTCCTTATTTAATTTTTCATAACTAAAAAATAGTTACAGAATATTATGTAATAACATAAAATATCTATCAAAACATATATTTTAGATTAAGTTAAATTATTGACAAACAAAAATTGTTAGAGTAAAATCTTTAAATTAGAATTTAAGTATTAAAAAATAAAAAGGTAAAACATTTTGAATATTTTAAAAAAATTTATTTTATATATAAAATTAAAAAAAGAAATTAAAGAAATCAATAATCTGCTATTATTTCTCAATGAAATTAATCAACCAGAATATATAAACCTTCAAGAAAGGTTAAATATACCTAAAATACAAACACATGTTATTAAAGATAAAAAAAAGAAAAATATATTTATAGGATCTGAAAAAGATATATATAAAAGATTACTTATTAGAAGAATTATAAAATTTGAGGCACTATCAAGACTCTTAAAAAAAGAAAATGATTATTCTTACTTCTTTAATATATTTAAAAAACATTTAAAGATAGAATATGACGTAAAATATATTTCATACAGAACCTTTAAAGAGTGTTTAAAAAAAGATATTGATTTTAATAATAAACTAAATGAAGTAAAGTTCAAAGAAAAAATATATACAAATCAAAAAGAAAATTATACAAATCAATCTAATATAATCAGTAAAGATAAAAAAATATTAACTGAAGATAAACAGGATTTTCAACAGGAGGCTTTAAATATTGTTTTAATGACAGCTGTTGGATAAATTTTAAGTATCTACTAAGCAAATAACATGTATAATAACTTTAATTTAAAAAAGATTAAAGGAGATTAGAAAATGAGTGTATACAGAAATTCAGCAGAAGCAATAAAGGATACACACCCTGTTTTATATAGAATGTATGATTCTTCAGATCCAGAACATACATTTGGTTGCTCAGATTATTTTATAGATCAGCTAGAAGAGTTTTTAGAAGATTCAGAATCAGAAGAAGAAAAAGAAATTATCTTAAGAGAAATTGAATTTGTATCTAAATATGACGAAATTGAAATTTATTAAGGCATTGAAATGAAAGAGATATTATTAGATAACTTACCAGAGATTTTTTCTTATATTTTTAATCCAAAAGAGTGGGGTATCTTTTTTAAAAGATTTCTACTTATTTTTGTATTGGTTATATCAGGATATTTATTATGGCTTTTTCCTGTAAGTTTGATTGTTGCACCATTTTACAGTGTTACAACAACAAAATTAGAACCGATTAAAAAAGCTTCAGATCTTGAAGGAAAATCAACTGTAATGGCTGTTAGAAATGGTATGCAGGGTTTATTAGATCAAGGATTAGTTACAAACTTTATAGGTGTAAGAAATTGGATTGATAATAAACCAAATGAGCAAATCGGTGAAATAGAAATCTATCGTATTGCTGTAAATACATTAGAAAACAATCTTGGAAGAAATAGGGGAACAGGTGGAGCAAACAAGAACTTAGTTCAAGCTAGAGCTGATATTTATGCTGATTATGAAAGACCATATTTTACCTCTTATTCAACAAGACTTAAACAATCAATTGAATCCATGGATAAGTATTTAAAAGAATTGGAAAAAAATAAAAATGTTAAAATGTCAGACAAAACTGCAGTATTTATTGTAAACTCAGATAATCTTGCAGAGGTTTTAGATAAAGTTAAAAAACAGATACAAACGAATTTAGCTATGAAAACAAACTTTTTTACAGAGGACGATAAGTTCTATAGAATTAGAGGTAATTTAATTGCAACATATTATTTTCTTAAAGGAATTGATTTTGATTTTAAAGATAAAATGATTGATAAATCTTCTTATGAAGAAAATTTTGTTCCAATATTAGAGTCATTGGAAAATGCAATTAATAGAAATCCAATGATCGTTTTAGAGTTAAAAGGTGACGTTTCTAAAATAGAAAAAGACGCAAATGTTGTGTCTCAAAAATTAGCTGAATTACGTGATAAATTAAAAAATGGTTAATATCTTAAAAAGATTAAAGAGCCAAAAGGCTCTTTAACTGTTCATAGAAGCAATATTTAGTAAATTATTTTCTTAATATATAAGAATTATATTAATAATATAACAGCTTAAAAACTTTAATTCTAGCAATAAAATTGCTAGAATTTTTATCTTTTAGAACTCATTAGAAATAATATTCCTAATATGTATCCAAAATTATACATAGTACCGTTATTGTTACTTTGATAAATCGTATAAGTATCATTAAATAATGATACTACGAAAGACAATACAACAAATAATCCATGTATAAATCCCTGAAAAAACCAGCTTTCTCAACTGAGTTAATAGTTGGAAAACCAACTATAGATAACCCTATCACAATCCCTGCAATAACTAATAGAGATCCAACTAATATCATTTCTCTTATACTCATAACAATCCTTTTTTTATATTTTTTTACAAACTTATAGTTAGTAATTAATATATAGTATAATGTTAATAAAAAAATGTATTTAAAGCTTTTGATAGTGCTACTTTACCTTTTCTTTTCCATAAAAGATTTAAATGTGTTGTATTTTCAACTTGCACAACACTCTTTTGATTTATGTGATCAATTAAATTTTTTGAGTTTTTGTATGGGACAACAGTATCATTATCAGCAAGAATAATTGATATGTTAGAATCAACTTTATCTATAATGTCTAATGTATTAAAATCTTCCTTTAGCATTAAAGTAATTGGATATATTTTAAATTTATCTTTAGCTAAATTTAAAACACTATCAAATGGTGTTAATAAAATCAATTTATCAACTTTACGTTTTGTTGCTAAATATGTTGCAAAATAACTACCAATACTTCGTCCAACAACAATAATATTCTCATGTCTATTTTTAATCGTGTCATATAATCTTAATACGTCATTTTCTATAGCTTTTTGACTTGGTATACCTTTTTCAGCAGAAAAGCCTCTGTAGTTCATTATATAGTATGTATACTTCTTATTTCTATCTATTTGAGTTAATCTTTCTGCAGCATACACATAACTACCTGCATTACCCATTAAATATATAACACCAGTTTTTTTACCAGGATTTAAAACTATAATTTTAATATCTATATTGTCTTTTGATTTTATATTAATTGTTTTGTAATTATGAGGAACATATCTTGCATTATGAAATAAAAATAGATCTTGAAACAAATACAAAAATAGACCAACAATAAAGTAAACAATAATAAAGCTTTTTAAAATTTTAAATAAAATATTTTTCATAGAACATATTATAATGTTTCTATATTTAAAACCTCTTTTTTTCTATTTAAAAATTCTTTACGTTCTTTTTTTAATATTTTCTTAAATAAGCTATATAATTCTTTTTTTGATAAAGCAGAAAATTCTACTCCTTCATTTTTTAATCTAATTATTAATTCAGTTAAAACAAGCGAATATAAAGTCTCTTCTTTTCTTAAATCTAAATTAAATTTTTCTTTTAAAAATTTATTAAATTGTTTTTCTCTTTGTTTTTTTACATTTGCAAAATATTTAGCCTCTTCTTTGTATTTCTTACGCTCAATATATTCCAAAATAAACATTAAAGGAAAAAACAACCCTATCCCACTTAATACAACTAAAAGAAATGTTTCAAATTCAAAACCAAATTTAAAAGCAATTGAAATTAAAAATAAAATTAATAAACTTATAAGAATTATAATATATTTATTATATTTATTATTAATTTTTCTTATATTAATAATATCTTGCTTAGAAACAATAGAGTCAAATGACTTTTTATCTAAAACTAATCTAAATAATTTATAGTTACTAATTTTATTTTTCACTGCCTACCTCTAATGATTTTATTAAGGAAACGATTTTCTCAATATCATTATTAGAACTAGTTCCTGTTGATATAACAACAGAACCTTTATTTTTACCAACTGATCTAACAGCTTCTCTTTGATCAACACCAGCAAAGAAATCTAAAATGTCTTTTTCCGTTAAATTAACTTTCACTTGTTCGCTTTCTGGAATCTTTTGAAAAGTAAGCTCACCATTTTCATTTTTAATTGTTTTTGCTTTACCTAACATAATAGACATAGCTTCAATATTACCCTCTGCAATTTTTGCTCTATATGCAGTAAAAGCTTCACCTTTTAAAACAAGACTTTCTTTTTCAGCTTGAGCTTCACCAATCATTTTAATTTTTAAAGCTTCTGCCTCATTTTTTGCTGCGTCTTTTTTTCTTTTAGCAACAAGAACATTATTGAATGACTCTTCAACTTCTTTTGAGGGTTGTGGATCGTCAATTAATAAATCAACAATTTGATAACCAAAAGGTTTGAATTTTTCATTTAAAGATTCTTTCACCTCTCCTTCAAATGAATCTTTTGAAGCATATAATTCTTCCATTGTTAATTTTGCCGATTGACTACGAACCATATTTAAAATATAAGAATTAATTGATCCCTCTGGGTCGTCTAATTCATAATAGGCTTCCTTAACCATTGATTCAATTACTTTATATTGTACATTTACAGGTATTGTTAAAAAAGCATTATCTTTTGATTTAACAGTAACATTGTTTTTTAATTGATTGATTTGAAGATTAATAATAGCAGATACAGTATCTATTGGCCATGGTAATTTAAATGAAAGTCCTGAAGTTCTAACAGATTTAAATTTACCAAATCTTTCAATCACTACAGCTGTTTTTTGCTTAACAATAACTATTGTACTTAATAAAATTACAAATAATAAAAAACCTAATATTGAATATCCTAAGCCTATTAAAATTGTTATCATGAAAATCCTTTATGTTGTTTATCTGTATAAATAATACAACAGTAAAACTTTAAATAAGCTTAAATAAAAAGTTAAGCAATGTTTAAACAAAAAAATGTCAAAATACAAAAAAAACAAAAAGGACATTCATGGTTTTATTTGACTTTATATTAAATCATATATTTCAACTTTCTTTATTTTTAATCGCAACATTATATATATTTATATTATGGGCTTCTAATTTTTATATATTAAATAAATTTGCATTTATTTTTGATAAGATTGATTTCATTTCTTTTTTATTGATTCCATTTAAAAAAAGTTTAAAAGAAAAATATAAAAAAATAAAAGAAGATTATGAAATCATACAGAAGAGTGAAGATTTTAAGGATAAATTAGATAAAGCAAATAAAAAAATAATAGACAAAATATTATCACCAGCAATATATTTGTATGAAGTGTCTATTAGTGGATATGTTTTTTATGGACTTATATATCTTACTTATAGTGAAGACAAGACTTCTATTTCATTTAATATAGCTTCTTTAATGATTCCATTTATTCTTAATAAAATAAAGGGAGAAAAAAATGAAAAATAATGTTAGCTTGACTTTGTCTGGAGGAGGTATTAGATCTGCAGCTTCTATTGGTGTGATCAAATATCTAGAAGAAAATAATATAAATATAGAAGCATTATCTGGTTCTTCAGGTGGGTCAATTATTTCATTTTTATATGGATTAACAGGTAATATAAATATTGTTGAACAATTTATAAAGGAATTTAATATTCTTGATATATTTGATATTAAAAATTTTGATTTTATATCTTTAAAAAATTTAGAAAAAAGATTGATTGAATTTAGTAATAAAAAACAGTTTAAAAAACAAGTTATTGTATGCACAACAGATTTAAAAACAGGTAAATCTATCTATTTTGATTCTAATAAAGTATCAAAGCAAACTATGATAGAAGCAGTAATTGCTTCAAGTTCTTTGCAACCATTATTTAGACCTAAAAAAATAGGAAAGTATTTATTAATTGACGGTGGATATACTGACAATCTTCCGAATATTGTTTTTGAAAACAGATATAATATTTCTGTTAATGTAAATAATGTTGACAAAAAATCTGATATATCTTTTTCAAATATTGTAAAAAGAATATTGTTAATAGTTATGAATTCTAATATTAGAGAATCAGCAAAAAAAGCGGACGTATTTATAAATGTTGATACATTACATAATGTTAATATATTGAGTTTTTCAAAAATTGATATGGCAATAAAAGAAGGATATAAAATTGCAAAAAAAACAATTGAGAAAAACAAAAAAGAAAAGTTTAAAGTTGTTTTTTATGAGGAGAGCAAATGAATTTAACAGAGGAACAATTAAGTGTTATTAATTCGCCTGGAAATAGAATTAAAATTAAATCTGTTGCTGGATCTGGGAAAACAACAACATTATATGAATATGCTAAAGTAAATTTTGATAAATCAATACTTGTTATCATGTTCAATAAAGACTTAAGAATAAATACTAAGGAAAAAATGCCAGTTAACTGTGAAGTACATACAGCTAATTCTTTAGCTTATAAATATTCTAAATACAAAAATAGATTTATAATTGATAATTATAATGTATTTGACGTAATGTCAATTATGAATATAAAAGATATAAACTTTGGATTTCTCATACTCAATCAATATAATGCTTTTGTTAATTCAAGTTTAGAGAAGATAGATAATCCCGGATATGATTTTTATAAAAAGATTAAAACAAACAATGTAAAAGTTGATCATGGTTTTATTTTAAAAGAGTTTTCATTATCAAAAGAATTAACCGATCTTAAATATGACATTATTATGGTTGACGAAGCTCAAGATATAAATCCAGTAATGATTAATTTAATAAAGAAAATAAATCATTCTAAAGAGATTTTTGTAGGTGATACTAATCAAGCAATATATGGATTTAGAGGTGCTTCAGCCTCATTATTAAATGAAATTGAAGTTGATTATGAATATACATTATCTAAAACATTTAGATTTGGTCCTGAGATTGCAGAAAAAGTAAATGAAATATCTCTATCATTATATGGTTCTAATGGATTTATTGAAATTCAAGGTAATGAACAGATTGAATCTCGAATTGTTCCAGAATTAAATCTTGGATTTTATTCAGCTTTTATAACAAGAACTAATGCAGAGTTATTTGAAAAAGCGATTGAATATTCTTTAATGCAATATAATATTTCGATTCCATTTGATTGGGAAGAGACTTCTGGAATATTAAAAGATATTATGTATTTAAAACTTGGTATGAAAACAAAAATTAAAAATAATTTAATTGCAAATATACCAAGTTTTGATATTTTACAAGAGTATATAAAAAATGGAAACTTTAAAGAAATTAATTATTTAGTTAAATTAGTTGAAGTTCATAATATAGCAATATTTGAATACATATCATTACTTGAAAACAATTTATCTTCTCAGAAATATGCAGATATTATTTTTATGACAGCTCATAAATCTAAAGGTCTTGAATTTTTAAATGTAGAGGTTGGATCAGATTTTAATAAAAATTCTTTTGAAGAAAAAAATTTAATATATGTTGCTGCAACTAGAGCAGTTAAAGAATTAACAATAAAGGTTTAATTATGCGTTGGTCTAAAAAGAAGATAGAAGAATTATCAAGTGAAAGAAATTTTAAAAAAGATTATCTAGAAAAGAAATATGGAATATCTATAAATTCTATTGAGAAGAAATATATTTCTTTAAAAGGTTTTAATTTTAAAACAGCAAAAATATTAATTGACTTAAAAAATGATTTATTAAAACTTAAAGTTCTAAAACCTAGTCCTGGAATGAACTAGGTTTTAATTTTTTTATTTTTGTAATTAATGCCACAGTTAACACCGTTCCAACAAATGGAATAGCAAAAACTGTAGCTATTACAACTATTTTACCAAGATCTTTAATTTGATCTATTTTTTCTGATTTTGGTGTTTCTTTTTTAAATAGAGACATTGTCTCTATAAACTCTTGTTTAATACCAGGTATAATTTTTTTAATTTTCATACCCTCTCCTTATTTTAAGTTTGAACTATTATGTATTAACCTGTTTTTAAGCAAAAGTCTAGTATAATTTTTTATAAAAAGGAGATTTTATGTCTATAATTATGATTATTATTATTTCTATTATCTTAATAATAGGATTTTATAAGCTAAGTCTTATGTTTTTTGTTTTATCTGGAGCAGTAAGGCTCCCAGAAAAAAAGAACACAATAGATAGTTTATTAGAAATTAATTTTTCAAAATCTGAAATGTTATATGTTCAATTAGAAAAACTTTTAAATTCAAACATTGAGAAGATAAAAGAAGTTGACTCAAAGATAAAGATATTAGAAAAACAAAAAGTAAAAAGTAAAAAAGTGAAAAAAGAGATAGAAAAGGCGATTAAAAAAGTAAAAAAAGAAAAATTTAAGATCAAAGACAACTTAAGAAATATTGAAATTTACTTAATAAAATCAATGAGCACCAACAAAAGCATAGAAGATAAATATAAGTATGTTTATAAACAATTAAAAAAAGGAATTTAAAATGTGTCTAATAACAGAAAAAACAATTAAAGATTTAAAAGAAAAAGATATTGATAATGTAGCTTCATTTGTATTTATTGAAAAACTTTATGAAAAACTTTATGAAAAGCAAGACGAACACGGTTATACGTCAGAATTTATAGAATTTTCTATTAGTTGTTTAAAATATAGCATTTATTCAACTAATGGAGTAAATGAAGAAATAAAACAAGAGTTAGATCTTTATGCAGATTATATTGCAGAATCAATTGTTAAATATTTAACATTTGTAAGAGAAAAATTAACTCATGTTTCTGACTCTGAGAACATAGCTTTAAATCTTATTGAAAAAAATATATCAATAAATATTGAATATTAAATCTCAGAATAATATCTGAGATTTAATTCAATAGTAAAGGAATACCTTTAAATATTTCCCCATTATCTAAAGCTGCAATAGAAGTTATTTCATATTCCATATCTGGTTCTCTAAAAATAGAATATGGAATTTTTGCTTTTTCTAACTTAGCAATCCAACGTTTTAAAGACTTTTCAGAACCCAATCCTAAATTAATAATTGATCCATTATCCCATTTTTTAGTTAAATGAGGGTTCCAATCAATTATATATTGAGCTAAAGAATGACCGGCTTGAACGGCTTGTTGCCCTTTTGATATATCTGTTCTTGTTAATGTGTATATTCTTTTTTTCATTTAATCTTCCTTCCAAGATTCAAGATATTTATTTATTCTTTTAATGTCTTTTAATAAAATTCTTTCCGGATATCTTTCAATACCTGAATTTTTAAAGAAGTTAAAATCGAATTCATATAAATCATTAATGTAATGTTTATAAGCTATATACTTCAACCTCATGAGATAACTATCTAATCTACACCAGTCATATCCATGCTCTCTTTTCATTAACCTTATTTTTTCTGCATACTCCTTAATTTCTTCTTTAAAACTTTTCATTATAGACCTCCATTTAATAATTTTAATATTTGTTTTCCACGTTGATTGATTTGTTTATATTTGATTTTAAATCCTATAGAATCTAAACCACCAAACATGTCTGCATTAGCATGTATTTCAGCTAATCCTGTAATTAATAATGATATTGTGAGTTCTGGTATCTCTTTTATCATTTTTTCAATCTCAGAGGCTTTAAATGTATGTATATTCATATCATTTAAAATAAGTAAAGAAATTAATTTATCTTTTGTATCTTTTAAATATTTTTCTGCTGAGATCTTTGCATGATCATAAAAATGATAATTACCATTTTCGTCATATGTTTTGCATAATGGTTTGCCAATATCATGATATATTTGATAGTTAGAAAGAATTCCAATTGGTAGAAGATTATTCAATATAAAGTCTTTATGGTCATATATCCATTGAGGTAATTTCCAATTATATTGTAAAGATTTATTGAATTGAAGGTGACTATATAAGTCTAAGAAGTATTGATTTACTAGTATTCCATGTTCTAGTATAGATAAGTTTAATTTATCACTCTGTAAGCAATTTAAACACTCATTTTCACTGTTTTTTAAATTTGCTATCTATGTATAAGCTGTTGTCATTTAAGTTTCTCCTGTAAAATTAAAATGGTCCTCCTAGTAGGGATCGAACCTACGACCAGCGAGTTTAGAAGTCGCCGCTCTACCACTGAGCTATAAGAGGTTTTTATGGAGGAGACGGTGGGATTTGAACCCACGGACCAGCTTCTTACACTGATCGACGGTTTTCAAGACCGTTACAATAAGCCAAGCTCTGTCACGTCTCCACTTTTTTTGGTACTATCACCCGGAATCGAACCGGGACGACCGAAGTCACTGGATTTTAAGTCCAGAGCGTCTACCTATTCCGCCATGATAGCTTATTTAAACAAAATAATTATATTCAATTAAAACTTAAAAAACAATTAATTATAAAGATATTACATAGTAATTCATTTATATTAAATGAAAATTTTATAAAAAGGATTAACTATGATAGCGTTAATCAAAACAAACAAAAAACAAAATAAAAAAGTATATGAAGAGTACACTGTATCACAAGAGTTGAATAACTTATTTGATAAGTATTTTGATATGGCAAAAAACCTAGAGGCAGAAGAACACCTCTATCTTATTGATAGAGATTCTGGAGGTGTATTACACACTGGATCTCCAAATACATTTGATAAAAACATTAAGTGTATTTTGTAACTACAGGAATTTACCTGTAGTTAAATTCTTTTAGATTGTAAAAAACTGAAATAAAAGATTAAATATTACCATACCAATAAATAAAAAGAATATATTAATTAAAAAACAATTAAAATTCTTTTTATTTTCTTTTGAAAAATATAAAAAATAAAAATATGTTGCAAATAAAATAGAAAAATCAACAATTGTTGTTGTTATAACTAATTGATTTAAATGATATTCTATATAAATAGCAACTTTAAATATTATGTCTATAATCAATATTAAAAAAAAGATTATATTTATCATTATTCCTTCTTTTTTCTCAAAACATATAGTTTTTTCACTATTATATTTCATTATTTACCCCTTTTCGCATTAAAATCAACAGATATACCATATTTAAGATCTGTTACGATTACAGCAGAATATTTTTTACCAGAGCCCTTTGCTGTTAATGTTACTTCTGTTGATCCATTTTTTAATAACTTCATTACTTCAGATTTTAATAGATTTCTTTTTCCAAATCTATCAAGAGCACTTTTAAAAATTGTATAATCACAACCTTCATTAATAAACTTATCACCTTCTTTTTTGTATTTTGCATTAGAACAAAGATAAACTTTTTTCTTCTCTATAATGTCACCGCCACATTTTGGACATTTTCCTAAAGATTCAACTGTTTTTGCTGCACCTTTAATTGGACCATTTTCTTTTGCAATTTTTTTAATTAATTCAATATTTTTCTCTATTTCATTTCTATATTCTGATATTAGTTTTTCATAAGTTAATTCACCTTTAGATATCATTTTAAGCTTTTTACTTAATAGAGCTCTTTTAATTGGTGAAACTAATTCTATTGGCATTACACTTATATAATCTCTTGCTTTTTCAGTTGATCTAATTTTATTAGATTTTTCTATAAGCCAAGGTTCACCTCCATTTTTATCAAAATCCATAACCTCTTCTATAATCTTAGATCTTGTTGCCGGAGTTCCAATTCCAGAATCCTTTAAATGTTTTTTAATTTCTTCATTATCAGGAAATAAATTTGCAACCTTTTCCATAGCACTTAATAAACCAGCCATACTAAATGGTGGTTTTGGTTTAGTTTCACCTTTTGTATTTGTTAGAGTTTTTAATCTTATTGATTCACCTTTTTTAATTTCAGGAATTTCTCTTTTTTTTGCTTTTTCAACAGGAGTTTCACCATATATATCTTTCCACCCGTTATCTAAAGGTATATTCTCTGAAAATGTAACTTTATATTGATCATTTATAACCTCTGTTTCACCAGCAATTCTTAAGTATTTATAATCAGGCATAAAGTTAGCTATATATCTTTTAGCAACTAATTTAAACATTTCAATATTTAACTTATCCAATTTAGATAGCCATTTATTATAATCACCACTAAGTGTTGGAACAATAGCACCATGAGCAACAACTTCTTTATCATTAAATGTACTTGATCTTTTAGGTATTTTATCAGATAAAATTTGATCTATTATTTTTGAATCAACAATATTTACTGCTTTTAATTTTTGTAATATTTTTGGTACGTCTTCATATTCAGCCTCTTTTAAATATGGCACTTCAGTTCTCGGGTAAGCCTGAATAGAAACTGGACTATCATAATTTTTTTGAGCCATTTCTAAAGAAACTGCAGGTTTTACTCTAAATTTATTACTCATTTCAGCTTGAATTCCACCAAGATCATATAATTTTGGTGGACCAGAAAATTCTGTTGTTTCATTAAAAATATTAACTTTTAAGTCTTTGTTCTCTAAAACCCTTAATGCTTCTTTTGCTTCATTCTCAGAATCAAATTTTGTTTCCCATGTTGTTTTTATTCTTTCTTTTTTTGTTTTTTTATCAATTATCTTTTCTTCTTTTTTGTATTTGATATCAACCTTAAATTCTTGACCATTATAAATAGCTATACCTGAAATTGTCCAGAAGTATGAAATCTTATGATTTTCATATGCAAGATCTCTTTCAACAACAATATATGTTAAAGGTGCTTTAACTCCACCATAATTTAACTTTACTTGATAATTATTTCCTAAATACATAGATAATGCTCTAGAGAAATACATGCCTTCTACAAAATCAATCCATGCTCTTGCTCTTGCTGATTCTGCTAAGTTTTTGTATGGTATATTTGTTGGATTATCAATATATTTTCTTAATTCAACTGGGTGTGTTGATCCCATTTCTAACATAAAAGCAATTCTATGTTCAGCTCCAGCAGCTTTAATCATATTTAAACCAATTGCTGCACCCTCTTCGTCAAAGTCTGTTGCAATTACAATTTCTTCAGCGTCCTTAAGGTGTTCTATTGCTGTTTTATATTTAGTTTTTAATCTTGGATTTACTCTTAATTTTAATCTATCAGGAAATTTTTTTAAAGAGCTTTCTTCAAATCTATCAAATTCTTCAGCATATTTTTTAACGTCCTCATTAATTAGAACATGTCCTTGTAATGGTACAATTGCTATTTTTTTTTCGTCATTATAAGCAACAAGACCTTTTCTTTTCGCATTTTCAACTATTGATAATGCTTCAACTTGTGAATCTTTTTCAGTTAAATAGACTCTTTTATATTTATATCCCATATAATTCTCCAAAGTTATTTTTAATCATTTTAACAAAAAAGTATTAAAAATACAAATTTAATAAAATGTTAAGTTGTATATTAATATAATATTTAAAATAAGGAGTGTTTATGGAGTTTTATGATCTCAAGACATTTTATGAACTAAGAATTGAAAATAAATTAGTTGCTATATTAAAGAGTAAAAACTTATCTTTAAAAAAAGAAAATATTGTTTTTAAAGGAAAAAAAACAAAAAATATTAAAGAGTTTCTTAAAAATAAGTTCAGAGATTTATTATTTATTTATACATGTTGTTTTATTTTGATAAATATATTTGTATATATTTTTTTGGGGTTGAATTATTTTATATCTTCTGTATTTATAACCTCTATTTTTTACTTTAAATTTATAATAGTTGATCATTTTTATAATAAATATATAAATAAACATTTATTTGCCATTGAAGGAATGTCATTATCTAAAGTTAGAGTGGTTATATTTTTTATAAATGGTAAAAAAATGAAAATATTTTTACCTGACAACTTAGCAAAAAATATAAAAACATATACATTTTTATATAACATAAATGGGAAAAAATTTGTTTCAAATATTGATAAAATATTAGAATATGATAATAAAATTATATACATAATGTCTGATAAGTTAAATTTCAAAAAACTTGAAGTTAAAAAAATAAATAAATTAAAATTTGAGAAATTATCAGAAAAACATGGCTTTGTTCATAAATTCAATTAAACTCTTTATTACTATCTAATTATGTATTGTATTTTCAGTACATAAAAATTTCATAGTAAAGACAAGTTCGCTAGATCGGACCTCTGTCAAAAAGGATTTAATATGAAAAAATATATTGCGGCGATCATTTTAGTTTTAGTTGCCCTACTTGGGTTAAATAATTCAGGATTCTTTTTGAATCCAGAATATCCAGGATTCTGGGCTCTTTTAAGTGCAGGTGTAATTGTTTTCTTTATGTTACCACTATTTATTAATAACAGAGTAACAGATAAACAAAAAAAGAGTGCTATCATTGGTATAGCTGCTGGTATTATTATGTTTTCTGGTGTTTTATTGTTAAAATCAGAATTCTTAAATGATACTGCACTTTATAACTCTTTAAAAATAGAGAAAAAAGATATAAAAGATCTTAATATCTCAAAACAAAGAGTTGTAACCCGTCAAATGGCTTTAAAGTTAGCTAATAAAGTTATTGGCGGGAAATATAAAGGTGTTCAAATCAGTTCACAGTACGAAATCAATAGAGATATGGGTTCTGTACAAATTGTGAATGATAAACTTGTTTGGGTTTTTCCATTAGACTTTTCGTCTTTTGTAAAATATCTCAAACAGGGTGTAACACCTGGCTATGTTGTTGTATCTGCAACAGATCCAATGTCACAGCCAAATCTGGTTCTTGGAAAAGAAATGAGTGTATCGAAAAATGCATATGGTATGCATTCAGTAGATAGAATTATGTTTCTTAAGTCAGGTCTTAAAGACGTGGAAACACACTTTGAGATTAATGAGGAAGGTAATCCTTTCTTTATTGGACTTGTTCAAGAACCTAAAAATGGTTTCACTAATTTAGATACAACAAAAGTTATTTTGTTAAATGCTACGAATGGTGAAGCCGAAATTTTTGCTTCAAAAGAAGAAGCAGAAAAAACTCACCCATGGATTGATAGATTAATTTCTGAAGTTCATACAGAGGAAAGAATCACTTGGTATGGTTCTCTTTCTCAAGGGTGGGGAAATACTATCATTGGTGGTGAAAATATCAATAAGCCTACTAGCTACAAAGGTAGAGAGTTATGGTTTGTTGAAATTAATGGCCAACCTGTATTTTTTACAGGTATGACAAGTACCAACTCTAAAGATTCTTCTTTAGTTTCTGGTATTGCTGTTAACACTAAAAATGGTAGTGCTATTGAGTTTGATTTATCTGGTGCTATGGACGAATCTGGTGCAGTTGCTGCATTAGACTCTGGACTTGGTGCAGACGCTCAGAAATGGGAACCTGTATTACCTCAGCCGTTTGTTAAAGACGGTAAGTTTTACTGGGGTAGTCCAATAGTTTCAAGCTCAAATATTTTTCAAAAAGTCGGCATTGTAAACGCTTATCAACAAGGTGAAGTATATTATGCTAAATCTTATGATAAAGCTTTAAGTAAAGTTGGCTTTAAATCTCAATCTGTTGATTCTAAAGAAACAATTGAGATTAACAAAGAAGCATATCTTAAGCTTCTTCAGAAGATTGACGAACTCAATGAGTTAAAACGTCAGCTTCTAGAGTAATCCCTTTAGGGATACTCAAACTTTTAGTTTGAATTCAGTTAAAAAAGACTATAATAAAACAAAAAAAGAGAGCCTATCAAAATGTATAAAATATTTTTATTAATTCTAATATCTATAAAATTATTCTCATTAGAATTGAAAATTGAGTGTGATCAAGTTATAAATAATGGTGTCATAAATATATGTTATAACTATTCTGCAAAATCACCAAATTATGTAAAATATAAATTATCACCAAAATCAAATACAAAACAAAGTATAAAAAAAAGACCAAGATTTTATAGAGATAAACACATACCCAAAAAATATTCTGTATCACCAAATGATTATATTTATGTAACAGATTCTAAAACTAAAAAACTTAATTTTGATAGATCTCATTTAGCTCCAGACGCAGATTTTGATTATGATTATAAAACACTATTAAAAGTATATACTATGGCAAATATAGTTGCTATGAGATCTGAAGTCAATCGTGGAATCTGGTTAGAAAAAGAAGAAAGAGAAAGATCTCTTGTAAGTAAATATAATAATTTGAATATTATATCCGGGGCATTATATGAGGATAATGATTTATTTTTAGTTAAAAAAGATATTTCAGAAATAATAAAGTTAAAAGAGAAAAGATATCACAGAAAACTATCAAATAAAGAAATTGAAAAAATAACAAAAAAATATAAAAAATACGACCGAAAATTAAGAAAAAAACACATTTTAATACCTACAAAACTATTTAAGATAATAAAAGGTAGAAATTTTCAAGAGTGTTATCTTGTTGATAATTTAAAAAATAAATTGATTTCAGATAAGTGTAATGTTGTTTTAAATATAATTGAGAATTAATACATAATAATTCTTTTGTATAAAAGAAAAATTTAAAAAATGTGCTTTGCACGAAAGGATCTTTTTATGTTCGATAAATTAGATTTCATTGTTGTTGCTGTTTATACAGTTTTTTATATTGGTTCTTATTTTTATTTAAAAAATAAAAAAGACAACCCATACAAAAAAACAATTCAGATTATTAAGTCTATATTGCTTTTATTTGTTTTGGTTTTTGTTGTAAGAGATTATGTTTTTTCAACAGAAGAGCTTACAGGAAAAGATAAAACAATCTTTATGATATTTGAAGTTGCATTTGTAATTGTTTTAGCGTTTAATGTTTACAATATCTTAGAATTATTTTTAGATATAAAAATACAAACAAAAAGACAATCAAATACAAAAATTGCTTGGAAGTTTTTAACTAAAATTGCTATCACTATTGTTTCTTTGGTTACTATAATCAATTTAACAGGTGTAGGAGAGCAGTTTGGAATGACTGCAGCTATTTCCATGGTTGGTGTGTTTTTAGGTCTTACAAGCTCTGTATGGTTTCCTGGTATCAAATCAGGAATGGTTATGTTAATGTCTAAAGCTATACAAGAAGAAGATTTGATTGAAGTGCCAGAATTAAATATTTATGGTGTTGTAAATTCAATTGGTTTATTTTCTACAATTATTAGAAATGAAATAGATAATCATAGAATTGTTGTTGCTAATGCAAAATTAGAAAATTCAACAATTAATAATTTATCTAGACCGGCAAAAGTTGGTGGATTAAGAGAATCTCTTGATTTTAAAATTGGATATACAAAAAATGGCAAACCTTTAGATCCAAGAGAAGTTAGAAAATTTTTAGAAGAAACTTTTGAAAAAGCAAAAGTTAGTTCTTTTGGCATTACAGTTAAATTTGATAAAGGTTGTGAAGTTTTTTTAGTAAATCCAGGTGATCATGCTTTAGAGTGGAAATTATTTTATTATACAGACAATATCAAAACAAGATTAAAAGATAAATATTATTTGTATGAGTTTTTCGTTTTAAAATCAATTGAAGCAGATATTTCTTTATCTACTCCAATAACAGTAGAAGCAAATACTTCTATTGAAGAGTTCAGTAAACAATAAAACTAAAAGTTGTGTGCTGGAGTGGACTTTTAGTCCACAAGAACTATGTCCACTCCAGCAATGATTGCTTCGACGAGAGCGTCGAAATTAACGCTCTCGTCTTTATTAATATTTACAGTCATGATATCTCCTTTTCCCTCAGAGCTTAAGACTTGACGTCTGTACTCATACGGGATCATAACTTAATATCATGTAATATAAATAAAAATTTAAAATCTTTTAGGTGTACCAATATTTATTGCATGATTTGGTGTAGAAGATCTTTGTAATTGAATTTGAGACTTAATCTGATCCATATTTTGCATTTGAATTTGAGATTTTATTTGATTTTGAATATCTTGATCCTTCATTGCAGTTTGCATTCTATTCATTGTTTCTTGTCTAATTTGATTTTTTTCTTGAATCTGTTTAATAGCTTTCATTCTATCTTCTTCACTCATACCTCTTATCTTTTGTTTTAACTGATTCATTAATTCAACTCTTTCTTGTCCTGTTGCTGACTGAACAGCTTCAATGTCTGATTCAATATCAATAGCATATAATGCCCCAGATAAAAAAAATGAACTTAGTATAACTAGTGTGATTTTTTTCATAATATAATCCTCCGATTTTTAATTTGAAAGAATTATATCATAGAAAAGTAAGTGAAGTGTTAGTAGTTTGTTCAGCTAAAAGCTGAAACAATGCAGTAGGTAATTCACACTAAAAACACTTTCCTCGTGTTTCTAGCTCCTACTATGTGGCCAGGCAACCCATTACAAGGAGCACTAATACAAATCTCCGCCACGAAGATTGTACAATGCTGGTAATAGGTCCTGACGAGCAGCAAAAAGAGTTAACTCTTAGTCTGCCAGATAAACGAAATCGTCTACCTGGCTAAACGTAAGAGAAACAGTTGACTGCTGAAGCTCAGCTTTTACAAGCTTTGCAACAGCAACAACAGCCTCTTTCCAGGCAGCCATGTCCGGAGTAAACTCCGGATTAGCCTCACCTGAAACAGCCGCTGTTACTTCACCTCCAACTGGACAACCCCAGTCGGTGTGGTAAACCGTCTTAGACGGTACCACAACAGAGGATACATAGATCCCTCTGTCAGCGAAAACAACAGCAGCTGCTTTTTGCCACGCCTCTGCAACAATTGATTGTGCTGCAGCAGGTGTTAGGTTCTCGTTAGAGTGACCATAACCCGCTACAACACCAAAAGTCGCAGAGAAACGTAACGTTTGTGCCATTTCTTCTCCTTTCTTTGTAGCATTATCTGACATTACTGTTCAGACTTCCAAATAGGTATTTGGATTATGAGAATGGTGGCTAAACCATTTACATGCTACGCATTGTTTTTTAACAGGTTATCTTCCTGTACTATCTTCCCTGATTTAAGAGAAAAATGCTAGATAGTTTCACATTTTCTCACCTTTAAATAAATTGGTATATTGTTATATACTGCAAAATACAAAAAAATAAACAATATTACAAGAAAATTTTATTTTTCAAAGGATAATTATGCGTACAAATAAATTAACACACGACGAAGTAAAAAACTTTGTTGATACTAATTTAAATAAATTGAAATTTGATTTTGATTTTAAAGAAGAGGTAATTGAATATTCAGAAGATCCAGAATATTTCTTTGATATATTTGATTTAGTTTTAAATAGAATGACCAAAAAAGAAAAATCTGCATTTAATAATTTTAAAGAATGTTCAAAAATATATTGGTCTTTCTACATTGTAGATCAAATTAAAATGAATAAGATTTAATTCTTATTCATTCTTTTTAAGAATTTATTTTTAAAGATACAGTTATATTATTTTTTGTCTCTTTTAGAAATTTTAATTTTTCACCTGATTTTTTATTTTTCAAATCCCAAGTATTTCTTGAATCTACAGTAAATGAACAATGCTCAATTAATCCCTCAGCTTTTCTTTCAGCCAACCATTCTTCAGCAAATTGTTCTCCTGATCCAGAATACCAGTGAATAAATTCTTCCGCCTCAGCTTTACTCGAGAATCCTTCAAATGTTACAGAATATGACATATCTAACACCTTTGTATTTAATAAAGATATTATATACATTAACAACTTGAATTAAGCTTAATTTTTACGCTTTTTATTTTTTAAATTAAACATTTTTTTCAAATCACCCCTTGTATATTTTCTTTTAAATTCTTCAAAAAATATTCCCAATTCATTTAATGTTAAACTGTAAAAATAATATTCACCACTATTTGATTCAGATAATATTTCTGAATATATATCATTCAAATCATTAATATAAAAAAATTCAATATATTCATAAAATCCTTCTCTAGTATTAATATCAAATCTTGAATCTAGTTTTTTAGATATACTATTTAATGTTAATATCATATAAGGATAAATTCTTATGTCATACTTATTCTTATTCTTTCTTAAATGTGTTTCTGCCATATCTAATGGTGTTATCATTGACAATCCTTTTAAAAAAAATAATATATTAAACCTTAAAGATCCCTTAAGAGCAAAAAGCTCTTAAGATACTGTTGTTATTTTTTGAATATATAAGATTTTTTCTTCATTACTCATATTTAAAAACTCCTCTAATGTAAAATTATGTACAAGCTGATCTACAATAGGATAAAACTCTTCGTCAACAGACATTTTAAATTTATCTTTATTAGCAAACATAAATTTAATCTTATTATCACCCATTCTTCCAAGAAATTTAACACTTAAATAGTATGGAGTTTTAAATTTGACAATATAATCTTGATCTTTATTGTTTTTTCGAACCATAAAACCTTCAATTTTTGAATCTTTAACCAACTCTTTTAATTCTCCAAAAGAAGTTTTAAACCAAAGTGATCTTTTTAATTCCAATTCTTTAGCAATAAGATCAATCTCTTTTTCTGTATATGTTTTGTCGTCCGCATTTAACCCTCTGACACCTATTAAATGTAATCCATGATCTTTTTCTCCATATTTAATAATATGTGGATCTTCAGGGTGAATAACTTCAAATGATAAAGTCACTTTATTTTTAGAAAAAAACTTCATAAGTTTACCTTGAAGTTTACTATCAATAAAATCTTGGATATATTTTACATAATCAGAATTCATTGAACCAGTTGTTGAAATTAAAAGTTTTTTAGTATATGGGTTAAGACCAATATTTCCAAGAAACCCATTTAATTTTTCAACAGCAATTACTTCTTCATTATTATCAATATCTAAACCAGCTCCATTTTCTGAATAATTAAACACTTTATCAAATGGGTGTTGTACAATTTTACCGTCAATACCCAAAACAATACCTCTTGCTTTTAGCAGTGTTGGATCTTCATTCCATAAATTATCAAAAAATACTTTTTTTGAATATTTATAAATTGTTAATCCATTTATTGTGTTTTTTATAGCTAATTTTTTATTAACTAGATTTTCAAGATTATGAAATAACATTCTTTTGTTTTTTCTCTTGTATAAATCATAATTAAAATCAGACTTGAATTTAACTACTTTATTCATACCAAATCTATAACAAGCCAAATAACCTGAAAATGCTTGATTAAACTCTAATGATAAAATGTTAGATTCGCCATTTATAAATTTTTCTTCTGCATTTTCACAAAAGTTTTTAACATGACCTTTAATAATTTTATAAGCACTAATATCTTTTGTCATTTTATTAAACATACAATCTGTATTTAAATTGTTTTTTATAAAATATTCAGAACCATAAATACAATCTGATTTATTTAATTTTTCTATATCTGTCAATAAGATATTTGCATGAACAAATAAATAAGAATCTTGACCATGTTTATAACTATAAAAGAAATTTAAGTTTTCTAACATAGAAATTAAACTAATCTGTTCTTTTTCTTTCAATTTTAAAAAATCAGATAATGTTTTCATGTTTGCAAATCCACCAGAAATTGGTTCATTGTTTTTATATTTCTTATAATTTCTGATTAATTTTTGCTCATGATTACCAATTAAAGCATAATGACCACTATTTAAAGCTTTTTGTATGAATTTTAGCATTTCAATACTTTTTGGCCCTCTATCAATGAAGTCTCCCAGAAATAATAATTTTCTATTATCTTTATGCTCTAATGTTTTTAAATCGTAACCTAATGATTCGATAAAATTCATTGTTTCTTCATAAAGACCATGAGTATCACCTATGATATCTAAATCAACATTTTCAATAAGAGTTGATTTAGATTGTACCATTCTATATTTTTCTTCAAGAGAAACATAACGATAATCAAATATGCTATCTGTTTGAAATTCCTCAAACATTTTATCAATAACATTTTCTGGAACTTTGTGAGATCTCATTTTGTTGTTTCTTTTACAATATTCAATATCTTTATTGAATATTAAAATTTCAGACTTCATATTGTATTTTTCTGCCAATTTAACATATTTTGATCTAATTTTATCTGTTAAATTTGTAGCGTCAAGAAAACATGTTAATCCCTGAGAAAGTTTTGCTTCAACATATGTATCAACAATTTTCCATACATAATTATCAAAATTACTTGTAATATGTATATCAAAATTTTCATTTTGATATTGTGGACCACCTTGAATGAATATTCTGATTTTATCAGAAGATACAATCATATTATCAATATCAACTGTTCTTTCTATATTTTTTAGAAATGTACTTTTACCTGATCCAGAAGGACCAGATAAAATATAAAGCTTTCCTAATTCTAATGTGTTCATATTTAAACCTTTCATACACTTAAGTATTTTTTTGAATTTTCTCAAAATATAATTTTTGAGATTATAATGTAATAATACTTAAAGAGAAATTTAATTAATTATCTAACCCATACAGTCCATGCAAAATTTTCTACAATACCTCTATTTTCGCCTTTGTAAGCATACCCTCTATCTGCTTTGTAGTATATTAGAGCCACAGCCCAATCTCTACCAGTAGTTCCAACTCTATCTATTGTTAAAAGATTATTTATGTTGCTAGTATTTAGTAAATTTTTTTCTGGATCAGCATAATAATAATTCATATTTCTATATATATGATAATTTAAACCTGTTTTCAGTCCAGTTATTACAGTTTTTGGTATATCACCTATAGTGTATACAAAATTAAAGTAATCAACGTCCGTAGGGTTTAAATCTTTCCCAAATGCAACTTGAGTTCTATCAGTTGGTAAAACATTTAAAGAAAAAGACTTTTGTGTATTTAAACTAGGATCATAATCGTCTTGAATACCTTCATTCCATTCAACACCATAAGTTAATGGATCAAATTCATAAAATGCAGATACTAGTGTCCAGCCACCGCCGTCAGTTGTCATATCACAATAAACATTAAATGAATCAGATCCTCCTTCTCCGTCAGGATCAATTTCATAAACACCACTAGTTGTAACACCACTATTTTTTAATTCTAAACAAGATAACTTTACAGGAGGTTTTATTTCTTTTGCAAATAACTCTGGATAATTTAATGCTGTAGAATTTGTGTCAGTGGCACTAATTAATGCCTTATTCATGTCTCTAAAATCAAAATGAATTGTATCAGTTGGAGCTTCTAATAGTTTAATGCCAACACCGTCTTTTAATACTTAATTATCTGGCTTTATACCACCGTTACTAATTGATAGATTATCTTGATTTAATGGCACTTTATTTAAAATACCACCGCCTATTTCAACTTTTTCAATTAAACTATTTACTGCAATTAAACTTACTATTAATGATAGTTTTATTGTTCTTTTCATATTATTTATACTTCTTTTTGTATTTTTTTAATTGAAATTATAATAAATAAATAAAATTTTTAAAAATAATTGATATTACATAACAGTTAACAATTTTATTAATTGTATAAATTTTTCAAAGGTTTTTATATGTTTTTTTTAAATCAATATATATTAATTCATAATGTTTTATGAAAATGTTCTTAGTCGAACAAATTAATATATATTGTTTCATACACAAAGAAGTTTTATTTAATTTAGTTTAAAATCTGAATTAAATAAGTAACTTCAGTAAAATGGGTTGTGTATGAAAAAATTTTTGCTTATCCGAAAACTTAACTGTTTTTTTGATATTCTCCTTCTAGGATAAGCAATTACTTATTTTTTCTAATTTTAATAATTCAGATTTATCTATAAATATTTGATCTTGCTGATAAATTGCAACTAATGTTGAATAACTCATAAGGTCTACTTTTTGTTTCAATAAAATCTTTCTTTTTAAATATTTATTTATTGATTTTCTTGTTATATTTGAATTTTTCACTATCAGATCAATTTGATCTTCATAATTTTCTTTTACTAGATTTTCATTTAATCCAATTTCTTTAAAAGATTTTTTTAAACCATTCTTTAAAACATTTATTTCTTTTTTAGTTTTTTCATTACTTAAAATAAAATTGAAATTACCAAAAATCAACCCTAATATTATAAATACACATATATTTTTCAACATTCATATCACCAAAATTTAAGATATTAAAAGAATATCATATATTTAATTAATCAACCTTTTAAAAAAATAAAATAAAAAGTCCCCAAATATAAAATATATGTGTAAAGTAAAATGAAGATAAATCATTATCTATAAGGAGATCAAATGGAAGCATTTTGTTTACAAGCTTTAAATACTGGACTAATAGACAATCCAAAGAATAGTTTTTATGTTCTTGAAGATAGTCAAATTATAACTAAGGAACCTCATACATATGTACTTAGTGATAAATATAATTTAGTTGAGTGTGAAAAGCCACAAAGATTTGCAAAAATTACAAATAATTTTGAGAATCTTGCTTTCATTGGTCTTAATAACAACAAGGAGAAATAAAATATGAAAAATACAGAAAAAGATTTACAAAAAGTTGAAAAACAAAGTAATATTTCTAAAGGTGTAGTAGCATTAGCTGGTCTAACAGTTGCTTCAAGTGCTTTTGCAGGAACAACAACAGACTCATTTACAGATTTGTTCACAATCTTTAAAAACTGGTTACAAGGTGATCTTGGTAGATACTTGCTTTACTAGGTTTTATTGGTACATTCGTTATTTATTTAATGACACACAAAGGATCTGTTCTTATGATCGGTGTTATCATTTCTATCGTTGCCGGTGGTATCGTAAGTATTTCAGGAACATTCTTCAATATCGGTTCTACTTCTTTCAACACATATTAATAGGTATTTCTCAGAGAGATCTGAGAATACTTATTCCCTCAAATAATATGTTATAATTCATAAAAATCAAAGGAGAATTATTAACATGATAAAAAAATTTTTATTATCAACATTACTTGCTTCTACTTTTTTAACATTATCTGCAAATGAAATTATTTTATGTGGAGATAAAATTGAAATTGGTAAAAAATTCAATTTAAAATGGAAAAAAGAACAAACAAACTTATACACAAACTTTACAGATCAAGAAAAATGTGAAGTATTTATTGATTCTAAGAAAAGAGTTAAAAAAGCAATTAAACACATGAAAACATTTAAAAATGTTATTTCTTTGCCACCAAAGATAAATGAAAGAAATTTTAAGCAAGCAAATGTTATAACAAATACAAAAAATGGAACTGATAGTAAATTAATTAAATCTTATGTAAGATTAGATAGATTTATCAAGTCTCATTCAAAACAAATAAAGTTTATCGACTCAGCATATGTATCTAAAAAAGATTATGCTAGATTGATTACAATTTGCCAAAAAGCTGGTGAAATATGTTCAATAGATATTGAATATGGACCATATAAACAGGAGAAAAAATAATGGATATTAAACAAATTTACAATAATTTAAAAAGTCAATTAGAATCAATTTCTTTTAAAACAGAATCTGTAAAAGACCAAGAGAATAAAATTAGAGAATCTTTTACGGATATTTATGGTTATGTCAAACCGAAAACTGGAGAACCTGATATTTCTAAAATAAAGTCTGGGATTATGAAAAAAGCAATTGAATTTGTTAAAACAGGAAAAAATAAATTAGAAGAAGATCTTGATTTAATGCTAGACTATGCTTCTAAAATTAAAAATGGAGATATTTCTAAGCAAGATATTGATTTATTAATGGTTTTAGAAGAAGAATTAAAAGAAGATAAAAAAGATTTTAATGAAGCAAAAAAGAATTTTTCTTCTGAATTAGATCCTATAGAGTTTCAAGCATTACTATTAGTTATTCAAGAAGATATTCAAAGTCAAAAAGAATCTTCAGGTGATAAACCAATAAAAATGAAAAGTAATGAAGAATTACTTGAAAAGGTTAAACAAATCAAGCAAATCGTAAAAAATTAAATAAATTTTTTACGACTAGAATTTAAATAATCTTCCAAGTATAATAAATGCTTGGAAGGTCTAAATAATAAAAAGTTCTGATCTTTATTCACATAAAACCAATTTTTTCGCTTTGGTTTTTTATTAAATACAGCACCTGATCTCTCATACACAATATTTTTTCTTTCATAATAATTAGCATAAACAAAAAATGTAATTTGTCTTGTTGTTAATGCAGCAAAATCATACATAAAATTTGCAAAATCACTATAATTTGATTTTTTATATAATTCTAAAAATGTATAATTAGATATCTTCTGAAGATCTTCAACATTAAAATCAGGAAATATTTCTAAAAGCTCTTTAATAAAGATATCTCTTTTTCTTATTTTATTACCATATTTAGAATCAACACCAAAAAAGAATTTAGAATCAGTACAATGTTCATTATACTTTATGTCTCCATATAATGAAATTTCCTTCTCAATACTTTGACGAAAAGAGCTTTTATTTAAATTCCTAATTTCATTTATAAAGTTTGAAGTTTCTTTCATTTCAATATAACTCTCTTCCTTATTTATTTCATAAAACTCTTTATAATTTATTTCATTTACAAAAAATTTATTTTTTATAAATGAAATAAGTTTTTTAAAAAACTTCATTTAATTCTCCATATTTTTTTATTATTATAATTTAGTTAACTTACAAATATCTTAATTTTTTAAA
>Ga0256843_1000577_pt1 | contig 31154 bp, 28 predicted proteins | sample AlvinellametaG_FD_191572 | JGI IMG/M metagenome (GOLD analysis project Ga0256843, IMG submission 191572) | Pompeii worm associated microbial communities from hydrothermal vent at the East Pacific Rise, Pacific Ocean - Alvinella | ecosystem: Host-associated > Annelida > Integument > Unclassified ...
GTAACCGGTAACGTTCTGCGAGATCACTTAACCGATATGTACCCAATCTTAGAGCTTGGAACTTCGGCTAAAATGCTCTCTATTGTTCCCTTGCTAGCTGGTGGTGGATTGTATGAGACAGGTGCCGGTGGATCCGCTCCAAAACACGTGGATCAGTTCTTAAAAGAGGGTCACTTACGATGGGACAGCCTTGGTGAGTTCTTGGCATTAGCAGAGTCACTTAGATTTATCGGTCAAAAACACGATGATGAGAAACTAGCAGCACTTACAGAAGCACTTGACAAAGCAAATGAAGGGTACCTTGACAACAACAAAGCACCTTCAAGAAAATGTGGAGAACCAGACAATAAAGCCTCTCACTTCTACGTGGCACAATACTGGGCTGAAGCACTTGCAAATGGAAGCAATGCCGAATTAGCTGAGAAGTTTGCTCCTGTAGCACAAGCACTTAAAGAGAATGAAGAAAAAATCATTGAAGAGCTCTTGGCAGTTGAAGGAAAACCACAAGATATTGGTGGATACTTCCACCCTAACGATGAGTTAGCAGAAAAGGCAATGAGACCTTCTGAAACACTCAATAAGATTATTGACAATATCTAAATTTGTCACTTTTACACCCATCCCACTCGGGGTGGGAAGTATCAATCAAACAGCCCAATGGTCACGTTTCTCTACTCTTTCTTACTCTTAACGCGGTGTTTTTGCACATATTAAATAACCGTTGGTTAACATATGACAACCTGCACCTCTAACCACCTCCTCTTGAGATGTCTTATCCGCAGGATGTGTTTGAGCACTCTTTTCAAGTGATTTTTGTGCGGTTGCACAACCTGTTAGTAGCATTCCAATACCCAAAATAATTAATAGCTTACACATTTCTCACTACCCCCTATCTAATTTGTTAATTTCAGGCAGAATTCTAGTCCTTTTTTGTGGACTGAGTGTGTAAAAAAATAAAAAAAATAAAAAAAATAAAAATTGTATCATTTCGTATCATTTTTTTGGACTTTTTAGCTATTTTTGTTTCAAAACTACACATTTGAATTTTTTTATAAAATTTTAACATGAAACTATCTGCTACATAAAAAAATTATCATTCACATGTTATCATTAAATTTTGTTAAAAGGGTTCCAATTAGATGTTTCAACCGTCCACAAACACCCAATATGTAACACTATCTCTCTGGATTGCTACTCTTTTATTACCCAGTGACGATATAATAGAGTCAAAATAAGCACCTCATCATTGATGTCTCTTCAGACTATGACTTGATAATATATATTAGAAACCATATATATTACAAAGTTTAAGCGTGAAGCATCTCCTTATGAGGGTGAAATTTTATTTAAAAGGATTAAAATGGCACAAGGAAAAAAAGTAACCGTAATTGGAACAGGTAATTTTGGATCAACCGTTGCATTTATTTTGGCAATGAATGGATTATGTCACTATGTGGTACTACGGGGACGAAATAAAAATGTTGCCCAAGGAAAAGCACTCGATATGTCGCAAGCCGCCAATGCTGCACGTCAACATACCATCGTCAAGGCTGCACGTGGACCTGAAGATATTGCCAACTCCGATATTGTGGTTATTACCGCAGGGGCCCCACGAACCCCTGGTATGAGCCGAGATGATCTACTGCTTAAAAATGCTGAGATTGTCAAAAATTATGCCCGAGAGATCAAAGAGTATGCGCCCAATGCAATTGTTATTGTGGTCTCTAATCCGCTTGATGTTATGACCTATGTGGTACTCAAAGAGACCGGCTTTCCTAAAGAGCGGGTCATGGGGATGGCAGGAATCCTTGACTCAGCACGTATGGCTCATTTCATCTATGAGAAACTTAAATACGGGGCCGGACAAATTCGTGCCACCGTTATGGGAGGGCATGGAGATACCATGGTACCACTCCCTCGATTTACGACCGTTGCGGGGGTACAGATTGATGACCTGCTTGATTCAGAAGAGATTGCTGAGATTGTCCAAAAGACCAAAAATGGTGGAGCAGAGATTGTTAATCTCTTGGGCAATGGTTCGGCCTATTATGCGCCTGCAAAATCCACCACCGTTATGGTTGAAGCGATCTTGCGTGATACCAACCAGATCCACTCCTGTGCGGTAATGCTTGATGGGGAATATGGCTACACCGGTCAAGTCGCGGGGGTTCCTGTCATGATTGGAGCCGATGGAGCTGAAAAAGTCATTGAGATGAGCCTTACCCCACCGCAACGACGAAACTTTGCCCGCTCCGTTGCCTCCGTTCAGGAGATGGTTGACAAACTCTATGAACTAAAATTTTTTGATAAATAAGTGCATTGACTTAAAGCTAGATGATAAGTTATTTTGATACTTATCATCACTTTTTTTTACTACTTAACCGCTTTTTTCACCTTTTCTTTAGCTTTTTCAACTCATAACCTCTCCTTATTTGCCTTATTATATAAAATTATGCTATTTTAATAAGCGTTCATAAGTTTAAACAATGATTTACTTCAATAAGATTTATCATAAAAATCATTTAAAAGCTTATACGTAAAATCTTGATAATGGAGCGTAGTAAATGAACCATCATGACGATGTTATTTCAACCGACCTACTGATTGTCGGGGGAGGTCCAGCAGGGCTTGCCACGGCCATTGAGTTAGCCAAGCAGTTTGAAAAAAAGGGGGAAAAGCGTAGGATTCTGCTGATTGAGAAGGGCAACACCATTGGAGCTCATATCCTCTCAGGAGCAGTCATTATGCCTGAAATCTTCCAAGAGCTTTTAAGCCCTGAAGCGTTTGAGGCACTCCCTTTTGACTCAGCCGTCTCTACCGATGTCACCGTAAAACTTAATGAAGCTACAGAGTTAACACTCCCCTTTCATCCACCCTACATGAACAATACGGGCAATCAGATTGCCTCATTAGCGGAGATCACACGCTATCTAGCCAAGATCGCCCAAGAGAAAGGGGTTGAGATCTATACTGGTTTTGCTGTGGATAGCATGCTCTACGATGATGCGGGAAATGTCATTGGTGTCAAAACCAAAGATACCGGACTCAATCAACAAGGAGAAAAACAGAAAAATTACCAAGAGGGAAGCCGTGTTCATGCCAAAATCACCATTCTTGCGGAAGGAACCCGTGGCAACCTTACCAAACAAGTCATTAAAAAATTTAACCTTGATGCGGGAAAACAACCGCAAATCTACTCCCTTGGGGTCAAAGAGATCTGGCAAGTCCCTGAGGGGAACATTCAAGCCGGTGCGGTCTATCACACCTTTGGCTATCCCCTTCAAGATAAATCTGAATTTGGAGGAGGATTTATCTATGGACTCAGCAATAACCGCGTGGCATTGGGGCTTGTGGTAGGACTTGATTATGCTGATCCACGCTTTGATCCCCACGCGGCGATGCAGATCTGGAAAACCCATCCCTATGTCTCAAAATTTTTAGAGGGAGGAAAAATCCTTGAGTTTGGTGCCAAGACCCTTCCTGAAGGGGGATGGAATGCCATGCCCCGTTACTACGACAACAATCTCCTCATTGTGGGAGACAGTGCAGGATTCCTCAGTACCGCACGCCTCAAAGGGATTCACCTTGCCATTGGTTCAGGGATCTATGCAGCGCAGAGCGCGGTAGAGGCATTGGCAAACAATGATACCAGCAAAGAACAGCTTGCCACCTATGAAACGCGTGTAAACAACTCCTTTATCCACCAAGAGCTCTATCCCATCCGAAACATGCGTGCGGTCATGCAAGAGGGGATGCTACTAGGAGGACTCAAAATGGGTATTCAACTCCTTCGCGGTGGGAAGTGTAAGTTTGTTCCTCCCACCCACCCCGATGCTCAAACCACCCAAACACTCTCCGACTACTCCGGTATCCCCTTTCATCAACGCTTTGGGGATAAACTGGAGTGGGACAAAAAGCTCACCTTTGATAAGGTCACAGGAGTCTTCCACTCCAAGGCGATGCACGATGAGCATCAACCACCACATCTAGTGATTAATGATCCTGAGCAGTTCCAACGCTCCAACATTGAGGAGTATGGACTTGCCGAAGAGGCATTCTGTCCTGCGGAGGTTTATGAGTTGCATGTTGATCGTAAAAGTGGTGCCAAATCCCTACGGCTTCACCCTGAAAACTGTGTGCATTGCAAAACCTGCGACATCAAATCACCCAACGGTGGGATCACGTGGACCCCTCCTTACGGTGGCGATGGTCCAGAATACAGCTACATGTAAACCCAAGAAGCCAAATAAGGAGTAAAAAATATGACAATAATTAGTTTAATGAAACAGGTCCCCCTTCCCTCCGAGATGAGAATGGGAGAAGATGGTTTAATGGATCGAACCAAAGCAAAATCAATCATCAATGTCGATTGTCAATACGGACTCGAAGCGGGTCTACAGATCAAGAGTGAATACCCTGAAGCCAAGTTGATTGTCTGCTCCATGGGACCCCCATCCTTTACCGAATCGCTTGAAAAGGCACTCGCCATGGGCTACGATGAAGCCTATCTGCTGAGCGATCGTCGATTGGGGGGATCGGATACCTATGCCACAGGGCTTGCCCTCTCCCATCTGCTTAAACATCTAGGCTTTGGCAAAGGGCAAGATGAGGACTTTATCATTGTTGCCGGTCGACAGACCAGCGATGGAGACACCGCCCACGTTCCTAGCCAAGTGGCTGAGTTTATGGACATTCCCCAAGGAACCTTTATCGAGACCGCGGATTTTGTGGATGGACGCATTCACGCCAAACGGATTATCGAAGGGGGGTATCAGATTCTTGATCTCCCCATCCCTTGTGCAATGAGCTTTACCCCCACGGGCATTCCCCCTCGACGACCCAAACTGAGCGATGCGATTCGAGCACGCAATACCGAAATCAAGATCTTTGATATTGATGATGTTAAGCTAAGCACTGACTATATTGGTATTGGCGTACCAGGAGAAGGGGGAAGCCCCACCATTGTCTCAAAAGTTGCTACCATCAAAAGCGAACGTGCCCCTGCTAAGATTGCAGAGGGTCACGATGAAGAGGAGCTTGTGGAGAACTTCATCGAACAGATGAAAGCGGGAAAAAATCAGCTAGAGGTCAAAGAGAAAAAAGCCAAAAAAGCCAAAAAGAGTAACGATGATCTTCAACGCATTGACTTTCGAAACGGGGCATCGGGCATCTTGACATGGGCAGAGGTGGTCAAAGGCAAGATCTCTCGCCCTTCGCTTGAACTCCTCACCCCCGCACGTGAACTTGCCGACTCACTCGAGGAGGGAACCACCGTTACGACCCTTTTGATAGGAAAAGATGTTCAACCCCTCGCCAAAGAGCTCATCGCCCACGGCGCAGATGAAGTGATCGTGGTCGAAGATGATCGATTGGAAGAGTACCGAATTTTACCCTTCTCGGAAATCTTCTCGCAAGTTATTGAGGAGCGAAATCCCGAAATTGCCCTCTTTGCTGCCACCACCGCAGGGCGTGAACTCGCCCCACGTATTGGGGTCAAACGGGGCTCAGGGGTGACAGCCGATTGTACCCAACTGCTTATTGGCGAACACAAACACCGCAACAAAGCCACCAAAGAACAAGTGATCTATGCCCCCATTTTGGAGTCTCGACGACCCACCTATGGGGAGTCTAAACTTGCTACAATTATAGGCTTTGTCTGTCCACAGATCTCCACCGCACGGGCGGGTACCTTTGAGGTCCCACAAAAAGATGAAACCCGAGAGGGGAAAATCACCCCCTTTACCCCCCAACTCGATGAGGAGGAGTTTGCCTCAACGATCCTCAAAACCGTCATTGGTGAAGGGGGGATGCAAGCTCTCTTTGAAGCAGACATTATCGTCGCAGGAGGACGAGGAACAAGCAGTGATGGGATGCAGATGGTCAAAGATCTTGCCCAAGCCCTTCAAGCACAAGGAGTCAAAGCCGAATGGGCAGCGAGTCGAGTTATGGTCGATGAAGGGGTTGCTGAGTATGCCCGACAGATTGGACAAACCGGCAAAACCGTCCGCCCCAAAGTCTATGTTGCCATTGGTATCTCAGGAGCCGTACAACACATCGCAGGGATCAAAGAGTCGGAGACCATTGTTGCCATCAACCACAACCCCAAAGAGAGTATTTTTAACAATGCGGACTTTGGCGTGGTTGCGGATTATGAGGATATCCTTCCATTGCTGATTGAAAAAGTCAAGGCGGGATTTACCTTTGGACTTGAAGTTAATAGATAGATTTGGATAAAATCCAGTAAATTTTTTTAAAGGAATAAAATGGTAGGTAGAAAAGTAGCCATTGTCGGTGCAGGAGCCGTAGGAGCAAGTGCAGCGTATGCCCTTGCACTCAGTGGAACATGTCGAGAGATTTTACTCTATGATATTGTCCCCGAAGTTGCCATTGGAAAGGCGATCGATATTGCCCAAGCAACCAATTATGCCCCCCGTGGAACCATTGTGCGTGCCGCAATTAAACCTGAAGATCTCAAAGATTGTGATGTGGTGGTGATCACCGCAGGCGTTCCTCGTAAAAAAGAGATGACCCGAGCGGATCTGCTCAACATCAATGCGGGCATTGTCAAAGAGGTGAGTGAACACGTCAAAAACTATTCACCCAATGCAATTATTCTCTGTGTCTCCAATCCCCTTGATGTGATGACCTACGTGGTACATCAAGTCACAGGATGGGATCGAAACCGTATCATAGGTATGGGAGGAGCCTTGGATGGCTCTCGAATGTCCTATCAGATCTATCAAAAGACAGGATTTGGAGCGGCTCAGACCCGATCGATCGTAATTGGTGAACATGGAGAGCACATGATCCCCTACCCTGAAGTAACAGGCGTGGGGGGCATGCCTCTAACTCAGATTCTCTCCCCTGAAGATATCCAAGAGGTGATCGAAAAGACCAAAAACGGTGGTGCGGAGATTGTAAAATACCTCAAAACCTCTGCCTTCTATGCCCCTGGGCGATCGATCTCCTATATGGTTGAGGCGATTTTAAGCGATGAAGAGAAGGTCATTCCTAGCTGTGCCATGCTCCAAGGGGAGTATGGACATGAGGATGTCACCATTGGTGTCCCCTGCGTGATTGGTGCCAATGGGGTGGAGAAGATTGTCGAACTCGAGCTTGAACCCCACATCAAAGAGCAGTTTGACCAAGCGGTACTTGCCATTAAAGAGAATATTAATATCCTCAAAGAGGGTGGATTTTTCAATAAATAACCCACCTTTTGCGGACTTGGTCTCCCACCAAGTCCCGCTACCAAATTTCCCATCCCCCAAAAGCCCCTCTCCTCTCTTACAACATTAATAGACAATTAACAGTTCAAAGAGTAAAATAGTCCCAATTCAAAAACTAGGAGCTTTTATGAGAGAGATAGAATTTGACGACGTTGTCAAAGCGGTACGTGACATCATTGTACATTGCGGAACCGATCTTCCCCAAGATACCTACGATGCACTCGAGGAGGCGATGAAAAACGAGAAATCACCTGTAAGTAAAGAGGTGATTCGCCAGATCCTCGAAAATGCCAACATCGCCAAAGAGGAGAAGCGTCCACTCTGTCAAGATACAGGATTAGCCGTCTTCTTCGTCAAGGTAGGAGAAGAGGTCAAAATCAAAGGAGGGCTCCTCAAAGATGCCATCAACCAAGGAACCGAACAGGGGTACAAAGATGCCTACCTTCGAGCTTCAACCTGTGAACCCTTTAGCCGTGCCAACCTCAAAGATACCGTAGGGTATAACCTTCCTGCCATTATCCACTTTGATCTTGTTGCGGGTGATAAGATTGAGATTGAATACGCTGCCAAAGGGGGGGGAAGTGAAAACGTTAGCCGTGCTCGTGTCTTCCCACCTGCTGCGGGTAAAGCGGGAATCATTCAATACGTCAAAGAGGTGATCTCCGATGCGGGCGGCAACCCCTGCCCTCCAATTACGGTGGGTGTTGGTATTGGTGGAACGTTTGAGAAGGCATGTATTAGCTCCAAACATGCCCTCTTTAGAGATATTGGCTCCGTTCACCCTGATCCCGAGATGGCCGAAATGGAAGCAGAGATCCTCGAAGAGATCAACAAACTCGGAATCGGTGCCATGGGCATGGGGGGAACCAAAACCGCCCTTGCGGTACACATTGAAGCCAACCCTTGTCATATCGCCTCATTGCCTGTCTCGGTTAACGTACAGTGCCACAGTTCACGACATACACATATTACCATATAAGGAGAAGCCATGGCAACCTATTCATTAACGACCCCACTCACATCCGAGGATACTAAAAAGCTTGTTGCAGGGGATACAGTTTTACTGAGTGGTACCATCTACACCGCTCGAGACGCTGCGCATAAACGGCTTGTAGAGCTTATTGAAAAGGGAGAAGAACTCCCCTTTGATCTCGAAGGATCGGTGATCTACTTTGTGGGACCCACCCCACCCAAACCAGGGGATCCCATCGGCAGTGCGGGACCAACCACCTCCTACCGGATGGACTCCTTCTCTCCTACCATGCTCAAACATGGTTCCAAAGGAATGATCGGAAAAGGAGGACGTAGTCAAGAGGTTAAGGATGCTTGCGTTCAGTACGATGGTATCTACTTTGGTGCTACCGGTGGTGCGGGAGCCCTGCTGGGCAAAAAGATCAAATCTGCGGAAGTGATCGCTTACCCTGAGCTTGGTCCTGAAGCGGTGCGTAAAATTACGGTTGAGGATTTTCCCGTTACTGTGGTTAATGACACCAAAGGGAATGATCTCTATGAGATGGGTCGAGCCCAATATGAAGTAAAATCCTAAAGCGTTTGTCTTGGTTCTTAAACAGAAATTAATAGGTTAATGAATTCTCTCTTTTGTTACTAATGTACACAAAAGAGGGGAAAACATCACCCCGCCTCTCTTTTAAGTGTTTCTCTTGAAGTGAAGGAACTGTGTAGATAGTCTACAGCCACACAAAATTACTCCGAATAATATTGTTATTAATTGATGATTATTCTGCATAAGCGTATAATATTCTCAACTTAAAAACAAGAAGGAGTCCACATTGAATATTCATGAATATCAAGCGAAACAGATTTTCGCTCAATATGATGTACCAACACCCAGAGGTATGATCGCCACTACCCCTGATGAAGCCGTTGCCAACGCCGAGAAGTTAGGTGGAAACATTTGGGTGGTAAAAGCACAAATCCACGCAGGTGGTCGAGGACTAGGTGGGGGTGTTAAGCTTGCCAAATCACTCGAAGAGGTGCGAACCCTTGCCGATGAGATCTTAGGAATGACACTTGTAACCCATCAGACAGGACCTGAGGGGAAACTGGTACAGAAGGTCTACATTGAAGAGGGGGCGGATATTCAAGATGAACTCTACCTCTCTGTGGTACTCGATCGTGCAGCAGAAATGCCTATTATTATGGCATCCACCGAAGGGGGAATGGACATTGAAACCGTGGCAGAAAAGACCCCTGAAAAGATCATTAAAGTCGCGGTTGATCCTGCATTTGGTTTCCAAGGATACCACGGACGAGAGCTGGTCTTTGGTCTAGGAATTACCGACAAAGCCGAGCAAAAGAAGATGATCCAGTTTGCTCAAAAACTCTACAAGCTCTACATGGAAAAAGATGCTGAGATGATTGAGATCAACCCACTCATTAAAACCGGTGCAGGAGATTTCCTTGCCCTTGATGGAAAAATGGGCTTTGATGACTCAGCACTCTACCGACACCCTGAGATTGAAGCGATGCGAGATATTAGTGAAGAGGATCCTGATGAGCGTGAAGCAGCTCAGTATGGTCTAAGCTACATTGCTCTTGATGGCGAGATTGGTTGTATGGTTAATGGTGCAGGACTTGCAATGGGTACCATGGATACCATCAACTACATGGGTGGAACCCCTGCAAACTTCTTGGATGTAGGTGGTACGGCTAACGCTCAAACCGTGGCAAAAGGGTTTGAGATTATCCTTAAAAACCCCAACGTCAAAGCGATCTTTGTTAACATCTTCGGTGGAATCGTACGATGTGACCGAATTGCCAATGGTATCTTAGAAGCAACCAAAATGGTAGATGTCAATGTGCCCGTGGTGGTTCGACTCGATGGAACCAATGCCACCGAGGCCGCTGAAATTCTTAAAAATGCCAACATTGAGAACATCATTACCGCCGCTGACCTTGGTGATGGAGCCGCCAAAGCAGTAGCAGCAGCAAAAGGAGAAAAATAATGAGTATTTTAGTCAACAAAGACACAAAAGTTATCGTTCAAGGTTTTACAGGTAGCGAAGGAACATTCCACGCAGAGCAGTGCATGGCATACGGAACCAATATCGTGGGAGGGGTTACCCCCGGTAAAGGGGGCATGGAGCACCTTGGTAAACCAGTCTTTAATACCGTCAAAGAGGCGGTTGCTGCTACAGGTGCTACCGTATCGATGGTCTTTGTTCCTCCTGCGTTTGTGGGGGATGCGGTGATGGAAGCAGCCGCTGCGGGTATTGAGCTTGCCGTGATCATTACTGAAGGGGCTCCTGTGCGTGACATGCAAGCTGCCAAAGCGTGTGCGGTCAAAAATGGCATGATGACCATTGGACCCAACTGCCCAGGAATTATCACAGCTGAAGAGTGTAAAATCGGTATTATGCCTGGTAACATCTTCAAAAAAGGAAACGTGGGACTGATCTCAAAATCAGGTACACTCACGTATGAAGGTGCTAACCAAGTGGTCAATGAGGGGTACGGGATCACCACCGCTGTAGGAATTGGTGGGGACCCAATTATTGGACTTAGCTACAAGCAACTGCTTCAGATGTTCCAAGATGATCCAGAGACCGAAGCAATTGTCATGATTGGTGAGATCGGTGGTGATCTTGAGATTCAAGCGGCTGAGTTTATCAAAGAGAACATCACCAAACCAGTGGTTGCCTTTATTGCGGGACAATCCGCACCTCCTGGTAAACGAATGGGTCATGCTGGAGCGATCATCTCAGGGAGTGCTGGAACTGCAAAAGAGAAGATGGATGCTCTCTCAGTTGCGGGTGTTGAGGTGGTTATCTCACCTGCAGAGATTGGAAAAGCGGTCAAAAAAGTCCTCTCTTAAGCCTTACAAACCCATCAAGATAGGGGCACTACCCCTGTCTTGCTTCTTAATTACTCTTTAACCAATAGAACTATTTTTATAGCAATACTTTTCTTTAACTTTTTGAACTTTTATGCTAGAATAGCATCCCTATTACCCCACCAAACAAGGAAAAGATTTGTTTTGCAAGCACGACCTAGAACAATACTACAATGATGCCACCAAAGATGCACGTGTCAACCTCATCGAACAAGATCAACATAAAATATTTAACCGACGAAATTTTTTTATCTTTAATCTACTATTGCTCCTAAGTACCCTTGGTTACTTTTCATATACTTATCTTGACAACACACTTCATTTTTTTAAGAAAACCAGTGTTTTAGGGGTCAGCTATACCAGTGATGAGGAGAATCAAAAACTTGAAGCGCTCCTTAATACCATGGAAGCAGATACCATTGAGGAGGAGACATTCAATCAAGAAGCACTCAATCAGATTGTCCAAGAGAGCGATGCTCAATCCGAATATATCGCCTCTTTAACCAAGGAAATTAGCCCCCAAAAGAGTGATGAAGTTACTATTATTGCACAACGTGGCGATACTTTAAGAACCATTGCCATGCAGTATTATGGTGATCCAGAGGCCTATAAAAAAATTCTTCAAGATAACCCCCATATTGATCCCCACTCCAAAAAAATTTATGAGGGACAATCCATTATCCTTCACTATTAACTCCTCATCACAAGAGGTTATCCCCTCCCTCCCCAAAGGTATTATACGAGAGGGAAGCTTTCTTGGATTAGGATATAGAATGTTTTTTTAAGTTGTTTAAAGTTGTTTTTTATTATAATAAACCCTACAATGTCATTTGAACAAGGAGACGCTTAGCATGATGTACCACGATCAAGATGCCCTCTACCAACGTAGCACTCCCCTGCTTACGTTTCAACGCAATCAAGAGATTATCAGCCGTACGGACAGCGAGGGAAACATTCTTTTTTATAACAAAACATTCGCCAAGATCTCAGGCTACAGCAGAGAGGAGCTTTTTCATGCTCCACATAATATCGTACGACATCCCGACATGCCCAAAGCGGTCTTTTACCTTATCTGGCAACGACTTCTTACCGGTATTCCCATCAAAACGGTCATTAAAAATGCCAATAAAGAGGGAGAAGCCTACTGGGTTACCTTAACCATTACGCCCCAACGGGACATTCACCATAAACTTATCTCCTTCACGGCTCAAGGTTTTCTAAGTGATCCAAACGTTGTTCGTATGGTCGCCCCCCTCTATGCCATGGTCCTTGCCGATGAAAAACGCTACAGCATGCACCATGCGGTTCAGTTCCTCTCTCACCATCTTGTCCAGCAAGGTATCGCCTCCTATAACGACTACATCCACCGAATCACTCAAAAAAAACCCTCAGGAATTCTTGCCTCATTAGGCTTTTAATGCCTAAAATGATCGATTAAACCCTAAAATAAAATATTACTTTGATAAAATTATATTTATAAAAGATACAAGAAAAAAGTTCAAATTTCACACTTGTCACACTTTTTTTATTATCATATTAATCTATGTTAAGGCAAAAAGATATATAATTAAAACTATCAGATGGGGTTTATTGGACTATAAGTAAAGGGGTTTTTAAGATGAAAGAGGTACTCATTGTAATTTTATCGGCATTTGTAGGATATATCGTTCTCTCAGCATTTTCAATCAGCAGTTCGCCTCAAGAGGCACTCAAACGTATTGGACAACAACCGGTATCAGAACAGCAGATTCAATCGCAACACGAAGCTAAACTGGCAGAGATTCAAAGCCAAAAAGAGATTGAACGTGCCAAAATCGATGCGCAAGTAGCGATCCAAAAAGATCAACACAGCAGTGAAGTAGAGATTGAAGGAATCAAAGCAAAAACTGATAGCACCATTGCTAATATTCAACACCAAACCGCGGTGGAGCTCAAAGAGAAAGACAACACCATGCTGGTGGTCATGGCTGTTTTAGTCTTTATTTTGATCTATGTCTATCTTCGCTACCAACGAACCCTTGCACAGGTTGAACTTGAAAAAGATAAAGAGTACAAGCAACTTCTTGCAAAAAAAGAGTATGCTGAGCGTATCCTTGCCATTGTAGCTACGGGAAATATCTCGATTGAAACCGAACATAAACTGCTAAAAATTTTGGATGAACTCAACAATCCCACCCCTCAACAGGGACGTAATATTGGTAGTATTATTCATCACCCTAACCCCGATATTGAAGAGTTACCGCTCCAGCGAAGTCGATAATCGTCACCATAAGAAACACTTTAAGAATTATGGTGCTTTTAAAGTTCACTATTATCTCCATATTATAAAGATTTACTATCTCATTTTAAATATTTTTCAAGCTTGTCTCAAAAGGTAACACGCCATTCGATTCGTGTAATAATTGTAGAGTATTCAAACTCTCGTTACCCAAACTAAGATATTCTATTATCAGTGATAAAACCTCACTTAAATTTAAAAAATTAAAGGGGAAACCATGGCAGTAATGACCGCTCCTGAGAATACTCCAGTATGGGTAGACACAGCTCGATGTAAAGCCTGTGACATTTGTGTTGATTCATGTCCAGCAGGCGTGCTTTCAATGCAACCAGAACCAACTTCAGTTTTAGGTGCAATGATTAGCGTAATCGCACCTGAATCATGTATTGGATGTAACGAGTGTGAACTTGTATGTCCCGATTTTGCTATCTACGTAGCAGAGAAAAAAGAGTTTAAATTTGCAAAACTCACCAGCGAGGCCAAAGCACGACAAGAGGCAATCGCGAAAAATGGGTATAGATTACCTGAAGATTATAAGGAGGCTAACTAATGTCAGCAACAAGAGAAGTAGTTTCAACTGGTAATGACTTGGCTGCAATTGCAGCGGTTGATGCAGGATGTATGTTTTTTGGTGGATATCCCATTACACCTTCAAGTGAAGTAATGCACACCATCTCTGACCTTCTTCCAAAAGCAGGTGGGGCCGCCATTCAGATGGAAGATGAGATTGCAGGTGTTGCCGCAGCCATTGGTGCAGGGATGGCCGGTGTACGAACCCTAACCGCAACCTCAGGACCTGGTATTTCACTCAAAGCAGAGAACTTAGGTCTGGCTCAAATGGCAGAGGTTCCATTGGTTGTTGTTAACGTAATGCGAGGGGGTCCAAGTACCGGTCTACCTACCCGTGTTGCTCAAGGGGACGTTGCCCAAGCAAAAAACCCAAGTCACGGAGACTATAAATCGATTACAGTTTGTGCGGGTACATTAGCAGAGTGTTATACCGAGACCGTTCGAGCCTTTAACCTTGCGGATCGATTTATGCAACCAGTGTTTGTTCTCTTGGATGAGACCCTTGGTCACATGCACGGAAAAGCAATGCTCCCAACCGTCGAAGAGGTCAAAGCTGGAATTGTTCCACGAAAAAAATTCGAAGGAGCACCAGAGGACTACCGACCTTACGATGTTCCCCAAGATCAACCCGCGGTGCTTAACCCAATGTTTGAAGGGTATCGATACCACTTTACAGGTCTTCACCATGATGCCATGGGATTCCCAACTGAAGAGATTGAAACCTGTAGAAAGCTTATCGATAGACTCTTTAGAAAAGTGGATGAGCATCTTGACGAAATTGAGAGCAACGAAGAGTACATGCTTGATGATGCAGAGATTCTCCTTATTGGTTACGGATCAGCTTCTTTGGCCATTAAAGAGGCGGTTAATGTACTTAGAGAACAAGGCATTAAAGCGGGACTCTTTAGACCCATTACACTCTGGCCAAGCCCTGAGGCAAGAATGTTTGAACTTGGTCAAAAATTTGAGAAGGTTTTGGTTGTTGAACTTAACCAAGGACAGTACCTTGAGGAGGTTCAACGATGTATGGGAAGACGCGACATTGATAAACTTACCAAAACCAATGGTCGTCCCTTCTCACCTGCAGATATTATAGAAAAAGTAAAGGAGCTATAAGATGGCATTTAACTATGATCAGTACTTAAGACTTGAAAAGATGCCAACACTATGGTGTTGGGGATGTGGAGATGGTGTTATCCTTAAAGCCTTCATTCGAGCAGTGGATAAACTTGGTTGGAAAAAAGATGATATCTGTGTGGTATCAGGAATTGGATGTTCGGGACGATTTAGCTCGTATGTTGACTTCAATACCATTCACACCACCCACGGACGAACCGTTGCGTTTGCAACCGGTGTAAAACTTGCCAACCCTGATAAGCATGTTATCTGTGTTGCAGGGGATGGAGATGGTCTTGCGATTGGTGGTAACCACACCATTCACGGTTGTCGAAGAAACATCGATATTACCTTGATCATTATTCAAAACTTCATCTATGGTTTGACCAACTCTCAAACTTCTCCTACTACCCCTCAAGGGTTCTGGACCGTTTCTCAAAAAGTAGGAAACATCGATCCTACCTTTGATGGTTGTAAGTTGGCGGAAGCTGCGGGTGCCTCTTTTGTTGCGCGTGAGACTGTAACCTCTCCTAAAAAACTTGAGAAGATCTTGCTTCAGGCAATGGAGCACAAAGGGTTCTCGTATGTTGAAGCGGTTTCTAACTGCCACATTAACCTTGGACGAAAAAACAAAATGCAAAGTGCCATGGCGAACCTTGACTGGATCGACAACATTACCATGCCCAAGAAAAAGTATGACAAACTTAGTCCAGAAGAGCAACTTAACCTCCTTCCAACGGGTATCTTGAAGCAAGACACCGAGGCTGCTGAGTACTGTGAGATGTATAAAGAGGTTCAAAAAGCACATCAAGGTCTACGAGGTAAAATTACTCAAGACGACTTTGTCAAAAAGATATAAGGGGAAAATGATGAGTAGAATTGTAATGCGATTTACAGGTGTTGGAGGACAAGGGGTTCTCCTCGCTGGAGAGATTTTTGCAGCAGCTAAAATTAAAGAGGGTGGTCACGGAATTAAGACCGCTACTTATACCTCACAAGTTCGTGGTGGACCAACCGTGGTTGATATTCAACTCGATGACCAAGAGATCTGGTACCCTTATGCCATTGATGGTCAAATTGACTTTATGCTCTCCGTTGCGGATAAGAGTTATCAACTCTTTAAAGATGGTGTTGCTGAAGGGGGTACCATTGTTGTTGAGCCAAACCTTGTTCACCCAACAGAAGAGGATCGAAAAAAATGGAACATTATTGAGATTCCAATTATTACCATTGCCAAAGAGGAAGTAGGGAATGTTATTACTCAATCGGTAGTAGCACTTGCCATTGCCAATACCCTTATGAATGCACTTGATGAGCAACTGCTTATTGATACCATGCTCTCAAAAGTACCCGCTAAGGTTCATGAAGCCAACCTCAAAGCGTATGAACTGGGTAAAAAATATGCACTAGAGGCAAAAAAAGCGTAAGTTATCCAATCACTTTACGCAAAAAAGAGGAGAGTATCTCTACGCTCCTCTTGACCAAAAAATAAGACCACTCTCTCTAATCAAGAAGTGTTTATAAACCACAATCTTTGGTTTGATTTCGCTCATCAAGTAACTCTTTTAATCCGCCTTGCTGACACCCTTTAATGGGTCTTGTTGATGCTTCAATTTGAGGTTTTCCACTACCATTCCATGTAACTTTACCTCCATTTGCAAATACAACAACCAATACAAAAAGCACAACGGTTTGTACAAATCTCATGTTTAACTCCTTAATTTTTAAATGAATGCAAAGCACTCTATGATTTCTACTCTAAAAATAAAAATTAAGAACACTTTTTAAGTAAGAACTTATATAAATTATTATAGCAGGATTTATAAGATATATTTTGTTTATTTTTTTAATTACTTTAATTCAAGATCTAATAAATTACATTTAGTGACACTTTGGCTATTTTTCTGTTTTTAAGCCATAGAATCATGTTATTATAAGTTTTTTATAAGATTTTTTGTCACTAATATGTGTATTTATGTTGCTTCTTTAGTAAAAAACTGACAAAAAAGAGAAAAACTCTCCTTTATCAATATTTTTTCTTTAATACATATAGGTAGATAATATCTTTGATAATCAGTCCAACCGAATAGAGCCACAACAGATTCATTACCATGTTGCGATCATAATCTAGACCAAAATAGAGCAGTGGTAACCCAAGGGCAATGGGCCATTTCAGGTAGTAGAAAAAAATAATTCCTACCCCATACAACTCTCTAAAAAATGATTTCACCTCTCCCCCTAAAATTTTGGTGTACCATCAGCCTCATATTGCGTTCCCATTCCATCAGGAGCAACGGCAACAGCCTCTTGCGCTTCTCGTTCTGCCTCATAAGCATTCATCTGCATACGGACCTCATTGATCTGTTCGGGAGTGACGTTATCATCAGCAGACCATGCCACCTCAATATCTCCCCCGTACTCCGCACCAATCTCTTCGATCTTATCGGCATACTCATTGATATCCAAACAGATCGCCATGTGCCCCTCTTCGGTGGTATCATTGAGCTCAATGTACCAACGTCCAACGGGGTTCGTTCGAATGGTTGATTTAATTAAAACGGACATTCTACGTTTCCTTTTCCTTATTTTTTAAAACCTCTATTATAACCTAATTTTTACTCCATTGTATTGAAAAAGATCAATCTATTAAACGAGCGATACCAGATGATACGTTATAAAACTCAATACCCACGCAGTAAGTGTCGTAAAGAGGAAGAGATACACAAGGTAACGGTATCCCCCTGCCTCTTTGACAAAGACCATAGAGGCAGCCAAACAGGGCAAATAGATCATCACAAAAACAATAAATGCCATTGCCGTAGGCAGATCATAGTGCGCTTTGAGGGCTTGACGCAATCCATCTCGCTGTGGGTCCACCTCATCCCCCACTGAATGTAGTACCCCAAGGGTGGAGACGACCACCTCTTTTGCAGCTAATCCCGCTTCCAGTGCCACGGTCATTTTCCAATCAAATCCCAACGGAGCAAAAAAAGGTTGCGTGGCTTTTCCCACCTCACCAAGATAACTCTCTTGAATATTTTTGCTCGGATAGTTGGAAGCAAACCAGACAATCATCGAAGCTGTCAAAATAAACGTCCCTGCCTTTTTGAGGTACCCTTTGGCATTGTTATAGACCGTATGCCAAATAAGTCTCCATGAGGGGAGTCGATATTTTGGCATCTCCATTACAAAGGGTTCATCCTCCCCTTTAAAGACCACCACCCGTAACACTTTTGCCATCAGCAAGCCCAGCATCGCCCCCGCTATATAGATTCCAAAAAGAATGGTTCCGGCATGTTCCGTTCCAAAAAATGCCCCCACAAAAAGCACATAAATAGGCAGGCGTGCCCCACAACTCATAAAGCCTATAATAAAGAGTGTAATGAGTCGATCTTTCTCATTTTTAAGCGTTCGTGCGGCCATGTATGCCGGAACTGAACACCCAAAACCGGTAACTAACGGAATAAAACTCTTACCGTGCAGACCAAATTTATGAAAAAAACCATCCAACAAAAATGCCACACGGCTCATGTAGCCCGTGGTCTCTAACAGAGCAATGCCCAGATAAAGAATTACGATGTTGGGCAAAAAGAGCAGTACCGCCCCCACCCCATGAATAATCCCATCAACCATGAGACTGCGTAGTCCCTCATGAGCAATACTCTCTCCTACAGCCGTCCCAAAGATGGAAATTCCCTTTTCAATGTAGTGCATCGGAAGCTCACCAATATTAAAGGTCAACTCAAACAGTCCCCACATAAAAAGGAGAAAAATAGGCACCCCTAAGTACTTGTTGATCAAGATCTCATCAATGCGCTTGGTTAGGTTCTTTTTCCCTTTGTTGCGTTGACACTTCACCGTCTCCATACGAATACCTCGTGCAATGGCAAGGTACTCATTGGCTTTGATCTCCTCCATGTTTTTGGTCTCATGATGAGTGTAGATATGTTCCCGTGCCTCCACGATACGGGGTTGAAGCTCCAACATAATGGGATGGTCGTGCAGGGCTTTGTAGAGCATTTTATCTTCAAAGAGCAGACAAATGGCAATCTCACGGGGGGTCAAGTCTTGATAGCGAAACTGCTTTGCCTCCAAAAATCGACTCAAAGCAAAGATCTCCTCCTCAAAGACATCACTGTAGGTGATCTTAGAGCGGTCACGGTAAGGGCGATCTGCAACCTCATGTACCCGCTCGAGAAGTTCACTGACCCCCTCCCCACTGCGAGCAGAGACAAAGACCACCGGAACCCCTAAGATCGCTTCAATCTGTTTTGTATCAATCTCTAGCCCCTCTTTTTTTGCCTCGTCTGCCATATTAAGAGCGACCACCATTTTTTTGTTTAATTTTAAAAGTTCCAACGTCAAGAGAAGGTTTCGTTGCAAGTGGGTTGAGTCCACCACGTTGATAATCACATCATACGACGCATGCAGGAGATACTCATGAGCAACTTTCTCCTCTTGAGAGAAACCTGCAAGGGAGTAGGTCCCAGGGAGATCCACCATCTCAAAAAGATGACAGTGGTGCTCAAAGCAGACCTCACTCTTCTCCACCGTTACCCCTGAAAAGTTGCCTACTTTTAACGCATTGGAACCACTCATCGCATTGACCAACATCGATTTACCAACATTGGGTTGTCCCGCTAATACTATTTTGATGGTCTCCATTAAAGTTGCTCCACTTCAATGTTGCGCGCCTCATTGGCACGCAGACCAATCAAGGTTCCATCCACCTCAATTTCAATGGTCTGATGACGCATCGAACACGCCTCCACACTTAGTGTTGAGCCTCGCCCTACCCCAAACGAAAAGAGACGATATTTAAGTGCCTCATCCGTTTCAATCTTTTTTATCTTGGCTCGATCACCCTTTTGTAGTTGTGACAACTTCATCTTTTCCCTCTTTTATATAGAATTTATAAGAATCATAGTAAAGTTCTACTTAATTAAAAATTAAACGATAATCATTTTCAATTAAAAGAGTGCCGTGTGCTTCCTAAGGGGAGAGTACCTTACGTACTCTGTTTCTATCCCCCTCTACTCCATCGGGTAGGTCTGTGCCATGGGTAGATCCTCAATGTTGATCGGTTCAGGTTCTGCCAATGGTTTAGAGTATCTAGCGCTATTTGCATGTCTAGAGGTAGTGGTATGTTTGGATGGGTGCTTTTGTCGTTTTTTGGATGGATGCACCATCTTCTTTTTAGCAGTTCTCTTCTTCTCCTTGGGTGTTTTTTTCTCCTCCAGTTTCAATTCAGACGCATACACCGCCTTACCCGTTCCCTCTTTGAGTACACTCAATGAGGTAATTCCAGCCAATGCCTTCTGAATCTGAGCCTCCATGTTCTCTCCTTGATCCGTTGCGTGCTCTTTTGGGTTGCCACTACTTTGAGCCATTACCAAACTCATCACCCCAAACATTATCAATACGCCAACTCTGCTTTGTGCTTTCATCTCACTCCCTTGTGTTGTATTTAACTGAATCAGTTAAGGAATATTATGGTATAAAAACTCTTTTGTTTTGCTTTAGTTGTGCTATAATTCGCCTGAGGTGCGACAGGTAGTTGCTGGTGATGATCAACATCACGAGAGGAAAGTCCGGGCTACACGTGAGATAGGACTCCATCTAACGGATGGCCAGAGTAATCTGAGGGCAAGTGCAACAGAGAGTACGAAAACCACTTTGGTGGTAAAAGGTGAAAGGGTGCGGTAAGAGCGCACCAGTGCCCATGGTAACATGGGTAGCTAGGTAAACCCTGTCCGTAGCAAGAGGCACATGGTAAAAATCTCACAACGTCATTAAGTTGACATTGGTGTCTCGCTTGAGCGTATGGGCAACCATACGCCTAGATAAATAACTACCCAACGACAGAACCCGGCTTATCGTTGCACCTCGCATTAATCTTTCCATTAAATACTCTTTTTACGCCATGAAAAAAGCTTATCATGATATAATCAGCAAAAAAGAGAAAGTCAAGATGAGAATCTCCCTACTGTTCTTAAGCCCACTTCTACTTTTTGCGAAGGTTCACTATGCCAAAGTTGAACCCATTGAGGATATTACCCTCAAATCTGCCGTCTCTGCCCAAGTAGTCATGACCAAACCAGCCCTTGAAGGAACCAATGTCCAAAACAGTACCATTATCCGACTTGATAGCAAAATTGATAAAATTGAGCTTGAATCAAGCCAAAAAGGGATTCAGCTCCTTGAAAGCATGGTCCAAGTCAATGAAAATGTCCTCATTGCCTTAGAGGAGTCCCTGCAACGCCACCAAGAGTATTATGAGCGTATCGAAGGGATGATGACCGCCTCCAATACCCAAAAAGATAACGCTTTTTATGCTTATATTACCACCAAAACCCAATACCTCTCTACCCAAGAGAAGCTGGACTCCTTACGCAAACAGCAACTTGATCTCGAGTATAAAATTGCCCTGTTAAAAGACCGCATTCAAAAAAAAGAGATTCGACTTCATCAGAAATTTCTCTATAAACTGCTCGTAAGCAAAGGGGATTTTGTCAATGCGGGAACGCCTCTTGCTCAACTCAAAGACCTCACCCGTGCCAAGCTGGTCCTCTTTTTAGAGCGTGAGGAGCTTAAAGGACTCAAGTCTAAAACCATTTACATTAATGATAAACCAACCAAATATACCATTCATAAAGTGTGGTCGGTTGCGGATGAGAAATACATCTCCTCCTATCGAGCTGAAATTCTCATCAAACCGCACAACAATTTTTCAGAACTCTTAAAAGTGGAGCTTAAGTAATGATAAAAACAGCCTGTGGACTAGACTGCCCTGATGCCTGCGGTATGGTTGTCGATCGCAATCACTTCCCCAAAGTGGTCGCTGACCCCGCCCACCCAACAAGTAACGGTGCTCTCTGTGCCTTACTCAACAAACACCTCTTTGAAGAGCCCCGTATTACCACCCCACGTCTTCATGGCAAGGAGGTAAGCATGCCAGAGGCACTCGATGCCGTTGCCCAAGCACTCCAAGTGGACACAAAACTCCTCTGGAGAGGCTCCGGTAACTTTGGTGTCATGCAAGAGGTGACCAACCTGCTATTTGATGCCATCGGAGGAACCACCACCCACGGAAGCCTCTGTGATGGTGCAGGCGATGCGGGCATCTTGGAGGGACGAGGAGTGAACCGAATTCTTCCCCCAGAGACCATCGCCCAGTCCGAAGTGGTCGTGGTCTGGGGTAAAAACATTACCGTGACCGCCTCCCACCTGATGCCCTACCTTGAGGGGAAAAAAATCATTGTTATTGACCCCATTGCTACCCCCATTGCCAAACAGGCCGACCTCTTTGTTCAGATCTCCCCCCGCACCGATTTCTTTGTTGCCATTATGTTGGCACGGTTTGCCTTTATGGGGGATCATGAAGATCTGGATTTTCTCCAAATATTTGCCAGTGATGCGGAGGAGTTTTATGACTTTACTCGAGAGTTTCGAATTCGCCCCATTTTAGAATACATTGGAATCGATCTCTATATTTTGGGGGACCTACTGGAGATGATTGCGGGTAAAAAAACCGTCTATCTTGTGGGCAATGGGGTACAAAAATACTCCACCGGTCACCATGTCCTGCATGCCATTGACTCACTGGCAATGACCCTAGGGCACTTTGGCAAAGAGGGATGTGGGGTAGGCTTTTTAGGCAACTCCAAGCTCAACCTCACCAACCCCTTTGATGTAAAAACCCCCACCGTACCTAAAGCCACTACCCCTTTTGAGCAATTTAAGACCGTGCTTATCCAAGGTGGAAACCCCGCAGCCTCCATGCCCAACTCCAACCGCGTCATCCAATCACTCCAAAAGACAGAGACCGTAATCTATTTTGGATTGTATGAAAACGAGACCTCTGCCCTTGCTAATATTATTATTCCTGCTCAAAACTTTTTTGAAAAAGAGGATCTTCGCCTTAGCTACGCTCATCACTACGTCACTCCCATGAAAAAAGTGATGGAACCTATCTATGGTATCAGTGAACATGCTTTTACCCAAGCCATCCTCCAACGTCTACAACACCCACCCATTCAATCTGAAGCCTACTATCTGGAGTTTTTTCTTAATCAGTGTGAAAAGGTGGGGGATTACTACCGCTCTCCTGCCCACCAAGCCATCCCTTACCACGAGGGGTTTGGAGAGGATGGTGAGGATATTTTTGAACTGATCCAAGAGTATGAGGATGACTTTATCAAACTCAAAGAGTTTACCCGCGCCCGACGACGCAGTAAAAAGGAGCGAATTATTAGTGACTATTGGCTCGTCACCCCAAAAAGCCCAAAAAGTCTCAATACCCAATTCAAACGGGATAACCGCATCACCCTTCATCCTCATCTTGGCTTTAGGGAGGGAGCGCCTGTTCGGGTTCTCTCCGATTATGGCTCCGTAGAGCTCATTGTTCAACACGATCCAACCATGCGACAAGATACCGTACTTATTCCGGTCAATACCCTTGGGGTCAACCGATTAACACCGGACATCCTCAGTGAAGAGGGAGAGGGGGCTACCTATCAAGAGGTCAAAGTGACATTAGAAAGTACTTAATATAAGGAGTAATAATTTTTTTTCATGATATTCTAAAGAAGAACTCTATAGAATATCCCTATACATCTAATTCTATCAGAGGAGTCACCTACGACATGAGAAAAATATTACTCTCTTTTCTTCTACTTTCATCCCTTCTGTCCGCAAAAACTTATCGCTGGGAGAAGGGAATTACCTTTTTATCATTTCTAAAACAGAACAATATCCCTCAAAAACTCTACTATAACTTAGACAGTGACGACAAAGAGTTAATGGCAGAAATTCAAGCGGGACAAAAATACACCATCGATAAAGAGAAGATTCTCATTCCCGTTACCGATGAACTTCAGATTCAAATCCTCAAGAAAAAAGGGTATAAAATCTCCCTAGAACCCATCCCCTTTGAGCGACTCAAAGGCTCGATTCATCTAAAAATCAATACCTCTCTCGAAAAAGAGCTCTATGAAAAGACACACAGCAAAGGACTTATTAAATCTCTAAAATCCGTCTACCACAACAGCATCAATTTCAAAAAAATGCAAAAGGGCGATACGGTGACCATCTTTTATGAGCAGAAAAGACGGGAAGGAAAAGCAATCGATAACCCTAAAATCCTTGCTTCGCTCGTTACCATCCAAAAAAAGAAGTTTTATGCCTACCTAACCGAGGATGGAAAATATTATGACTCAACGGGTAAAGAGTACCGTAAAATCAAAAAATCCTACACCCCATATATTCGTCCTCTCTCCCGTTGCCGTGTCTCCTCAGGCTTTACCCATCGACGTTTTCATCCTATCTTGCACCGCTACAAAGCACACCTTGGTGTGGATTATGCTGCCCCTCGAGGAACCCCCGTCAAATCAACCGCAGCAGGAAAAATCATTCACCGTGGTTGGAAAGGGGGCTATGGAAAATGCATCATTGTTCAGCACAACAATGGATTACGCAGTCTCTATGCCCACATGAGCCGTTACCGTAAAGGGCTCCGAGTTGGGAGTCGTGTCTCTCAGGGAAAGGTTATTGGCTACGTCGGCTCAACCGGACGCAGTACGGGACCTCATCTGCACTTTGGCATGTACAAACATGGGAAGCCCATTAACCCAAGTCGTTACGTTCGGGTTAAAAAAACCAAAGTAATTGTGCATAAATTGCAAGGAAAATCCTATAAAGCTTTACGCCAGAAAGTGGTCTATTATCGAAAGAAATTTAAAAGGGTTGCCAAAAATGGTGGGGATCCCATCTACGTCAAAAAAGGCAACTACCTTGTCAAACGTAATAAGCAAGAGGCTTAAGTGTTGGGCTTTAAGAGAGGTCTTTTTTGGAGACACTTGACCTGAAGGCTCGTGGTGGGATCATTGATCGTAAAATGATCCCCCACCTCTATCTGCTCAAGCGCTACTCGATTTCCCCCTTTAATCACCTCCGCCCAGCCTACTCGATGTTGATTGGCAGGATGATGAAGTTTAAATTTCTGCTCCAATGCACGTACTCTCTCAACCTTACGTGCCACACACTCACTTAAAGCATCTGTCAAACGTGGTGCCAAAAGGGTTACACGCGCTTCAAATTGTGAAAGACGATAAGCGATCACACGGTCAAACTCCCCTTGCAACTGCATAAAAGCATGCTCAAACGTTGCCATCTTGCGATCAAGTGATTGACGCTTGAGGGCGTGTGTTAATGCCTGAAGCTGATCCCTTTTGCTCCTCATGATCTGATGCATGGTCTGCCTGTAACGGTCTGCCAGTTCATCAAGTAGGTAGAGTAACTCCACCTGATCGGGCACAATCATCTCTATTGCCGCACTTGGGGTCGGAGCACGAAGATCCGCCACAAAATCAGAAATGACAACATCCACCTCATGCCCTACGGCTGAAACCACAAACGTCTTGAGCCCAAACAGCGCATCGGCTACCACCTCCTCATTAAATGCCCAGAGATCCTCCCGACTACCGCCACCACGACCCACCACAATCGCATCACACCCTAATCCATCAGCATAGTGCAATGCCTTGGCAATCTGCTCCGGAGCCTGCTCACCTTGGACCAGCGTATCAATCACCACCACCTCTAACAACGCCCACCGTTTTTGAATCACGGTGAGCATGTCTTGCAGGGCTGCTCCTTTGGAGGCGGTAACCAATGCGAGCTTTGTGATGTACTTGGGTTGTGGCTTTTTTCGTCTTGGATCAAAATAGCCTTGTACCTCTAACTTGGATTTGAGTTGCTCATACGCCAATGCCAATGCCCCCTGCCCCGAAGGCTCAATCGACACCGTCAAAAACTGATACTCTCCCCTTGGAGCATAGACCGAAATTGACCCATGCACCACCACCTGTGCTCCCCGTTCTAGTCGAAACTTCATCCGCCGAGCGTTGGAGCGAAACATCACACACTTAATCACAGAATCATTATCTTTGATCGAAAAATAGAGATGTCCAGAGTTGTGATAGGTCACAGAAGCCACCTCACCCTCCACACTAATGTGCATAAAGGTCGTCTCTAGAAGCGATTTGATTTTGATATTAAGGGAGGTGACGGTTAGGGTTGTATTATTCATTTAAGCTCTTTCCATGAAAACATTAACGGTTTTTTGTAGCGGTTGATTCTCTTTAACCTATTGTTAGAGTGCTAAAAGCCTCTTTATCCATCTTTGGATAAATGCCTCTATTAGCTTCAACCATTTTGATGGGATATTATAGCTTGGATGCTTTTGAAACGTGAAGTTAATAAGCTTTCTTACCCTTTTTTTCTCTCTATTTGTCATAATCGAAGCAGCAAAGCTTATAAAATCCCCTGCATTTTTCATGCTCTTGGTTTGGGCAAAGGCATCAATCTGCTTTAAATCATCTTCCATGGCATCATAAAAGAGTGAAAGACCATTATCAAAAATGGGGGCTGGTTTGACTATGGTATTGGTTTGATTATCGACCAACAGCCCAAAGTTGCCAAAGTGTCGATCAGTATTGACAACAATAACATCAAAGATAATCATGGTGACCAATGCTTCATAGAACCTATCGCCTAATGTTTGATAGTAGGCTAAGACAGCATCCCAGCCCCCATCAGTAACTAAATGATAGATAGGCACAAAAGTGTAAGCTTTTGAAGAGAAGAGTTCACAGATAGAGTTAACCTCTCCTTTCCATTTTCCTAACGTGTAGGGGGTGACCTCTAAACCCATTGTTTGAGCAATCTGATAGGCATAAAACTCAGAATATGGCTCTAATCCACAGTTGGCACACCCTTTTGAACCGGATTTATAGAGAAAAATATCATTACGACCTTGGGGATTCTTTCGCCACGCTTTGGCTAACATACCATTGGTGGTAAACTCCGGACTTGAGATAAAGCCTTGTGCTTTGAGACTTTCATATCCTGTATAGACCAAAAGGGAAAGGGTTTTATCAAATTCAATTAACTATAAGTTTACTCTATTATTATCACAAAAAATCAACGGATAAACAGGAGCAGACATGACAAAAATCATTAGCCTATCACTTGCTATGGGATTGGTATCAACCTTGATGGCAAACCCCAATATTCCTCTGGACAAAAAAGCCCTCCAAGCCAAAATGACAAAAGTAGCAGGAAAACCCAGCCCATTTAATCCCAAAGAGAACTTTCCCAAAGAGTATTTTTTGATTCCAAAAAATCTTCCTTTTGCCCTTGGCTTGGTACTGCATCACCCAAAAAGCGATACCCTTGGTCTCTCTAAAGAGCAGATTGATACCCTGCTCAAGATGAAAAAAGAGAAGCAACCTGCTATCCTCAAAGAGGCAAAAGCCATCAAAGCGATGGAGCTTAAACTTCTAGATCTTTTAGAGTCCAATGAGGGCAATCAAACCAAAGTCTCGGAAGCAATGGCAAAACTGGTCGATGAGATCGCTCAAAAAAAAGCCTCCCTGACCAAAGCCCATCTACAGTGTGTGATTGAGGTACAAAATGTACTCACCCCCGAACAACGTAAAAAGATGGAGGAGTTAGTCCAAGGTAGCCACCCTTCCAAACCCACAGTAAAGTATGTCAATAACCCAGAGATCCTTGCCCAAGGAGTCAAACAGGCAAAAGGACTTATTGATGGAGTCAAACCAACCCTGATGGCAACCCTCAAAAAAGATCCCACAGGAGTAGAGGGAACCGTAATGTGCTCAACCAAAGCCCAAGAGATGGGAGCCAACTACAATAGCTCTCTTCCCAAAGGCTCTCATATTCGACGTACGGCGATTAAATACCGTAACCCTGCCAATAAACCCGATGCAACTGATCTGATCGTCATGAATGACATGATTGCTGATGGAAACTTATCAAAAGCGGTGGTGGTGGATATGGGCAAAAGCTTCCGTGTCTACAAAGCCCTACCTACGCACAAACCTTGCCTCAAATGTCACGGAGATGCCAACAGTATGCCCGAGAAGATGAAAGAGATTATCAACAAAAAATACCCTCACGATCTTGCCACAGACTTTAAAGAGCATGAACTACGCGGAGTAATTGTCTCGGAGATTGAGAAGTAATATATCTTTCTCTCTTTAGGTTACAAAACAGAGAAACTGTTTTGTAACCAAGGAAAATTAAGATTTGTACTTTATAACCCAACATCCAAAGTCGTTAGTCTATAGAGAGATAATCCAAAAACTATCCCTTTATCACTTAGAGATGGCTCAACATCAACAAAATTATCCTCTATTTTTACTAGCTCTTCTATATTATTTAAATCAGATACATCTAATATGCTCAATCTTGCACTATCTGCAATATATACTTTTGTCTCATCTTCTGATAGCTTTACATTTGTGGTATATTCTCCAAAGTTAAAAGAGCCAATTTGACTAATATTTGAGAGGTCTGATATATCTAAAACTGCTAAACCATTACTATAATCTGCAATATAGGCTTTAGTCTCATCTGCAGATAGCTCAATATCATAAGAGAAACCTGCTGTATCAAAAGAGCCAACTTCTGTAATATTTTCTAAATCTGATATGTCAATTACTATTAAACCCTTACTATTTCTAGCAATAAATAGTTTTGACTCATCTTTTGATAGCTTCACATCATAAGGAGTCTCTCCTGTGTCGTAAGAGCCAATCTCTTCAATATTTTCTAAATCTGATATATCAAAGATTGATACTTTTTGTAAGAAGTTTCCAACATAAATTTTTGACTCATCAGCAGATAAATCAAGACTTATAGCAAGTCCACCTATGCTAAAAGTAGTCAACTCTTTTATATTGCTTGGGTCACTTATATCAAGAATAACTATACCATTAAAATAGTCTGCTACATAGGCTTTTGTCTCATCTTCTGATAAAATAATTTTATATGCAGTTCCTGCTGTATCAAAAGAGCCGATTTTACTAATATTTGTTGGATCGGATATATCAAAAATAGCTACTCCATTTGAACCATCTGTCATATAGAGTTTTGTTTTATCTTTTGAGATTATAACACTGCTAGAGCCTCCACCTGTATTAATTGAGCTAATTTCTGCAATATTATTTAAACTACTCATATCAATAATGACAAAGCCATTATTAAAATCTGATATATAAGCTTTAGTCTCATCATCTGATAGGGCTACACTCATTGTCTTTCCCTCTGTCTCAAAATGTGAAATTTGTTTAATATCTCCTAGATTGGATATATCAAGAACTACTAACCCATTAGTTCCATCTGCTATATAAGCTTTTGTTTCATCATCTGAGAGATAAATATTATAAGTTGTTCCATATGTATCAAAAGAGCCAACTTTTGTAATATTTGTTAAATCTGAAATATCAAGAACCACTAAACCATTTTTATCATCGGCAATATAGGCTTTACTTTTATCTTTTGATAATAAAACACTATGAGCGTATCCGATGGTATCAAAAGAGGCAATTTCACTAATATTTGCTAGGTCTGAAATATTAAGAACTAACAAACCAGAGCTACCATCGGCAATATAAGCCTTAGTCTCATCATCTGATAGTGTAATATTATAAGTAGTCCCATCAGTATCATAAGATGCAATCTCATTAATATTTGTTGGGTCTGAAATATCAATAACAACCACTCCATTGGAAGCATCTGCAATATATGCTGTTTTTTCATCTTGGGATAGTGTAATATTATAGGCAAATCCATCACTATCATAAGAGCCAAGCTTTGTAATATTTGTTGGGTCTGAAATATCTAAAACAACTATACCTTTATCAAAATCAGCAATATAAGCTTTAGTCTCATCTGATGATATGGTAACACTATAAGCACTTCCATCAGTATCAAAAGAGCCAATTTCTGTAATGTTTGTTGGGTCTGAAATATCTAGAATAATTAATCCACTAGAGTAACTTGCAATATATGCTTTCGTTTTATCTTTAGATAGTTTAACTCTATAGACATATCCATTATCTATTTTATATGAGCCAATTTTGTATGAGATATCTAAAAGAGGAGTTTTTCCTTTATGGATAAGTGATATTATCTCATCATGTTCTAGTCTATAGTAGTCGCTTAAGTCATCTCTATTTTTTGATGGATTATATATTAAGAGATCTTTATAATCTATCTCTCCACTCTCATCTAGGTCACTTTTTAATATCTTTTTTGCATTTTCATTTAATAGAGCCTCTAAGCTATTGGCATCAAAACCATATTTTAGTTCAACTGCTACACTCTCATATAATATTTCGCTAAAAGCATTAACAATAAAACTGCTTCCAGCCTCTTTTATGGCGTCTCCTTTTGATATTGAGCGAATTTTTCCACTATTTGGAGTATAATTTTCATCAATTACTCCATCATCATTAGCATCCCAATCCTCTCCACCTTCTATCTCATAAATATAAAAACTGCTATCTTCAACCTCATTGCTGTGTAGATTAAATTTTCCTATCTTATCTAAAGAGATGCTAGATGATGTATTATCTTCCCATTTTAGAGTAAGAGTTCCGTTATCTTCTACAAGATATATTTTTACTTTAGCATTTGCAAGGTTTCCAAGTTGTGCAGTTGCCTCTTCTGTTACAGATATATCTACACTAGCACTACTACTTCCATCTTTATTTTCTCCTGTAACTGTATAGGTTTTATTTTCTGAAATCTCTTCAGGAGTTCCTACTATTTGACAAGTGCCATCACTTACCTCTACACTTAAACCAGATGGTAAATCTGGGCTTATACTACAACTCTCTACATCTCCTCCACTATTTTCAAAAACTAAAGGAGAAATCTCTTCATCTTTTATATACTCTTGAGAAGATTTATCATCTAGCTCAGGTGGTGTTGGTGTAGATACTGGTTCTACTACTGTTTCTTCAATCACCGATATAGTTACTGTTCCAACATCAGTACCATTCTCATTTTCTCCAGTTACATCATAAGTAGTCTCGGCAGATACCTCATAAGCTGTTCCTTCAATTTGACAGGTATTATTATCCACAACAACACTAAGCCCCATTGGTAAAGCAGGAGATACACTGCATGAAGTGATGGCACTACCATTGTTTTCAAACACCAGTGGTGTTATCTCTTCATCTTTGACGTACACTTGTGATGGAGCATCTTCAATCTGTGGTAAGATTAATGCAGGTGT
>Ga0256843_1000578_pt1 | contig 31141 bp, 29 predicted proteins | sample AlvinellametaG_FD_191572 | JGI IMG/M metagenome (GOLD analysis project Ga0256843, IMG submission 191572) | Pompeii worm associated microbial communities from hydrothermal vent at the East Pacific Rise, Pacific Ocean - Alvinella | ecosystem: Host-associated > Annelida > Integument > Unclassified ...
GAATAAAGATCTCTTTGTTTGAATAAAGTGAATGGGTCATAAGTTTTAAGAGTTGACCGATCTCTGTTTGAAACTGATGTTTTGCCATCGATTGTTCCTTTTTCGTCTAATTTTTTCGCCATTGTAGTATATTTTTAATAATTTTTCAAGTAGTTTCAATAAAAAAACTAAGATAACTTTAGTCATTTAGACTAAACTTTTAATTTTTAATAAAAAAACTTCTAAATTTTCACATTTTTTTCATATTTAGTGCCTATTTCACAGTTAAAAACAGTACTATTTCAGCTATATTCTATACTAGGAGTTATTATTGCATGTTGTTTAATAATACTTTTAAACCTCTTCTACTTATTGGCTTAACCCTGCAACTCTTAAGCAGTTCTGTGCAAGCCAAAGATGCCAACATCTTATCGTATGTGGATAGAGGAATTAAATACTATCCCAAATATGTCTCACCTGGTGTGGTCAAAATTGGAAAAGCAAGTTGGTACGGAAAACCTTTTCATGGACGACTCACCGCCTCAGGGGAACGCTACAATATGTATAAGATGACTGCAGCGCATCGTACCTATGCGATTAATACCATTCTTAAAGTCACCAACCTTGAGAATAAGAAATCGGTTAAAGTACGTGTTAATGACCGTGGTCCCTTTTACCATTCACGGGACATTGATCTCTCCTATGGCGCAGCCAAAAAGATAGGCTTAACCAAAAAAGGTGTTGGAAAAGTTAAAATTGAGGTCATTTCAGGCAGTAAAAAGCGATCTAAAAAAAAGAGAGTTATCCGTAAGAAACGGATCAAAAAACAGCCTAAACGTCTTGTAAAGTCCAAAAAAAGTAGCTCCAAAACCATTCAGACAAAACAGGTGCGTAAAAAACGCCCCAAAGTCTATACCCTTGCCCAAAAAAGTTCCGCGCAAAATAGACGAACCCACCTTGTACAGATCGCCTCCTTCAAGGAGATGCAACGGGCACAAAAATTCAAAGCCAAACAGGGCTTAAAAAATAGCATGATCATCAAAAAATACCTTCCTAAAGAGAAGCGAACCACCTATCGTGTGGTGGTCCGATGCAACGCGTGGGAGGCAAAGAGACTCTTGCAATCCAAAAAGTTTAAAGGAGCATTTTTACTCTCTTAATCCACCAATAAAACCTGCCACCCATTGGCTTCAAAAAGCGTTTTTGCTTTGGAGCAGAGGGGGGCTTGAAGATAGATAAATTTGTGATTGATGGCACTCTCATTATACGCTTCAAGCTTGTGATGAAACGCCATCAACTCCCTAGCCTCTTTTTGCAAAATACGACTCTTTTTGACCACGTGAATAATGCACGCATAATAACCTGCAAGGTCTACTCCCAAATAGAGATCAATCTTTTTACGACTCCCCAAAGCTTTAAGATCGATGGGTTTGAGTGATTTAAAAACAATACCTGATTGCTGTAAGCGATCAACAAGATCTCTCATCGCTAACTCCTTTTTTTCTTGTAAGTTGGATATAATAGTCTCTCACTTAACCCCAAGGAGTGACCATGAAACAAATTGGTATAAAGATTATCCATCTCCCAGAAGCACATCACCAAGAGGTCTTGTACCATCTTCAACGCTTTATTATTCGAGGGGATTATCGACTCGCTAGCTTGGATCGACAAATTCAACAACAGGCTATCATTACGCTTGATATCTCCACAGAACCCTTCATGCCCAACTTTACTAAGCTCATTAAAAAGTTTAACGAAGAGGAGATCGGCTACCAACTCTATGCCAACAAATCCAACCAATGGAGCGAATCTACCCTCGATGAACTGGATATTGAGCAGGAGTTCCCTTGGGAGATTAATCTCACAACGTACTATCTCTTATGGGGGTATCTTTTGATGGCACTCTTCATTGCCTATAGTAGCTATGATCTCTACCGAGAGCATGACTTTTCAACACCTCTTGCCATCGTATTTTCTCTGATAACAGGGGCTACACCCTTTTTAGGCAATGGTATTGCCATCTACACCGCCATCAAGCTTTGGCACTGGCACTGGTTACACGCAAGCATCCTCTACTTGGGCTACTATCTCCTCCCCTCTCTTCTCCTTGCTGGGGCTATCTTCAAGATTAGAATCTACCCCAAGTTACGTCAACGGTGGTACCACTTTTGGTACCATTAAGAAAAATAAAAAAGGAGAGGCTCCTTATCGATAACTCAACTTAGCTAAATTAATCACATTGCCATCGTAATAGAGTTTATCACCGGAAATAAAACTGTAGCCCTCAATCTCAGGAAGCTTATAGACCTTCTCTTGCGTCAATTCAGGATTGAGTACAATCAAGTACCCCTGCTTATCAAGGGCATAAATTTTTCCATTTTTCATGGTAGCACTGGAGAAGTGTGCAAATTTAAATTTCTTTTCATTAAGAACCCGCATCGAAGGATCAAGCTCCGAGATCATGCCATCCTTTGCAAAGACAAAGAGACGATTTTGATCAACAGTCACCTCCGAAATCTCTTTATCAAAACTGCGTTGTCCCTGCGCACTCACAGAGATTACCCGATAAGGCGTTGCCGCGATTAAGGTATCTCCTAAACGTCCCAAAAAGATAATATTATTAAGGATACTCTCCGTACTTACATAGATCTCCTTGACCACTTTGAGTGAAGAGAGCTCCAAAACAGTAAGTTTTCCGTTAAGCGTTGGGATCACCACGAGATTATCCACCTGATAGGGATTAGCCACACGGGTATCAATGGAGAGAGCCTTTTCGGACTTATTATTATAGACAATCTTTTTTGCCTCTAAATCGTAGACCCCAAAACTGTTATCTTGCAAAAGGTAAACCAACTTATTCCCAATGACTCTTCCCCCAATCAATGCTCTAGGGAGTGTCAAATCAAGATTTTTAGTCGGAGTAATTACCTTGACATTGCCCTCTTTATCCGCCAATAGCATGTTGCTACCCGTACGATTAATTAGCGCGTATCCTTGGTTCAACTTCTGCTGAAGCTGTCCCTCTTTACTCAGTGGGGTTCCATCCGAGAGCATGGCAGCCTCACGCGAGATGGAGACAACCTCTGCCCCCGACATGGGAGAGAGTGAAACGCTCTGCTTGGGAGAGTAGTACTGCTTGGAACCACAAGCACTCATCCAAAAAAGTGCCACTCCACTGAAAAGTAACGTCTGAATACGCATCAGTGCCCTTTGATTGTATAGTGTTGAATAATTTGTGCAACCTTATAAACGGGTGAACTCTCCTCAATTTGTGCAAGGGTATCGGAAGCATCTGCTATTTTTCCTTGATGAATGAAAAGAGTAGCATCGTACAGAAGTGCCATCTCATTATAGAGGGTTGAATCCACCGTAGTACCCTCCATCACAGAGAGGTGATAACCGGCAATATCCGCCACCATTGGGTTGGTACTTCCCTGAAGTGACTTTAGGGTCGAGGTATCGTTATGTTCCATTGCCTGCTGGTAGGTATAAAGCTCAAAAAGAGCAGGATTCTTTGCTTGAAGAGTATCTTTTGCCTCTTGGTTCATAGGGTCTTTTGTAAGCGTCAAGTAGGCTTGATTCGCAACATTTAAGCGATGCGTTTCAATCATCCCCATAACCGCTTTTCCACCAAAAAATAGGACCGCCAACGCAACCACCGCAAAAAGCTTTATCTTATGCTTTTTATAAAACTTCTCCAATTTAAACGCTTGAGCCAACATCTGCTCATCACTTGTCAACTCTTTTTTTACTTCATTAATACCATCTTGAATGTTCAAAATATCTGCTCCATTATCTATCATTTTTTTTAAAAATTACAACATTATAGCAAAAGTTTATCAACATTAAAGAGTAAAAAAATAAAAAAATTGGCTACAATACCCCCATGATAATAAATACCGATTACCAAGGAGCAACGCAGTAATGTCTCCCTTTGCCATACAATTAACCAAGGGATTTATCCCCGCTGAGCTTGAACCAGAAGATCAAGCAAGCTTTCAGACCCTTCAACAGTTAAATGCCCTCGAAGAGCTAAATGGACTTTATCGCCTTCGATCCCTCTACCGTGTGGGACGACTCTATGTCAACAAAGAGGGCAGAGGGTTTGTTGAGGCCACTACCCCTGAGCAAAAAGACCTCCTCATAGAGCCAGACGATATAAAGGATGCCAATCATGGCGATGTGGTAGTAGTCAAACGGATCATTGCCCGACGGGGGCGAGCCTCGGCCAAGGTCGTGCTCGTCGTACGCAAAGCCCATCTCTTTAATCTGGTCTATACCCACCGCAATGAATCCGGAACCTTTGAGCTACTCCACCTTAAAACAGGGCTTCCTAGCCATGCAATCATGGAGGGGGTTGACCTAGAGAGCCTCAAACTGGGCACCGTACTCAAAGTTGACACCCAAACCGATCAGGTACTGCAAGTCTTGGGACACTTGGGTGACCCCAAAGTGGATGAGCCCATCTCTTTGGCACTCTATAACCGTGCCGATGCCTTTGAGCTTGATTGCATCGACCAAGCCAAGGCGGTTCCCGCAGAGGTCACGCCTGAGGAGATGGAGGGGCGGGTGGATCTACGCCATCTTGACTTTTGCACCATCGACCCCGTTACCGCCAAAGACTTTGATGATGCGATCTACTTTGACCTCAAACAACATACCCTCTATGTCGCCATTGCCGATGTGAGTCACTATGTCCCCTACTTCTCTCCCATTGATACCGAAGCCAAACAGCGGGGATTTACTACCTATTTTCCCCACAAATCTTTTCCAATGTTGCCAAGGGAGCTAAGCGAACATATCTGCTCACTCAAACCCCATACCGATCGACTCGCCTTTGTAGCAAAAATCAAACTCGATCCCAATACCCTGCTTCCACTTAAAGAGGAGTTTTTTGAAGCGGTGATCCACTCCAAACGTCGCTTTAATTATGATGAGATTGATCAGATTATCCAAAACCAAGGAGCCGACATCACTCAAGCCCATGAGCAACGTATTCTTCACTACCTGCTCCCGCTTCAGCAGATCACCCAACGACTCCGTAAGCGACGACTCCAACATGGTTTTGATTTTCGCAGTGAAGAGATCAAACTAAGCATCGATGAGGAGCATAAACTAATCCAGACCCAAATCGAGACAGGAACCCCCTCACACTCTCTCATTGAAGAGTGCATGTTGCTTGCTAACCAAGCCGCGGCAAAACGGTTTGATGATTACGGTATTTTTCGAGTACACCTTCCTCCGCAACTGAGCAAAATTGAAGCACTCCTAGAAGAACTCTCTGCGATTGGGCTCTATGTCGAACACTACGAAGATAGCCCCTCACTCATGCGTGCCATTCAAGCCGAAGCTCAAAAGATGGGGCTAGAGAGCGAAGTGGATGAGATGATTATCAAATCACTCAAACAGGCGACCTACGCGGCACACAATGAGGGGCACTTTGGACTGGGCTTTAGCCACTACAGCCACTTCACCTCCCCCATCCGACGCTACGCAGACCTCATCTTGCACCGCCTTATCAAAGCCCAACTGCTAGAGGACAAAGAGCAAAATGAGTACCTCTTACGCAACATCGAACCCCTCTGTGCACGGGTCTCTGAACTCGAACGGGAATCCACCAAATCAGAATGGGACTTTAGAGACCGTAAACTTGCCCGTTGGGCACAAGAGCATATCGCAGAGGAGTTCCCCGCTCAAGTAGTTGAGGTTGGAGAAAATGCCAAAGCCCTTCTTGCCGTAGAGGATGTTCAAGGGGTCATGGTCAACCTACGGGGTGAAGGGGTGATGCTCTTTGATGAGATCATCATCAAAATTGAAAGTGTCCACCTCCCCACCGCAACCATTCAAGGGGAGTTTATCGCCAAACGGGAAAAGGAGCCCATGGAGCTAGATTAAGCCGTCTCCAATATCTCCAACATACTGCTTACCTGATCTTTAATGCGGTTAAAGTTGGCATGTTTATCCAGTAGATGCGTATAGACCTGCGCATCTCTAAGATCCACCTCCACGTGCGCATCCACAAAAAGTAGCGAAGGAATACTCTCTTGCCGAATACGCTCCGTAATCGTTTGGTGGGCAGGTGAAGAGTGGCTTTTATCCAACAAAACAATACGATAACTTCGCTCATCCAACCATGCTAGTAACTCCTCCATGTTTTTGGCAATATCAACACGATACCCCATCTTCTCAAAAATACTACCCAAAATCTTACTCTCAGTAGGGTGCTCTTTATAGAGGAGAATCTCTTTTTCTAGATACTTATCAAACGAAGAGGACTCCTCTTGAATGGGATAAAACTGTTTAATCACATTAACAAACTTTTTAAGATTAATGGGCTTGGCAACATACTCATCCATGCCCACAGCAAGATAACGCTCTCGATCGCCGATAAGATTGTTGGTCGTTACCGCGACGATTGGCGTATGCGAAAGCCCCCGCTCCTGCTCATACGCCAACATTCGCTGGGTGGTTACCACACCATTCATAATGGGCATCTGTATGTCCATAAAGATCAGATGATACCGATTACGTTTGAAGCGCTCCAATCCATTTATCCCATCATTAGCCATATCAACTTCAATGCCCAAGTTCTCCAATGTCTTAGTGATCATCTTGAGGTTGACACGGTTATCATCAATCACCAACGCTTTGAGTCCATAAAACTTAGCTTGGCGTTGTTGTGAAAGGTAATAACTCTCCTGAGATGCCAACATCAAGGAGTGCTCTACCTTCAAATAGGTAATAGGCGCATAAATAACTTGCGCAAAGATTGGAGCGATGTCCAAAATAGCATCACGGTAGAGAAGTTTGGTAACCAAAACAATGCCCGCCGTCTCAGCATGTCGAGCCACAAGACGCTTTAGCTCCTTTTTGTTTACCTTTTCATAATAGATGTAGAGCAGATCAAAGGCATCAGGATCCGCATCTTGACACGCCACAAATGTCTCAAAACGTGTCAAGTGCAACATGGGAAACGTGGAAAGGTATGCCAAGAGATGATCCGCTTGAGGTTCATGGATACCTTTGGGCAGATAGAGCCCTACTTTCATCTCTCGAATCTTACTCTCACGCTTAACCTGCTTGGCAGCCATCTCCAAGGTAAAACTAAAACGACTCCCCTTGCCCAAGTGACTCTCAAGATCCAAAATCCCTCCAAGCATACGCACCAATTTTGTCGCAATGGCAAGCCCCAATCCGGTTCCAGCATACAGACGGGTACTGCTATCATCTCCCTGCGTAAAGAGATCAAAAACACGATCCCTTTGCTCTTCACTGATACCAATACCTGTATCCTCCACACCAAAACGAATGGAGAGTCGATCCTTCGATGCTATCATTGAGAGGGGCACAATCTCCACCCGAATCTTCCCACCATTTGGAGTAAATTTAATGGCATTGGAGACAAGGTTGGTCAAAACTTGACGAATTTTTTTAGGATCACTCTGTACGTAATAGGATGCCAAGACGGGATCAATCCAGAGAGAAAGCTCCTGCTCTTTAATCGCACTCTCAATGGCGTAACTCTCAATTAACCCTTCAAACTCATCCATAATATTAAAATAGCTAGCCTCAAGCTCCACCCTTCCGCTCTCAATTTTTGCAATGTCCAACAGATCATCCACAATCCCCATCAAATCTTCACTGCTTTTTCGAATCGTCTGAAGAAAGTCCTGCTGTTCACGATCAAGATCCGTGGAACTTAAAAGCTTACTAAAACCAACTATCCCATTTAATGGGGTACGAATCTCATGAGAGATATTGGTCAAGAAGAGACTCTTGGTTGCATTGGCATCGTCCGCAAGCTTTTTGCTCTCTTGAAGTTCATTAATCATCGAAGAGATCAGATGGTAGATCTCTTGATGATTACGATTTTTCAACATCTCCTTAAACTGCTTGATCTTCTGTGGATCTGAGTTGTACTTAATATCTTCAAGCAACTGCACCAGAGCGTGGTGATTGTCTTTAGGTTTTTGAAAAAAAAAGTCCCGCTTACTGTAAACAATTAAAAGAGAAAGAAAAAGAATCAAAAGCGAAATGGACATAATAATCTGAGGTTCATACGTCTGAGACGCGCCCTCCAACGATAGATAACTTTGATAACTTGTATAAAGTATAAAAATCGCCGTAAAAAACACCAGCATAAACATTGAGAGTACCATCCACTCCAAACCACGTCCCTGCCATACCTTTTTCATACAAAACCCCCTGCTATCTTCAAGAATCTTAAATTATATCTTATCAAATATAATAATAACTTTATTTAAGCTTAGGTTTATTTTTGATTATTTTTATTCTATTATGATATAATCATTTTATGTATCAAAAAGAGTTTGAAAAGCTACTACGTAGTACCCCGCCCCGTGCCCTACTGCTCTATGGAGAGAATCCTTACCTGATTGAATCCTACATTCAGCACTACATTCATATAACCCAAACGCGAGAGAGCCTTTTGCGTCTCTACTATGAAGAGTATCAATTTGAGCAAGCAAAGAACCATCTTGCGCAAAGCTCTCTTTTTGGTGGGGCTAACCTGCTTATTATCAAGCGGGATAAAAAAATCCCACCCAAAGAGCTTGAGACACTCATTGCGCTTGTAGACAAACAGCCAGAAAACTACCTTATCTTTGAATACCAAGGCAACGCAAAAGAGGCAAAGAGCCTACAACGTCTCTTTCGCCCCAGCCAAGGGGGAGGGGCACAATGGGTACGGCTTTTTGAACCCAACATGCAAGAGGGAATCTACTATTTGCAACAACGGGTCAAGCAAGATCAAATTGAGATCGATCGCTATGCCCTACAGCATCTTCTCCTTCTGCTAAACAATGACCTTTCGCTTGCGCTCAATGAACTCAAAAAACTTGCTGTTTTGCAACGAAAAATTACAACCAAAGAGATTGATCAACTTGTCTACTCCACCGCCCCCCTTGCCGTTGAAGAACTTTTGATCAAACTTATCGAAAAAAAGCCCATGCTAAACACTTTAGAGCATTTAATTGATCAGGGCATTGACCTGCTAAGTGTTGTCCGCTCAAGCCAGTTTTTTATTCAGCAACTTTTTCTCTTTCATGCCTACATGAAACTGCATGGTCGTATAGACTCCAAAGCGATTTTAGGCTATCAACTCCCCAAACATATCGAACAGCAAAAAGCACAGCTCGCCCTTCGCATCAAGGGGGATAAGATGATGCTTCTTTTTGAATATCTCCTCAATCTAGAGTTACGCATCAAAAAAACTCCTACCCCCCATAAAGCCTCTCTACTCTACGGTGGTTTAATAAAACTTCAATCCCTACTGTAGTGCCGCACACTCCACACACCGTACGCTCTCAGGACGCACCAACATACGTGCTAATCCAATGGGCTCTTCACACTCGATACAGATCCCAAACTGCTCATCCTCAATCCGCTTAAGAGCATCATTAAGATGTTGCTCTTTACGTCGAGAGTGGTCAAGAATCTGTAGATTTACCTGCTGTTCATGCATTGCCTCTGAACGGGTCAACCGCTCTAGGGAACAATCCGATGCAATCGGTTGCGTGAGCTCCTCAAGCAGACCAATCTGCTCGTGAAGGTGATTAAGTTCCGTTACAATCTTCTCTTTTATTATTTTTTTTTCATCCGTTGTCATAACTCTGTCTTTTTAATTGCCATTATAGCACCAAATTTCGGGCTTTGCTGATTATTTATCCCAAAATTTTCCTCTCTTCACTTCTCTTTTTGGATTAAAAAAGTCATATCAACCATTCTCTCAAAGCTTTGGTTTAAAATTTAAAAAATTAGAAAAAATTTTAATTATATATAATTCTTAATTTTATCTTAAAATTGTAACTTTTTTTTTCATTTTTTAATTTATAGTTATGTTAAGCAATGCTATAATTTTATGAAATTTTTTAATTTTACTTGAAACTGATACAAAACTACACAATTAATTTAAAGAAATAAGGAAAGACTAATGGGACTCACTAACAAAAAACTACCCAAACTCGGCTTTTTGTACCTTGACTACGTACTTCGATTTTTTGATCACTCCAACTTCAAAGAGTGGCCCAATAAAATCGAAACGGTTATTTATCATTGGGGAGAGGATAAAGATCGATTTATTCAAGAGGTCAAAGATAAAAAAATTGATGTCCTCATTGGTAACGTACCTGCAACCGCTTATGAGACCTTCCGAGAGATTGCCCGTGCCTTACCTCATGTACGCTTTATCCCCTCACTCGATACCCAGTTCTCAAATAAGTCCAAAGAGAACGTTACTCGCTTTGCATGGAAATACAACCTTCCCATCCCAAAAACTTACATCTATTACAACCGAGAAAAGGGAGACAAATTCCTGCAGAAGACTCAGTACCCTAAAATTGTTAAAAAATCCTATGGTCCTTCGAACTATGGTGGCTATTTCGTCCACAAAGTAGACTCCTATGACGAAGCCAAAGCCCTTTTTGATGAGAAGAAGTATCATCCCATGTATTTTCAAGACTTTGTCCCCATGGAGGCCGATATTCGAGTAATGCTTATTGGGCACAAACCGGTCTGTGCCTTCTGGCGACGTGCCCCTGAAGGTGAGTGGCTCACCAATACCAGTCAAGGTGGTTCGATGGATTACATGAACGTCCCAAAAAGTGTCCTCGATCTTGCCGTACGGGTCTCCAAAGCCGCCAATGCAGAGTACTGGGCGTGTGATGTTGCTTATGGAAAAGATGGAAAAGTACGCATCCTAGAGTGCGCTACCGCCTTTGCAGCGTTTCCGTATATTCGTGACTGGATTGGAGAGTACCTTATGTGGAGTTTGAGTAAAGGGCGCTTTAACAAACCCCATATCCCCATGTTCAATTGGGAAGAGCTAGGAAAAATCTCACCCGATTTACTGCGTACCATGCGCTACATTACCTTTGGAGAGTCCCATGCTTCATACGATGGAGCGTTCTTTGGCAACAAGAAAAAAATGCAGGGCAACAACAAAATCTACCTCCATAAACTGGATAAAGAATACAAAATGTACGACATTAAACCCCGTACATTTGAAGAGTGGCCCAGTGAAAAGTGGAATTATCAAGACCGTTTTGCCCTCAAAAGCATCCACTCCATGCGGGTTCCTGCCCTCAAAAAAGAGAAAGTTCCCCCCATCGATGGCGATGAATCTTCACCCTTACCTCAACTCGACAAAGAGGAGCTTAGTGCCTTGCTTCTTTCGGTTAAAGGATTGGGAAACAAAAAACTCAAAAGAATTTTTAAACGCTTTGAAGTGGATGAGCTCATTCGAGTTTTAGAGACGGAACCTCGTATTTTAAGCGACCTTAAAAAGATAGATGAAGAGCTCATTGACCGAATCACTCTTGCGTGGAAGAGATTTAAAAATGAGGAGGCAGTGGTTACGGAATAGGCGTTAACATTTAGTAGGGGAGACTCAACCCCTACTTTAGCTCTTTGAGCCTAGGTGACAATGAAACACTCCCTCGACTCTCCCCCACAGAAGCCCCTAGAAAAAGCCTAAACTATGGTTTTTTTTGCTAGAATCCAGCAAATCTTAAAATACTCCACTGAGAGTTTGACGAACCATTCTGCGTGAGTACAAGGAGTCCTACACCCATGAAACAACAATACAGATCTTATCAAGAGAGTTGTGATTTTCTCTTAAACGCTGCTCAAAAATACCCTGAACTTATGACCGTTCAGAGCATTGGGCAGAGTCATGAGGGGAGAGATATCCTCTTGGCAACCCTCTCTTTAAATGTTGCCTTTGCTGATCTAAAACCCGCCCTACTCTATACCGGAACCGTCCACGCACGTGAGTGGATTGGGAATGAACTGGGCATAGAATTTATTGACTACCTTCTCAAAAATCACAAGAACAATCCCGATATCCTTGAAGCCCTAACAAACAATACACTTTACCTTGTCCCCTGTCTCAATCCTGATGGCTTTGAGTACAGCCGTCAACACTTCTCCTTTTGGCGAAAAAATCGACGAAACAATGGCGATGGAACCTACGGAGTGGACCTTAACCGAAACTTCTCAGTGGGTTATCGACGATCAAAAAACACCAGCTCAAATGTCTACAGTGGACCTAAACCCTTCTCAGAACCAGAGACCCGTGCCATTAAAAACTTTGTGGACAACCATAACAACATCACCATCGCACTCGATTACCACTCTCAAGGAAATGTCTTTTTCCCTGCGCACAAGTTTAATCATGAGATGGAGCTTGAGGGAACGGACCTTAATACCCTCTGTGCCAACATGAACTACCACATCAATAAGGTTACAGGGCGAAAATATGGGATCAATCGGGGTAAACCCCCCACCAAACTTATCTCTGGAAGTGGACGGGAGTACTACTACTCCAAAGGGATTCTTGCCGTAGTGGTGGAGGTTGGAACACGCAATATCCCCGATTACATACAAAATATGGCGGAGTCCATTCGCGAGAATATCCCTGCCCTACTCTACGCTTTTGGAGAAGCCAAAAACTACAGCAAACATGCGCCTCAACGGGTCGAGAACTTTCATCTCGTACAAAATGAGCCCAACCGCTGTAAACTGGCATGGGAATATCCCAAAAATTGTGAAATCTATTTTGAGATCTACAAAAACAAAAACAACAAAATGGCGTGCAACGACTCTTCACTCGTGGGCATCACCTCCGGACGAGAGTTTATTGATGAGAACCTCTCAAGCGGTACAATGTACTTTTATTACATCCGTGCAGTGGATCGCTTGAGCCGTACCAAATCTCCCATTGCACCAAAAGTCAAGTTCAAAACCCCCCTTGAGGATCATGAATTTCATCGAACCCTCTTCCCCAAAAAGCGAAACGTTGGCTATGTCGCCCAAAAATCTCCCGAAGCCAACATCGGTCACTTTGGAGTCAACTCTCTAAAAGTTGGGGTCAGTGAAGGACGTGGAATCTCCTATGGAGTCATGCAGTTTGATCTAGATGGCATTCCCAAAGATGCCATAATCATTGATGCCAAAGTCTCTCTCTACCCCTTGAACCGTGTTTCAGCCAAGATTGAAAAGTATGGGGAGTGGTCCCTCTCCATTGTTGATCCCAACTCCATTGCCGATATTCGAGACTTTGACCAAGTCCACCATGCCAAACATGTCAAAACAGTAGGACAGAGCATTCCTTCTGAACGACTCACCCAAGGAATCTGGAGCCATTGGGACTTCAATGAATATGAACGGGAAAAACTCCAAGAACAACTCCAATACGGTAAAGTTATCTTCAAACTCCAAGGTCCAACAAAACTCCCTAAAGGACGTGATTCACAAATTATGGTCTTTGATCTAGGATACGGTAATCAAGGAGGGGGATTGCACTATCGCCCCTCCATTGATATCAAATATACAGTGCCTCCACAGAGTGAAGCCATTGAGATCTCAACGGCCATGACCATCGCCGATGATCAAATTATCCAAGATCGACTGGCGTGTGGATTCGATGGCAACAATGAAAAGGTCTACGCCTTTATGTCGTTTGATCTCTCAAGCCTTCCCGATGTCGATGAAACCGTCATCACCGATGCGTGGATTGAACTCTACAACACCTCCACCGTCAAAAAAGAGGTTGATATCCGGTATAATGTTGAGTTTGTCGACCTTGAAGAGTTTAGCTATCATGACATTAAGAATCGTGAACGTATTGAGTACATCGGCTACGAGATCAGCTCAGCAGAACTTGGACGAAAGAAAAAACATAACTTTATGTTTGATCACTACTCCATCTTGGCACTCGAAGAGATGCACAAACAAAACAAAGAGGCAAAATTTATCATCCGCCCTACCTCTGTTTTAACCCGAGAACATCGCATTCACTGGGCACACCAAGGAGAAAAATCAGCAAAATTGGTGGTCAACTATATCAAACGCCGACGAAAACCCCTCGACCCACCCAAAAACCTAACCACCAATGTAGAAAACCACACCATCAAAATCTCATGGGATAAAATAAAAGATAGTGAATTGGTAGGCTATTACGTGGTACGAAACCGCTGGCATGTCCCCCAAAATCCCTTTGACGGGGTCAAGCTCTACGCGGGAGCAGACAACTACACCTACGATACTTATGGCTCCACCAAAATGAAAAAGTACTACGCGGTCTTTAGTTACGATAAGGTTCCAAACTACAGCAAAGGGGCAGTAATTGAGTATCTCCCCTCATAAAACAAGCAAATCCTATGAAAAAATGTGCTAATATTGCACTTCCAAAATTCTTGCTCGTTTTTTGGGGGATGATCTATCCTATTTAAACGGGCTATCAAACCAAAAGGAACACAATGAACAACTACGAAACACTGTATGTACTTAAACCTACACTTACAGATGAAGAGATGGCTTCACAGATTGCCAAAGTTGAAGAGATTTTAACTACCGAAGGTGCCCAAATTCTTGCAACCGATAAAAAAGGGATGAGAAGACTTGCCTATCCGGTACAAAAATATGAGCGTGGATTCTATACCATTGTCTATTTCAAAGCAGTGGGTTCTGTAATCAAAGAGCTTGAGCGAAAGTTAAAATTCAATGAAGATGTTATCAAGTTCTTAACCATACGATACAACAACAAAAAAGAGACAGCGCAATTTGAAAAACTTATTGCAGAAGCCAATAAAGTTGCTCAAGAGCCTGCAAAAACTGAAGAGCCTACAAGCGAAACAGCCCAAGCATAACCCCGTATTAGGAGACCCCCATGTATAACAAAGTAGTATTGGTAGGAAATCTCAGTAGAGATGTTGAGATTCGCTATTCTCAAAGTGGCTCTGCCATTGGAAATGTTGGTATTGCAACCAATCGAACATGGAAATCTCAAACCGGAGAACAGAAAAACGAGGTGATGTTTATTGATCTTACCTTTTTTGGACGCACCGCCGAGATTGCCAACCAATACCTTCGTAAGGGGAGTAAAGTTTTAGTTGATGGACGACTTGTTTATGAGCAGTGGACCGCACAAGATGGTACAAAACGAAGTAAACATGCGATTGTGGTAGAGACATTAAAGATGTTGGATTCAAAAGCCGATAGCCAAAACCCTAGCTACATGGCAAACAATGGATTTGGTGAGCAAGCAACCCCCAATAACTATGGGAACGCGCAACAACCACCCATGCAAAACAGTGGTAATTATAGTGGGTATAATACTCCCCCTCAACAACCTCAACAGGGTGGCTATTCACAACCGCAAGCTTCAACACCACCCTACAGTGCACCACAACAACAGCAACCGTCCGTTCCAGAAATAGACATCGATGAAGATGAGATACCATTTTAGGAGACCACCATGGCAGAAAGAAGAAAATTTAAAAAAAGATATTGCAAATACTGTGAAGCAAAAGTTGATTTTATTGACTACAAAGATTTAAATCTATTAAAGTTCTCACTCAGTGAGCGATTTAAAATCATGCCAAGACGACTTACCGGAAACTGTAAACGTCACCAAGAGCTTGTTACGGTAGCGATTAAAAGAGCACGTCAAACTGCCCTTATTCCCTACATTGTTGATCGAAAAAATGTGGTTGAGAACCCATTTGAGTTAATTAAGTAGATCCCTAGCACTTAATCCCGTAGCCTATCGTTTACGATGGGCTAGCTTAAAAATGTCCTGTTTCTACCCTCCCCCACTATTCTAAGCCTAGCCTTTTCCTAAATAGAGATTCTTAACGGATTTTTTACTATAATTTTGAGAGATAAAAAAAAAGGTACACGTATGTCTATGCGTATTAATATTGAAAATATTTTAAAAAGTCATAAACGGGTTTTTGAAGAGATACTAAACAAATTACAAGCACAAACCCTCACCGAAGCAAAACTGGAGTTACAGCATACTCATACATTTGATCATGTTCTCTTTGATGCCATTAATCTTACGTTAAAAAAGTTGCATCAAGAGGAGCACTTTGTGAGTCGACTTCTCTACCGATCGTTTGGTATCGGAAAAGAGAAGAACAAACGTCGAGAACAGTTAATTATTCTTGGAAGTGAACTCAAAGTCTACTTCTCCAAAGAACGGCAACATTATCAGAACCTTTTGCACCTTCAAGAGCGTCTTAACAGCGCGCTCAAAAACCTCAAACGGCTACGAAAAGCCCTTAAAGACAAAGTCCGCTTCCTCACCTCTAGCATGATACAGGATCGTGCCTACCTCTATATTCAAAACATTGATGATAAAATTCAAGAGATTATGGAGGTCCAAAAGGCAATGGAGCGAGCCAAAGCCGATCGAGAGAAAACACTTAAGATCTATGAAAAACAGCTCAAAAAAATCCCTCGCTATCAAGAGCTTCAGGAGGAGACCTACTTGGCACTTCTTGAGTGCCAATCCCCCTCATCATAAAAGAAAAAAGGCTATCTATTTAGCTTTTTCTAAATATTTCCCCTCAACGGTATCCACTTTAATCTTATCGCCCTCAAGGACAAAAAAGGGAACCTGAACCACAGCACCGGACTCAAGTGTAGCGGGTTTCTTACCCCCTTGAGAATCCCCTTTGAAGTTGGGTGGTGTCTCAACCACTTCATAGACATAGGTTTGGGGAATCTCAACGGAGATCGCCTTACCATTATGGAAGAGAATCTCCGCCTCCATTCCATCCACCATAAAGTTAAACGTCTCTTTACCCACTTGATCATGAGTCAAACCGATCTGATCATAGGTCGTGGTGTCCATAAACTGTAAAAACTCACCATCATCATAGAGATACTGCATGGTTTTTTGCTCAAGATCAGGAGTTTCAAACTTATCTCCCGCATGTACGGTCTTCTCAATTACTTTACCGGTACCTAAATTTTTGATCTTGATACGAACAAACGCTGCCCCTTTACCTGGTTTTACATGTTGAAACTCTACCACACGGTAGGGGTTACCATCCAACTCTAATCGAACACCCTTTTTGAGATCGCCCATTGAGATTGTTGCCATTCTTACAACTCCTAATTTTTTTATGGGATTATAACATATTAATTTTACATTGATATATGGTTTATGTTTATTTGTTATACTTACAAAAATTTAAAATAAAGGTATTAAATGAAAAGTTTCCTCAAACGCATCCTGATGCTTCTTTTACTCTTCAACACCGCACAAGCCAATAAGCTCCCTGAAGGGGTTGAACGCTCCATTGTCAAGATCTATACGGTCTCCAAACAACCCAACTATCTCGAACCATGGAACAGCACCGTACGACGCTCTAGCGGTTCAGGAAGCATTATCTCCGGAAACCGTATTCTCACCAACGCCCATGTGGTCGCCAATCAGACCTTTTTAGAGGTCAAAAAATATGGAGACACCAAACGCTACCAAGCCAAGGTCTTAGAGGTCTCTCACGATATTGATCTTGCTCTCTTAGAAGTTGAGGATAAAACCTTTTTTAAAGATACCATTCCCTTAGAGTTTGGAAGCCTACCAAAAATTCAAGATAAAGTCACCGTCTATGGCTATCCCATGGGTGGAAATACCATCTCCGTAAGCACGGGTATTGTCTCCCGTATCGAACACAATCGCTATGCCCACAGTGGTGAGAGTTTCCTCTCCATTCAAATTGATGCCGCCATCAACCCTGGAAACAGTGGTGGACCCGCCATCTCTGAGGGAAAAATCGTGGGCGTGGTCATGCAAGGTATTATGTTTTCTCAAAATATTGGCTACATTGTCCCTGTGGATGTGATTCAACACTTCTTAGAAGATGTCAAAGATGGCATTCATGATGGGATACCAAAGCTTGGGATCTACAGTGAAAAGATTGAGAACCCTACCCTCAAAGAGTACTATAAACTTGATGAAAAAGTAGGCGGGATTTTGGTGGTAGATATTCTCTACAACTCCCCCTTTAAAGGCATCCTGCACAAAGATGACATTATCACCGCCATTGATGGACACAAGATTGAGAGTGATGGGACGGTTGCGTTTCGTAAAAACCAATACACCAACCTAAAATACTACATTGACATGCACCAATATGGCGATGAAGTCTCCCTTGATATTCTAAGAAATGGAGAAAAAAAGGTCATTAAGGTAAAATTTTCTGATCACAAAATCAAAAGTAAAATGAGTTACGCAGAGCTTGAGTACGATAAGATGCCCAGCTATTTTATCTTTGGAGGATACGTCTTTACCCCATTAACCCTCAACCTACTCAATGCCTCCAATCGTCCCAACCTTCCCCTACGCTATATCGCAACCAAGTTTCCCAAAGAGGATAGTCAAGAGGTTGTTGTTTTGCTCAAAGTACTCGCAGCAGAGATCAACCGAGGTGATGTAGGCATTAGTTTTTGGAAAATTGACAAGATCAATGGTCAACGATTTAAAAATTTCAAAGAGTTCTATCAACAATTAACCAACTCCAAAGATCACTATATTATTCTTGAAGATGAAGATGGCTCAAAAGTGGTCATTGACCGAGAGAAGGCCAACGGAGTTGAAGAGACAATCCTCAAACGTTACAGCATCAAATCGAGCCAATCAGAGGATCTATAAAACAAAAAGGAAAGAGCTAAACATCCTCTTTCCTTGTGGATTATCTACTTCCCTTCAAGAAGAGATTTATAAAGCTCTTTTGTAATGGTATCATTTGCTGGCATACCATGAGCTGCTTTGTAATCGATAATTGCTTTTCTAAGTTCTGGAGTCATCACTCGGGTTGGCTGAACATTGTTGACCCCTTTAAGGGCTAACAGATAACTAATCATCTGAATCTTTTTATTCAATGGCTCTCTTAAAAAGTTTTTCAAGAGATAATTTACAATGTCATAATTGACTTTTCCCCCATCCACCAAGAGCCAATAGGGGAATTTTCCCAATTTTCCCAAAACCTCAATAACGGAGAACTCGACAAGTACCACAATAGAGGCATGAACCCCTTGCGATTTGGTTACTGAGTTGTTAAAACCAAAACCACTTCCTAAAATAGAGAAAGCAAACTCATGCGCTTTACTCTTTTTTTCAATGGTAACCTCATTGGAGGTTGATGTTCGAGGAATGTAGTTCCCCTTGTAGAGGTCCGATGGGTTAAAGTTGATTGCTAATTTTACAATCTGATTCTCATTGTCCCTAGACCCCCCTGCATCACCCCGTTGACCGTGATGGGTTGCAGTAACCTCCATATCCATGCCGTTGGAGTCCGAATAGATCACATCATATTTGGTAATGGAACCATTGATTTTAAAAATCTCCGACTGTTTTAAGTTTTCACTCTGATTATCATAGATAACAACAACATTCTCGCCAATACTATTAAATGCCGTTTTAACAATATCGGTAATGTCCGCAGGCAATCGTGCCTGCTCTGCAGTCATATTGGAGATGGTATCTACCACAATACTCATGGGCTTACCATAAAAAACAGCAATCATATTATTGGCACGTCTTAAAACATTGGTATAGTCTGATTTATTCTTCTGAATCTCTTTTCCCGCTTTGTCAATCTTCAATTCTGGCTTCGTATTATTGCATCCCCCTAAAAGCAACATAATCAATGCTACTCCCGATAACTTTATTGCTGTTTTTCTCATCTACTCTCTCCTTTATTTTACATAAAAATCTATTTTGCCCATATCAATGTCTTCATTTTGGCCTATTCAACCACAAACTCCAACTTACCAACAGCCACCTCCGCTGAGGTACCCCCCTCACCTAGATCCATCGAGAGTCCTTTGGATTGTGAACCCTTCTCTTTCTCTCCTACAAAACTTAACAGCTCATCTTTGGTAATATTTTTAATATCTAAAATAGGATCTTTACTCAAGAGTGCATAGACGCTGGTTTTCTCTTTTTTACACTCTTTACAATCTTTGGTTGCACGAATGTTCATGTTTCCAAAATCATCAGGAAAGATGTACTTCCCTCCCATCTCACTCAAAGGGGATTTAGCATTGGGATAGAGCAACCCTGTCTCACCTTTGTTATCAAGATAAACAATATACAAATACCCCTCATTAGAACCCGTATCCACAATAAAACGTACCGGTTCATTCTCTGAATACGTGGGGTTCCCTTTTAGCGTTACTCCCATCGCCACCCCTTTTGATTTTAGATCCTTCAACTTAATTCCTGCGGGTGCAACAGGAGCCACAGGTGCAGGCTTATTTTGGGTAACAGCCGGAGCAACTGATGCTTGTGATTGTTTTAACTGTGGCTCATTGGCGCACCCTCCAAACATGACTAGCATCGCCGTTGCCACCATTGCGGTTATCTCTCTTTTTTGCATTATTCTCTCCTTCTAAAAACTATTTGTTTAAGATTATATCGTAAATTAATGTCTTAAAAATGTCACTTTACAATAAACTCATATTTTCCTAATTGCGGCTGTGTACTTGGTTTTGTCGCCTTGATGCGTACGGCTCGACTCATAATTTTTGAATCATGAGATCCCTTGGCAAAACTGGTTAACCCTTTTCCCTGTATCGTAGAGAGGTTGGTAACCGGTTCAGAGGTCAACAGCGTATAAATTGTAGTCTTCTCTTGGGAACAACTGCCACAACTCTTATAGGCTTCTAACGTAAACTTTCCATTGGATAGATCATCGGGAAAGTGGTAACGCCCTCCCAATACCTTGGTTTGAACGAATGGATTGGGATAAAGTATCGTCACATCGTTGCCATCAACATAAAAAATAGATAGATAGCCCCGATCACCTTGCGTATCCAACGCAAACGTTACGGACTCTCCCTCTCGATAGGTCTGCTTGTCGTAATGCAATACCATGGGCTTAACACGATCTCCTTTCATCAATGCCTCAAGTGTCTCTTGCACGCTCTCATTGGTTGAGGTAGGTGTTGTTGATGTGGATACGGCTTCAGTTGAAGGGGTTGAGGGTTTGCTCGATTGAGTTGCTGGTTCTGGCAATGATTTTTTAAGAATAAAATTTTTCAAAGGCTCCTCACCCAACGAGTTACTCGAATAACTGATGCGAGGATGATGCGGTTTCCCCTCGGTCTTCTTAGCGTATGCCAATACTTTATCCACCAAGATTTTATTAATTTCATTAAGTGGCTTATCCGCTAACGATTCATTTGTAAAAACTTCTGCCACGGAATTTGTAAAAAGACTTCCTGTTGGGGTTGCCAAAGACTCCTCCGTATCACGCGAGGAAGAGAAGACAATGTACTCTCCATTTTTTAACTGATCGCTCCCTTGGGAAAGTCCCTTGGAACGGCTCGGAACAAAAGACTCCGTCACATCTTCAGGCTTTAATGTTTTGGCTTGTGCCTTCCCTGAAATAGATCGAAAAACGGTCCCACTGTGACACGAGTCAAAAAAGACTAACTTTTTCGCATCAATGGCATTAAATTTATCATAGAGAATATCATCAATCAAATGCTTATTGACCTGCCCATCACTTAAGACTAAAGTCTCATCCTGACCATCCGGTTCATCTCCTGTTGCATCTTTTTTGTGTGAACCATGCCCCGTGTAATAAAACGCAAAAAAGTCATCTTTTCCTAACTTTTGTGCGTATTGATCAAGATAACGAATAAGATCCATCGACTCTTCATCATAAAGCACCTTGGTGGTAAACCCCCAACGCTCAAAGAGATTTTTCATCTTTTCCACATCCCGATCAATACCATTAAGATCGGCTCGTGTTCCCCGATAATCACTTACCCCGACAATCAATGCCTCTTTTTTTGCTCCCGTACTCTTAGCAAAGGAGCTCGATATCCCTTTACTCTGTGCAACAGGCTGTGCACCATTTGCACACCCTTGAAAAGAGAGGATACCCAACAATAAAACCGATAGACTAACCACTGTACTGTATTTTTTTACCATAATAAATCCTTTATTCCATTATAAATACTTTTTTATAAAACTTATTTTAATTTAAAACGTTTAAAAATATTTTTTTATAATTTATTTAAAGTTAATATTATTTCTTGTATAATTTTTAATGTCTACTATTATGTTTTGGCATATATCTAATTGAGGAGTTAGCTATGAAATTACTAAAAAACACATTGGTATCGGCACTGATACTCACTGCCTTTGCTTCAGGAGCCACTTTTGAACAAGAGGGGGTCAAAGAGGGAAACAATAAAATATCTTTGGGACTCTATACTACCGTTCCAGATGAAGGGGATACCAGTATGACGCTCTACGGAGGCGTGGGACACTTTCTAACCGATGATATTGAATTGGTCTTTGACACCATGGTAAATACCAGTAATGGAGATACCCTCTACTACCTAAAACCTGGTGCAAACTACTACTTTATGAAAACACCAACCCTTACCCCTTATGTCGGTACCAATATCTACTTCTATGACTACACAGGTGATGATGCTGACTCCGACTATGGAAACAACTACCACGTTGGTGCCCATCAATTTTTCAGTGAAAATGCTGCCTTAACCGCAGAAATTGGTGTAAGTTTTTTTGAATTAAATGAGTACACCGGTTCATATTCAAATATCTATTTAACCTATTTCTTTTAACCCCCCCCTTTATTGAGCCATTCGTAAAACTTTGGCTCAATAGATAGCCCCCTATTGGACACCCTTTTCTGTTATAGTCCAATCAAAGTATACTTTAAAGATAAGGAAAAGAAATGAGAATCTCCCTTCAACTTCTACCTCTCCTATTAGTTATTATGAGTTTAGCTGGCTGTCAAAATAGTGCACCAAGCCCCAGCGTAAAGGAACACTTAAATGCTTCAAAAAAAGCTGTTGATAGCCAAGAGCCTCTCACCATTATTGGAGGTGAACTAAACTATGATTTGGTACAAACCATTCACAGCAATAAAGAGCTTTACGGGATCCGGTTTAACCCCAAAAATAATAATCTTATTACCTATGGGGATAGCAGTACGATTACGGTCTATAGCCTTGCCATGCAACCCATTGCCACTCTTCAAAGTAAAAATGATGAAATTAAAGCCATTGACATTAGTCACGATGGTAACTACCTTGTCTCTGGTGGAGATGACGGATATGTTGAGATATGGGATCTAACCAGCTACCAACTCCTACAACGCATGCAGAGCAAATCCGATGAAACCCTTGCCGTTGCTTTTAGTTCGGACCATCGAAAGGTGGCGAGTGGAGGAGAAGAGAAGGTAATTGATATATGGGACAGTACCTCCGGAGAGCAGTTGGCTCGACTTGAGGGACACCAAGGGGAGATCAACAACATAGGGTTTATTGATTACGATAGAAAGATTGTCTCTACCGCAACCGATAAACAGACAAAAATCTGGGATGTCAATAAAAAACGCATTATCTACTCCTACCTTACCCCTTCCAATGAGTATGGAACCATTAAAAAAACCAAATCATTTGATGACTATAGCATTGTAGCACTCACAGAAGTAGAGAGTGCCACCGGAAACAGCCGTAAACGAAACGGTCCCCCTGTCTGGATCTACAATCTTAAGTTTAAAGACAATCAAGGAAATACCCTTCAAGAGTTTCATGATCATCGAGGACCCATTACGGATATTGCCGTAGCATCCAATCGTAGCTACATGGCATCAAGTTCAGAGGATCAAACCGTGCGTCTTTGGGATCTTGAAAAGAAGAGACACATTACCAACATTGTCCTTAAAGATAAAGCCAACAGTGTCACCATCAATAAATCGGGTCATCTCTTAAGTACCTTAGAGGGAGATAATACCATTAAGCTTTATCAGATTCAAAGTAGCTACACACCACAAGCCAACCCCTCTGCTACAGCCTCTGCTCCAACACCTAATGGTGGAGGAGATGCAACCATGCCAACATGGTACAATCACCAATACGCCATTGTTGTAGGGATTGATCACTACAAACGCCTCTCTATTCCACGTCTTAACAATGCCGTCACGGATGCTCGAAGTGTTGCCTCTCTCTTGCGTCAAAAAGGGTTCTCGGTTATTGAACTCTATAATGAAAATGCCACCAAAGAGCGAATCTTGGATGCCCTTAAGCAGATCAAAGAGCGTGCCACACCTCAGGATGCTACCCTCTTCTATTTTGCAGGACATGGCGATGGTGTCTCTGGACACAACAATGTGCGTGAGGGGTACATCTTGCCGTATGATTTTGGTTCGGACCTAAATAACCCCAATACCGATGTCATGCAGTACGACAAATCTGCCATTAGTATTAGCTCTCTTGTAATGTACTCACGTGATACCAAAGCCAAACATATTGGGATTATTCTGGACTCTTGTTTCTCAGGACTTGCCATGGAGTCTAAATATACCAATAAAGCACTTAGCAGTAGTGATGCCAAGGCACTCGATCATGTGGAGTATGACACCAAAACTCGATCCGTTCGCATCAAAACAACCAATGTTGCCTCCACATTATCAGCAGACAGCAATCAGAAGATCAACCAACTCTTTAAAGATCTCTTAGCTAAAAAGTCAATCAATATTCTCACCGCAGGAGATGATCAACCTGTCTCTGATGGCTCAGAACACTCTCCCTTTACCCAAGCCTTTCTCGAAGTACTCAGTGATCAAAACAAAAAAGGGTACATTCGATTTACGACACTTGCAGATTACATCAAACAGTATGTTGAACGACAAACACAACAACGACAGAAACCTCAATACAAAAATGAGAGTTTAGAGAATGGAGACTTTATTTTCAAACTCTAAACCCCATCCCCCCACAAGGGGGAACAGATCAATTTATTAGGAGTAGATTTATGAAAACAACAATCTTTTTAACTGGCTTAATACTTGGGTCCACCTTTGCCATGGCAGATGGAAGCAGTGTTTCGGTTACACCCCATGAGTTACGTGCTCAAACCGACCGTGCGAGTGCAGTGGTACGAAATGATCAGGTCTCAGCCCGTATTCATCGCCCCTCTCAAGGAAGAAGTAAGATAGAAGTTAATGAAAATACAAACCTAGGAATTGTCAATAAGAGTGATGTTGATGGTTCAACGATTGGAATGAGCATCCGTACACAGTAGCAGTCAAAATGTATAGGTTAGAGCCCATTTGGGACCAACCTATCTCAATGGCATCAAAGAGGATAAGAGAATACTTAACCTAAAGTATCCAGCTGTGACTCTAGCTGATCCATTGAGGATTCAACCTCTTCACTTGTAACATTGGCAGCATCAATAATTGCACCCAACTGCTCTAACTCTGCTTTGGTTGACTCTAAATGGTTCTGTACCTCATCCAATGAGACCAATGCCCCTTCAAACCCTTCCACATCACCAAAACTCTCTAAAAGAGATCGAAGTTCATCCTCTCCTGCAGGAAGCGTGGTTAAATTACTCTCAATGATCTTATCTAAAATCTCACTGCCAATCTCAATACCATTATCAGGGTTATTATCTTGATCTAAACTTTGTAAAAACTGTGCGGTCTCAAGATCATCTTCAATAATAGTAATATTATCTGTTAAAGATTGAGCATCCACCTCTCGTAAAAGAATATCTCCTAAGGAAAAGGCACAATCCTCACCTTTTTCAAATGTAAAGGTTCCATTAGCATCCGTAATACCCGTTTGATCTCCACAAGTATACTCGACCCCTTCAACCGCTGCATCCACATAAAAGCCTTGTCCAATGTCCCCAAAATCGGTATAACTCTCCTCATCCATATCGGACGCAACATCGTCACTTGCTACCGTATCGGTATCGGTGGAGGTATACTCATCTACTATGCTAGTAGTATCGCCCATATCCGTATAGTCTCCCATGGCATCATCGGTAATCTCACTGCTCTCCTCAGTGGAGGTATAATCACCCACCAAAGCATCCACATCAACACCACCTGTTGCTTCATTGGTATCCTCTTGCGTCACGCTACCATATCCTGCCGATCCCATACTGTCTTGAAGATGTCGGATTGCATCCTCAACAGAGACCAAACTGTTCTCATAAAAAGGTGCCATCAAAACTTCTAAAACTGTCTGTTCAAAATTTTGATCGGCACTGTATTTGCTCGTAACTTCAGGTGTTAACGTAATGCGTTCGCTAATATCACCATCATCATCCAATGATTGCAACAGTCGAATCAATTTCAGAAGCGACTCATCACTAAAGTTACTACGATCAATGCCCAACAGATCCTGAGGAAAGACCTTGGAATCCGACGTAAATGTGTTCAGTTCACCAATCTTCATCTCCCCAATTTTAAACGTGACCGGTGCCTGATCACAAAAGAATCCTCCTTGAGCATCCGTCACTCCTGTTCGATCACCACAGGCATACGAGAGCCCCTCCACAGGTGAGTCGATCACGTACCCTGTAGCAGATCTCTCCGAATCATCAGAACTCCCTCCACCGCAGGCATTCACTCCTAAGAGTAAAACCAATGCCATACTCATTTTTATTGACTGTTTTATCATACTATTCCTTCCTCTTGTTTTTATTGATCTGCCAACGACATATCTTCAAGTTCCATGAGTGAACTATCATGTTGACGACGACCCGCATTCCCACTAAGCTCACTGTGATCAATGGTATTAACAGAAGTAACCCCACTCACACGATTGGAGGAGGAGACCACACCAACATTCAACGCTCGATCGGTCTCAATTTTTGAATTTTTAATATCCACCGCTTGCACTACCTTATCTCGCTCACCATTTAAACGCGTTCCTATGGTAAGATCCTCTCCACTACTGTTTTTAAGATCATCTCTATCAACACGAACGTTACTAATATCAATGTAGTTGTACTGTTTTTGAATGCGACTCCCGCTACTTTTCTGTTCAAGAGCTCCTGACTCCATTGCTTGTTTAAACTCATCATCCCCATTCACCTTGGTATAGTGCGAACCACCGATATCACTGTGAGCACGATTTTTTGCCATTCCCTTAATAAAGGACTTATTCGCAGCGGAGTGCTTACGTATAAACGCATCATCTTCTGCCATTAAAAGTGTACTACCAAGCGTTGCTGAGACCACAAATAGCCACCAAACATGTCGTGATTTTTGTATCATTTTATCTCCTTTTTTAGAATTGATTAATCTTATGAATATTAATGTTAATACCAACATCACTCTGATCGATTCTTGTCTTTTTATCAATAATATTAATGTTTTTATTCCCTCTGCCTTGATTGATCTGATTGAGTACATCCCGTTTCAAACGACTTTGACCATGACTCGAGACATTAGGAAGATCGCTCGCTTGCACCATCAATGCTTCCTCCAAAGCTTTCCGACTCTCCCAAGAGAGATTGGGAATCACATCATAGGGACGGTTTCCATTGTGGTCGGGAATAGTTTTTGAAGCACCATGCGCTAAAAGTTGATTCACCATGCTTAGGTAACCCCGCTTTGCAGCAAGATGTAAAGCGGTTTCTCCGTATTTATTTTGGATGTTTACCCGTGTCCCTTCTTTTAGTAGGTACGAGGCTATTCCTAAATAACCATAATAAATTGCCTCTTGTAGAGCCGTCCCATAAAATCGTCCTCCTTTACGAGAAAGATCTATTTTATTCCGAACCAAAAGTTCTACAACGTCCCGCTTTCGAAACTGTACGGCATAGTGCAAAAGCGTATTATTATTTTGATAGTAATCAATGGGAACACGTTGCAAAAGCTCCTGAGTTGCAGGTACCCCCTTTTTGATGGTTTGAATAATTTCACTCTTTGAAACCGTCTGCGCATCAACTGTTATTGTTATTAATAGCATTACAAATGCCATGGATAAAATTTTTCTCAACATCACGTCCTCTGCTCCTATATGTGTGTCAGGTTTGCAAGATCATTAACCTGTTTTTTAATTATTGGATCTCCCCCATATTTTACCTCAACCGTGCCTTTTAAATCAACCGTCAAACGACGTGCACTGTCTACGGTCACATCGCCTGTTCCCTCGGCTATAATGGTTGCGTCATCAATGGATACTCCCAAAAATTGAACCTCATAACTCCCCTCTGCCTTGAGGCTTAATTTATGGATCCTACCCGAACGAAACAGCACGTTGGCCACCCCACTTACCTCTACACTCATTTCATCTTCATGGTATCCTTCTATGTTAATCTCTCCCACCCCATCAACCATTAAGCCCTCAAGGTGAGGATTTGCAATGGTAATGGTAATGGCACGTTGTGTACTAAAACTCTCTTTGGGATGAATAACAAGGGTCTCTCCTTTGACATTAAATGCAATCTTGGAGACAAGATGACTTGGTGCCCTTAATTCAATATCGGATTGAGTCGATTGTATCACTCGAAGCTTCACTGGCATCTCCACACGAATGCGTCTAAAGGGTTCTCTCTTAATATGCTGAGTAACCACCTGATCTAAACCCGATGCACTACCACCACTACTGCTTCCTACAATAACACTGTTTGAGATTATGTTTAGCGAGAAGTTTCCCTGCGAAAAAAGAGACAAGCTCAACACTACTAGAGCATACAAATGTTTCATCCCATATCCTTTCTCTTAATTATAACATAAGAAATAAACTGACATATTAATAAAATTTTTTATTAATTTTATCTCCTCTATAATAGTAAGAAAAAGTGTTTGATAAGTGGCTATAGCCCTCTTTTATTTCACATTTTTCTCACTTTTTTACGCTTATGGATAAAGAACAATCTTTCCTATGCTATAATAATTGATGCAAGTGCAAGAAGGAGAATAACCACCATGAAGCGACTTATTCCATGAAACTTAAAACCTTAAAGATCCTCTTTACCAAACACCTGTTGATCATTACCATCATTTTCCCTCTTATGATCATCCTATTTTATGGAGTAAGTATCTCTTTGGCACTTAAATACAAGCATAAAACATACACGCAACAAGAGTTAGCCCGCTATGAGCAAGAACTCAAAAATAAACACATTAATTTCCTCAAAGAGAAAGCCAAATACATTGACTCCTTTATGAATTATGTCTATACACTAGACTCCAGTCAAACATCACATCTCTCAACCAATGGAATTCTTCGATTTATTGACTCCATCAAAAAGTATGACAGTGGCTTTATCTTTATCTTTCATAAAAATGGGCAGGTCATCAAACACCCTTGCGGGGAAAAACTGGTTGAACTTCTGCATAAAAATCATCAAAACACCATTGTCTCCCGTCTCATCAATGCTGCCAAGAAAAAAGAGTTTATCTACTACCAAGGTACTGACTGTGTGAAGGATCACTCCGTCAAAAAAGTGGCCTTTGTGCACCACATCAAAACCACCGATTTCTACATTGTTATCAGTAAAAACGAGAAAGATATTGCCTACTCAATTGAACAAAAAAAGAAAATTTGGGAAAAGAAACTTAACGATGAGTCCCAAGAGAATCTTCGATTGCTTATTCTAGTAAGCATTTTATCCATTCTTTTTTCACTAATCTTCTCCAAATTTCTTAATATTCTGATTCGAGACTACGAGGAGGAGATTAAAGAGAGCAATGAAGCGATGTTCTCTCAATCCCGCTTAGCCCAAGCAGGAGAGCTTATCAGCATGATCTCTCATCAATGGCGACAACCCATTAGCAAAATTGCCTCTATTGTTGCTAATTTACGCTTTCAGATGATGATGGGAAAAAAGCTTGACCCCAAGGAGCTGGATAAAAAATTTTTAGAAATTGAAGAGTATACAGAGTTTCTCTCTGAGACCATTGATGACTTTAGAGAGTTCTATAAACCCAAAAAAGAGAAAGAGTCCACCTATGTTCTTCCGCTGATTGAGAAATCCCTAAGCTTTTTGGAAAATGAAATCACGAAAAAAAATATCCAGATCAACAAACTCTTTGGGGAAGATACCAAGATCAATCTCTACAAAAATGAGTTGATTCAAGTCATTATTAATATTGTACAAAATGCCATTGAGTTTTCAACCAAAAACGCAACAATCACCATCAAAACAGAACTCAAACCTAAAGAGTATGTAATTCATATTAGTGATGAAGCAGGAGGCATCGAAGAGAAATACATTGATCGTATTTTTGATGCTCACTTCTCAACCAAAACAAGCACAAACTCAACCAACCTAGGGCTAGGACTCTATGTCTCCAAAGTGATTATTGAAAAACACTTTAACGGCAAACTTGAAGTCAAAAGCGAAGGCAAACACACCACTTTTACAATAAGGCTTATACGGGATGATAGATAAATACAAACTGCTTAAAAACAAAACCGTACTCTACGTTGAAGATGATCTCAATCTCCAAGAAAATGTCAAAGAGATACTTGAGAATTTCTTTGATAGACTCTTAATTGCTTCCGATGGAGATGAAGCATCGGATCTTTTTATCACCTACCAAAATCAGATTGATCTTGTTATTACGGACATCAACATGCCCAACACCGATGGTATTACGTTTTGCAAATACATTCGAGAATTTGATAAAACTCTTCCAATTATCATTATGTCTGCGTATACCAATACCGATTACTTATTGGACTCTATTGATTTAAACATCATTAAATATATCACCAAACCTTTTACCAGTAAAAAAGTTACCAACATGCTTGATAAACTACTGGAGTTCTTTCAACTTAACAATCGACTTTTACTCAATCAAGGGGTGGAACTAGAGGTCGAGAGTGGAACACTCTTCATTGCAGAACATCCCATCCGACTCAGTAAAAAAGAGACAATTTTCCTTAAGCTTCTGGCACAAAATCCCCTTGTAAGCTATCAGATGATGCATGAATACATGTGGGATTACGACACCCCTCCTTCAGAAGATGCCATTAAATCCTTTATGCGAAAGCTCAAAAAAAAGCTCCCCAAAGATCTTTGCAAGAATCAACACGGCATGGGGTACTATCTTAATAAAGAGTAGGGAAAGGCTCTTCCCTCTTCTCTACTCCCGTATCGCCTCATTGTCCAACTCACCTGACTTTAACTTACGCAGATACTCACTAAGCATGTTTCGTACATCTCCTGACATTATCAAAAGCCCCAAGATATTAGGAATCGCCAGTGCCAAAAAGAGAATCGAAGAGAAGTCCACCATCAAGCCCGTATCGACAATTGTGGCAATCACAATGAATGCCAAGAAGATGAGTTTAAAGATAATGGATGATTTTACCCCAAAGATATAAACCCATGCACGCTCTCCGTAGTATGACCAAGAGATCATGGTTGAAAAGGCAAACATAAAAATCGCAAAACCAAGCACCGTGGGGAACCAACTCACCACACTACCAAACGCTGTTGAGGTGATCACTGCTCCTTGTTTAGCAGCAATAGCAGCATCGAGCACCTCAGTACCACCCGTGTAAACGCCTGTCAAGATAACCACCAACGCGGTCATGGTACAGA